>JAAIGE0100073780.1_pt1 | contig 49135 bp, 52 predicted proteins | sample 6487951 | NCBI WGS metagenome assembly JAAIGE01 (sample SAMN13974128, study PRJNA590717) | phyllosphere metagenome | biome: tomato field; feature: multiple bacterial spot infested tomato fields; material: tomato leaves; isolation source: leaves from tomato fields | host: Solanum lycopersicum ...
ATTCCGATCATCGCCGGTAACCCGGTATTGGGGCGCTACTGTGTGTTTGGCAACTTGTATGCGCTGTCCAAAACCGACCATACGGTTCATCGAATCGACCGTCATCCGGTCATGCGTGCGCACCCGATCACACCGATGCATGAAGCTGACCTGAGTATTCACATCGGCCAGCAGAAAAAGCTCTCCATCGCCAAGATCGATATCCGCCAACTGGAAGATCCCGCCGAAGTAACACGTCTGGCCTGCGAGGCAGCCACTCGTCACGATGCCGTGCTGTTCGACGGCACCACTAACGCTCACATGACCACCGCCGGACAAGTACTGACCGAAATGTCTGGCAGTGGCGCTCCGGTTTTCGTGGTCGGCTCTTCAGGTGTCGAGTATGGGTTGACGCAGCATTGGCGTGCGACAGGCTTGATTGACGGTGCCCAGTCGCACGTCACGCCCTTGCAGTCGGTCGAGCAGGTACTGGTCATTTCCGGCAGTGCATCGCCTTTGAGCCGCGCGCAGATCGACACGGCGATCAACCATGGATTCGTCGAGCTGGCGGTCGATGCCGCTGCGTTGATCGTTGACTCGCAGAGAAGTACCACCCTTCGCGAAGTGGTCAGTGCCGCAGTCGCGCACTTGAATGCCGGACGCTCGGTGCTCATCCATACCGCCAAAGGGCCCGAAGATCCTCGCATCGAGCAGATGATCGAAGTCATGATCGCCAAGGGCCTGCCTCACGACGAGGCGAGAATCCGCGGTGGTAAGCAACTGGCCATCGAACTGGGCTACATCGTGCTGGATATCCTCAAGGCCTACCCGCTCAAGCGGCTGGTGATTTCGGGAGGTGATACCTCAAGCCAGATCACCAAGATTCTCGCGCCAGATGCATTGGTCATTAAATCCGACATTTCTCCCGGCGCACCGCTCTGCCAATTGCGCTCACAGAAGCCGTATCTCACCCACCTGGAAGTTGCCCTCAAAGGCGGACAGATGGGTGATCAAGACTATTTCGTAAAAGCATTGAGAGGGAACTGACGCGCTCCTGATGCGCGCCCATATCCATAACCAGGAAAGGCACTTGCATATTTACAATAACAACAGGTGAAAACATGCAAACTTCTCTATCGAGTTCTATCGAAACACATGATGAACATGTGGACGAAAACAAGAAAAAATCCATGAAGAACGTTGTGGCCGGAAGCCTTTTCGGTACGGCGTTGGAAACCTATGACCTCTACCTTTACGGCACCGCAGCGGCTCTGATCTTTGCCCCTCTTTTCTTTCCGGGCACCGACGACGCCGTGTCACGCCTCGCGTCGCTTGCGTCTTTCGCCATCTCGTTTGTTGCCCGCCCGCTGGGATCGCTGGTACTGGGCCACTTCGGCGACCGGATCGGCCGCAAGAAACTGCTTTATCTCACGCTGATCATCATGGGGCTCAGTACCGTCGGCATCGGCCTGTTGCCGACGTATGCCAGCATCGGCATCTGGGCACCGATCATGCTGTGTGTCCTGCGCTTCATCCAGGGCTTCGCGTTTGCCGGCGAGTACAGCGGGGCGGTGTTAATGCTCCTTGAACATGCGCCCAGACGAAAACGGGGGTTCTATGCCGCAATCAATAATATCGGCCCGGTGTTCGGCTTCATCGCCTCGGCTGGCCTGTTACTGATCGTCAGCAGCCTGTTGCCGAAAGAAGACTTCTACTCGTGGGGATGGCGTATTCCCTTTATCGCCAGCCTTGCCTTGCTGATTGTCGGTGTTTTCGTACGGTCCAAGGTTGCAGAGTCGCCGGTATTCGAGAAAGCCGCGGCCAAACGTGCAGCCACGCCTGAACCGAGCCAGTCGCCGGCCATGCGCCTGTTTACGCGCTACCCCAAACAACTGCTGCTGGTTGCCGGCGCAAACATCTGCCATTTCTCGACCTTCTATCTGTTCACGGTGTTCGCCCTCAGTTACGGCCAGAGAGAACTTGGACTGTCCAATGCCTTCGTGTTGTCAGTCGCGATGGTCGCCATCTGCACGCACCTGGTCGTCGTGCCATTTGCAGGCGCGCTGGCAGACCGGATCGGCCGCCGCATGACCATGCTGATCGGCTTTGCCGTGACCGCTCTGGCGGCGTTCCCGTTCTGGCACCTGTTCTCGACCGGCGAGTTTCTGCCGATGGTTGCAGGTTCATGCCTGTTCATGACCGGTTATGGCCTGGTATACGGCGCTGTGCCGTCCTTTACCGGCGAAGCATTTGGGCCAGGCGCCCGGTTTACCGGATTTGCCATGGCCACCAACGTGGGCGGAATCGTGGGCGGTGGCACCGCACCGATCCTGGGCGCTTTCCTGCTCAGCCATTACGGCACTCCCTACGCCATCTCCTTGCTCACCATCGCACTAGCGGCGTTTTCCGCTCTGTGCGTGTACCTGTCGGCTGAAACCCGAGACATCGACATCATGGATGAGTGAGGGTGGTGAGTGCGGCATGCCGGGTTTTGGTGTGCCGCACTTTGTATGGGAAAGGCAGTGGGATGGAGGCATACGCTGTATTCGGCAGGCCCAGACTTTTTGAAACATGCGACGGCAGTCCGTTGATATAAGCTCGTTGCGGCTCTCACTGCTTCCAGGCTCAGATCGGCTAAATAGAGGGATCGATAGCCTCCAACCTCCGAAGCACCCCATACGGATCTACCCCAATCCCCTTGCACACTTCCAAAAACTCAATCACATCCAGCCTGCGCTCGGCATTCTCGGTTTTCGAGACGAAGGATTGCGGGCGGCCGAGTCGGGTGGCCAGTTCCTTTTGAGTCAGACCGGCTGCTTCGCGTGCTTCCAGCAAAAGCTGGAGCAGGGCTTGGTAGCGGGTGTTGTGGATGGTTTTCACGTAGATGTGCCGTTTGATGGTTCGGCCACCTGAATAAACCTGATTTGGGATTATCCCAAAATGGGTTTTTGGTTTAAGCTTCTGCTTCCAAGGATGTGCACATACGCATGAGGGAGTCAGTATGAAAAACAAGAAACCACAACTGTTGTCTCGCAAGCCTCGCAGGCTCAGGTCCTCGACCTTCTCGGCTCGGGAGGTCATGACCAGGCAACAAGTCGTCAGCGCCATGTACGCCTATCTGATGAACAGTTGGGAAGAACTGCCTGAGCAGAACAAGCGTGCGCTGGGTTTTGATTTTGTCGTGGGCAGCGAAGGCGAAGAGGAGGGGCTGAATCATCTGGCACGGTTGTTTATGGAGTATGCGGAGATTTCGTTTCGCCGAGCGTTGGTTGCGCGGTGCAGAAGACTTGGGGTTGATGAGGTTTCCGTCGATAAATAAAAGCTGGTTTGTGGCGATCATTGCCGCTGCATCTGCAATATCTTGCTCTTCGAGATTCAACGGAAGGTTTCCTTTGTACGTGTTCTATACGTATGAGCAGGGAGGACGACAAGCTGTTTCTTCACCTTCCTGAAATCCTTCAACCAGTAATCTGGAACCACCTCAGCATCCCGCTGGCCAATCTCAAAGACCAGATACAAGCCTGGGGTGTTCTATGAGTTCAAATGTAGTCATGAGTGGCCGTGACTTCAGCGCAATGACACGGGAAGAGCTCATTCGCTCCATCGAGAATATGCTGGGACATGGCGAAATTTCCATGGGCCAGGCTGTGGTGATGCTCCGAACAATGGTGGCCATGATGGATCAGCGCACCTTTGCCAAAATGTGCAAAATCTCGATTCGTACCCTGGCGCATATTGAGCATGAAGAAGGTAATCAGAGGATGGGGGGAGTGGGACGTTGAAAATTGCGCCAGTGCAGTTATGGTCGGTCATCCAGGTGAGTATCAACGAAAAGGAGCGTGAATCAATCCAGCGTATTCAACAGACTACCGGTGAGCTTTTCAGCAAGAGTTACAAGGACCTGACCGAAGTGCAGATCCCGACACCGAACAACAAGAGGCTGGAGATTGTTTTTAACAATCTGCCAGAGGATCAAGGGATCAAGTGCTATCAACTGAAGCCGTTGTAACGAGTCTTTTTGAAGTTGAGCATCATGATCAGGTTGATCAGCAGCGCGCCTAGTACTGAATACAGCGCGGAGCTCCAAGACACAGTGAGGAACGCCGCGAGTAGGATCAGACAGTCGATACCCATCTGAGTCTTGCCCGCGCTGATGCCGTATCGAGCCTGCCAATACAGCGCCAGGATGGTTACTCCGCCGAGACTGGCACCATGCCGAAATACAAGGATGAAGCCGACGCCAATCAGGCAGCCGCCCAGCACCGCAGCGAAAAGCGGGTCGAGGGTAGCGAATGACATAACGTGGGGGATCAGGTTGCTGAACAGCGACAGCGAAGTGATTGCAGCGAAGGTTCGCAGGATGAACAGCAGCCCCATGCGCTTGTAGCCGATGTAGTAGAACGGCAAATTGACCAGAAAGAAGCAGGTGCCCACGGACCAGTCGCTTAGATAATGGCCGAGCAGGGCCATGCCCGCCGCGCCCCCGGTAAGAAAGTGGCACTGGGCATAGAGGTTCATGCCCAGTGCAAGCAGCAGTGTGCCGGTCAAAATGGCTTGCAGGTCTTCGACCAGTGTGTGTTTTTGCCGACGTTCATCGGAAACAATGGCTGCAGTATCGGTCACGACATCAATCCTGCCTTGAGGGCCTTGGCGAGTACCAGTTGGCTCTGTGGCTGGAGACCGGAGACGTTGATACGACCCTGGCCGACCAGGTAGATACCGGATTGCTCACGCATGTCCAGAACGAACTTCGGCGTGCGCCCGAGGTTGGAGAACATGCCCTTTTGCCGCGCCAGGGTGCGGAACGGTGCGTAGGCGTCGATTTGCTGCAGAGCCGTGCATAGTCCGGTACGCAGGCTGACGATACGTTCACGCATGATGTCCAGCTCGCTAACCCAAAGGCCGCGCAAGGTGGCATCGCTGAGGATCCGGGTTACCACTGCGGCACCATGAGATGGCGGCATCGACCACAGGCAGCGGGCGCTGTCGATCACCTGAGAACGTACGGCGGCAAGGCTGCGCGGTTCGTCGCAACTGATCAGCAGCGCACCGGCACGCTCGCGGTAGACGCCAAAGTTCTTCGAGCACGAGACCGCAGCCAGGACTTCCGGTAGCGCCTCACAGAAAAGTCGCAGGGCCCAGGCATCCTGTTCCAGGCCGTCACCGAAGCCTTGGTAGGCCATGTCGAACAGCGGCAGAAGGCGTTTGCGCTCGACCGCTTCGAGAATGGCTTGCCACTGAGCCGGCTCGGGGTCGATGCCAGTAGGGTTATGGCAGCAGGCGTGCAGCAAAACACCATCACCTTCGTTCAGGCATTCGATGGCTGACAGTAGGGCGTCCAGGTTGAACTCGCCGTTGCTGTCCAGGTGCTCGTAAGTACTGATCGCCAAGCCGCCGCGCTGGAAGATCGCCGCGTGGATGGGCCAGGTCGGCACACCGATCAACACCTTCGAGACCTTGCCTGTGCGGCCCAGGAACTCCGCCATCAGGCGTAACGAGCCGGTGCCTCCAAGGGTCTGGATGATACTGTGGCGTTGGTTGAGCCGCAGAGTATCACCCAGCAGCAATGGGGCGATCGCAGCGTCGAAACCTTCGACGCCAGCAGTGCCGGTATAGGCCTTGGTGGCCTCGTTCTCCAGCAGCCATTGCTCCGCCAGCTTGACGGCAGCCATCACTGGCGTACCTCCGGCCGGGTCTTTGTAAATACCCACGCCCAAGTCCATCTTGTGGCTGCGAGGGTCCTGCGCATAGATTTCGCCCAGACCCAGAATCGGATCGTCGGCAAGGATTTCCAACTGGTTGAACAGGGCCATTACTTATATTTCCTTCATCGCTTGGCGAAGGGGCTCGGCGTGCTCGCCGAGGTCCCAGAAAATGCCCGCAGCGGCTTTCAGGCCTTGCTCCACGACGCTTTCCAGCAGGTGTTCATCGGGTGCGTGCTGCTTGCACGACGGGTATGAATGCGGCAACCACACGGTTGGCAGGCCCAGTACATCCGAGAAGCAATGGTTGGGGATGGTGCCTCCTAGGTTTGGCAAGATGCTGACGGGTTGATCAAGGCTGCTTTGCACCGATTGCTGCACGAAGCTCACCCATGGATGGCGCGGGTCAAGCCGAGTGGCCGCATAACCACCTTCATAAGTGATCACCACGTCACTGAAGCCTGACGCATCGAGATGCTTGCGCAGGTTCAACGTCAGGTTCTGCCAATCAGTGCCTTCGACGAAGCGCAACTGACATACCGCCTCGGCTTGGCCCGGAATGGCGCCTACGGGTTTGCTTGTGCTACCGGCGGACAGCCCGACAATTTCCAGAGTGTTGCAACCGAACAGCTTCTGCCCGGTAGTCAACCCGGCTTCGCCCCATTGCGCGTCAAGACGCGGATCAAAGCTCTCACCGCCAACGGGTAGATCGCGCACCAGCAGCGACACGTGCTCAGGCATCGGCGGGGCTCGCATGAAATCCACAAGCACTGTACCTGTGGCAGAGACTAGCGAAGCCAGAGCATGTCCCAGTATCACCGCTGGATTACGAATGATCCCGCCCCAGTTGCCTGAGTGGCGAGCGCCATTGCCAGGGTCGACGCTAAGGCGGAACTGGCAAACACCACGTGAGCCGAGGAACAGGGTTGGCAGATCGTGACGCACGCGCGGGCCATCGGAGGCCAGGAAAAGATCGGCACGCAGAGCTTCGGCGTTCTCGCGGCAGGCTTCTTCAAGGCCCGGCGAGCCAACTTCTTCACTCATTTCGAAAATGACTTTCAGGTTATAACCCAGTCGCCCTTCACGCACATGTAGCACTGCCTGCAAAGCCCCCAGGTTGATGCTGTGCTGGCCTTTGTTATCGGCCGTGCCGCGGCCGTACAGGCGACCCTCCTGACGGATCAGCTTCCAGGGTTGGGTGCCGGGCTGCCAGAGCTCGTCTTGACCCGCGGTAACGTCGCCGTGGCCATAGGTCAGCAAGGTCAGGTTGTCGGCGTTTTCGATTCGCTCGGCGATCAGCAGAGGCGGCTTGCCCGGCTGCGGGTTCACTAAATGCTGGCAGGTAAAGCCCATTTCGCTCAGCAGAGGCTCAATTTCTTCGATCAGGTAGCGTTGCAGCTCGCCGGAGCATTCAGCGTTCTGGCTTTCGGTACGCCGCCCGACACGACGATTCAGGGCATTGAAGAATGCGCCACTACTAAAATGTTGCTGGGCCAGAGCGATGGCTTGCTCGCGGGTGCTGATGACTGATGACATGGCACTATTCCGTACTGATGATCGATGAACGCCGAAACTGTGGGCATTCGACCTTAAGAGGAATACAGGTTAACGTTGCCACCTAACTTGCCACAATTATCAACTTTGCAAGATTGCCTTGCGAATAACTGAAAGGTAATTCGCTCTTTCTTGAAGCATGATGTCGGAGCTGCTCCATGCAAGACCTGTCTCTGCGACACTTCCACAGCGTTGCCCGCACGGGCTCCTTGTCGGCCGCCGCTGAAGAATTGCACGTGGCCGTGTCTGCCGTAAGTCGGCAAATCAGCAATCTGGAAGATCAACTCGGGCTGCAACTGTTCGAACGCAAGCCGAGGGGGATGCAACTGACAGGACCGGGGGAGTTGCTGCTGGCCTACGCCACCCGCAACAGCCTGGAAGTGAAAAACGTCATCGCCGAAATGCGGGGGCTCAATAGCCTGCAACAGCACCGAATCGCAATGGCGTGTCCGGAAGGTATGGCGTGGGAGTTCTTGCCGCGAGTGGCGGCAGAGTTTCGCGGTTTCCACCCAGGTGCGAGCTTTGACTTGCAGGTGGTGGATTCGGCGCGTGCGTCAGATCTGGTCAAGGAGGGCCAAGTGGATTTGGCGTTGACGTTCAGCCTGACGCCTGCCCAAGGGGTGGAGATCGCACTGAGCGTTGAGGCACCGATCAGTGCGCTAATGCCATCTACCCATCCGCTGGCGCAACGTAAGAGCCTCAGGGTACGCGACCTATGCGGTTGCGCGATGGCGCTGCCATATCCCGGATCGACCATTCGCTACCTGTTCGATATCGCCTGCCACTTGGAGGGCATAAACGTTGAACCGGCTTACACAAGTCAGTCCCTGGGGGCAATCTACACGGTGGTGCGGCACTCTCAGGATGTCGTAGCGTTGTGCGGTCCTATCACCGTCAGTGCCGCGACGACCAGGGACAACCTGGTGCTGGTGCCCATGAACGATCCGCACTTGCGCCAGCGCAGCCTGCAGGTGCAGATCATGGCCGGGCGCAAGCTGCCGGTGTTGGTGCGCTACTTTCTGAGTTTTCTGGAAGAACAAATGGTCAGCGCACAGCGGGTTACCAGATCTTGAGGCTGTAGGTCAGAATCAGGCGATTTTCTTCATAGGCAGAGCTGTCACGCGTGTTGACGCCGATGTTCATCCACATTGCGCCAAAACCCTTGAACGCGCCGTCCTGTACGGTGTAGCTGATGATCGAAGTACGCTCTGTCTCGTGGCTTTGTACGCCCAGATTGATATCGTTACCCTCCATCCAGCGTGCCATCCACTTCAACCCCGGCACACCCGCCGCAGCGAAGTCATAGTCATAGCGCGCCTGCCACGAACGTTCACCCGGCTTGACGAAGCCTAGCGCTGACCAGTTGATCAGCCAGGCCGCCGGGGCATAATTGTTGAAGGTCGGGAAGGTGTCCTGTCCCATCATGCGCTGGTAGCCTAGACCGAAGGTGTGACCGCCCTTGTTCAGGGAGAACATGGTGCCATAGGTGCGGTTGTCGACGCGGCCGGACAGTGCCTCGCCCTCTTCCTTGGTGTTGAAATAGCGTGCATCGGTCTTGAGAATGTAGCCATCGCCCAACGGCAGCTTGTAGGTGATTCCGGCGTAGTGCTGGCGATAGATGTCTGTCAGTACGCCGTAGAAATACGTACCGGTCAGGTTGGGAGTGAGATTGTAACTGGCGCCGGCGAAGTTCAGACCGCTGCTGGCCATCGACGGATTGTCGCCCCACAGATAGATGCGTTCGCTGTTAGAGGACTCTCGGCCGGTGATGCTCCAGAAGCGCCCGGCTGTCAGGGTCAGGTCCTTGACTTCTTTGGACTCCAGCAGCGCACCTTGGTAGGTTGTCATCAGTTGGCGGGTCGGGTCGTAAGTGGCCACAGGCAGGTTGGGCCGCATGTCACCGATTTTCAGTTCCGTGTTGGAGAAACGCATCTTCGCTGTGGCGTTGGCGTGCCCGTAATCATCCACCGGACTGCCGTCGGTGGTGACCGGCAATACGCCGTCGGTTGCGCGTGCTGTGCTCCCATCCAGGCGATAGGCGAACTGGCCGCCCACATCCAGCCCAAACTTCACTGGCCCCTCGGTATAGCCCGAAACAAATTGCAGATCGAAACCTTGGGACCAACTGCCGGTTCGCGACTTTGGCGCGTTATCCTGCTTGTAATCACGGTCGACCCAGAAATTGCGAAGTCCCAAGGTAAGGTGGCTGTCGTCAATATAATCGGCGCGCGCTGCTGTACCGCTCAATGCTCCCATCGCTGCGACGATGGCCCCTACTGTGTACTTTCGTTTGATCTCCGGCATCCCCAACTCCCCGCTGTGTCATAAAGTTATTGGCCACTGGGCCTGAGTCAGCAGTGAAGGACCCGCACTACGGATCTACGGTCGCAGTGGTCTGCGCCGCAAACGAACATGTCAGGCATGTTTTCTATACGAAGGTGAACCGAGTCATCGCGGGCGCGATGACTCTGGACGATCAGGCGATCTTCATGCGGCTGCGCAGGGTCAGCAGGGTCGCCAGGCTCAGCACGCCGGTAAGCATCAGGTAGTAACTGGGTGCCAGGCTGTTGCCGCTGGCGCTGATCAGCCAGACAACGATGAACGGCGTGAAGCTGCCGAACAGCGTGGTGCCGATGTTGTAGCTCAGGGCTAGGCCACTGGCGCGGACGTGGGTTGGGAAAATCTCTGACATCAGTGCTGGCAGGCCACCGAAGTACAAGGCCTTGAGCAGGCTCATCCAGAACAGGACGGCGAGCAGCGTTATCAGCGTCGGGGTAGCTGCCAGCCACGCGAATGCCGGGTAGATGCTGAGCACGAACACCATGGCAGCACCAAGCATGAAGCGGGTGCGTCCAAATACGTCGGACAAGTGACCGATGAAGGGGGTCAGCACGGTCAGAACTACGCCGCTGAGCAGCGTGCCGGTATAGCCGATCGACGCAGTCAGGCCTAGTTGTTTAACAGCGTAGGTCGGCATGTAGATGATCAGGTAGCTGACAGAGGTCGATAGCACCAGCGCACCAATCGCCAGCAGCATGCGAAATTTATGCTCGATGAACAGTTCCTTGACCGGGGTATCGCTGCGCTCGGCAGCCTTGAACTCACCGGCTTCTTCAATGTGACGACGGATGTACAAGCCGATTGGGCCGATCAACAGGCCGAACAAGAACGGAATACGCCAGCCCCAGGATTCCAGCTCGGCAGTAGTCAGGGTGCTAGTCAACAGCAGGCCGAAGCCGGAGCCCAACAGGCCGCTCAGGCCTTGGCTGGCAAACATGAAGCTTGAAATCAGGCCCTTGCGGTCTGGAGCCTGTTCAACCAGCAGAGCCGTGGCGCTACCAAACTCGCCACCGGCGGAAAACCCTTGGATCAGACGGGCCAGGAAGATGCCCAGTGGCGCTAATAAACCGATAGTGGCGTAGGTCGGCATCACCGCGATCAGGAAGGTGCCCAGCATCATCAGCCAGATGGACACCAGCATCGCCGCCTTGCGTCCTACGCGGTCGGCGTAGGACCCCAGAACCATCGCGCCCAATGGGCGTATCAGGTACGACACGGCGAATGTGCCGAGGGCCAGCAGTAGCGAGACGGTCTCATCAGTGGCGGGGAAGAACAGTTTGGCGATGGTGACGGCGAAGAAGCCGTAGACGATCAGGTCGAACCACTCCAGCGCGTTTCCGATGGAGGAAGCGATCACCAGTTTGTAGAGCTTGTTGCGGGGTATGGGCGTGACCGCAGGTTGAGTTGCAGCATAAGGCGCCGTGGACATGGTTGATCTCCGCAATCGTTCTTCATGGGAATGGCCTTGCACCGGGGTGTCGGCCTATGAAGCGATAGTAAGGAGACGCTAGATTTACAACAATTATGCATTTATCAAGTTTTGTTTGCCTTTAGGGCAAGGGTCACGCGCTCCGATTTGGGTGTGTGAGCAAAATTGGTGCCCTGATGGTTTTTCACAGCGGACGTCACGGATTACAGCCTACTGGGTCGTGGCTTCCAACCTCCGAAGCATCCCAGCCTCTTCAAAGAGGGCAGTCGTCTGTCACGCTGTAAATCATGAACTGACAGGAGCTGTTCGATCCGAACAGCCATTCCGGCAGGTGGTGAGTCATCGCTTCGGTATAGTTGTTCTCGATTATCTCGCAGCGATTGGATCAAAGCCTCATGCGGTAGACGGTGTCGTAACACTCAAGCAACTGATGTCGTCATCCGTGGATGGTGAGACCAGGTTGCCGTTGCGTAAAAAGATCAATTGCTCTTTGGGACTGAGGCCTGCCCAGAAACCGTCGCTTGCCAATAGCCAATGCTGGTTTGGGGTGATTGGCCAATGTTTGATCTCGGGATTGCTTGTACGTCTGGCGCTGAAGCAGCGCGTTAATTGGTGTCGCGATGCTTCTTGCGCAATCTCTGCATGCGTCAGATTGCCTTGCCAGTTAGCGACACAGTGCGCGTTACTTAGCCAATTGATACTGCCAGTCTGTTCAAGCAGGCCCAGACAGCAATCTCCCTCATGAATACTCAGCGCAGTATCTATGAGCAAGCACAGAATCAGGTAACTGCATGAAGCTTGAGGGTAGGTATCGCGCAGTGCTTGATGACTGGTAGCTATTATCTGCAGTAACGCTTCGGCCGTTTGCTCTGCGTTCATTTCAGACCGTTGCAATTGGCCAAAATCCATTACAAGCTTTGCGACTAGTGCATTGGCCAACTCGCCACTGAGAGGATGGCTGCTGCTGCCGTCGGCGATCACATAGAGGCGGGCATTTGCTTGCTCGACATGGGCAAAGACATCCCGGCTGTCAGTTGTGATGGTGCCAGCCTGAGTATGCCATTGCAGGTATGTACTCATTCAGGCCGTTACCTGAGCGATATGATACAAGCGCTGCCAGATGATCTGCTCTCGCTCATGATCGCCGCTAGCGGCATTTTGTATCAGGTAGCCAAAATCGTTATTTCCCAGCAGCGCTGTTAATTCTTGTGCCAAATAGGCTCGGAGGACGGGGGCAGCGTTGTCGACCTCTTGCAGCAGTTCTTCGCGACCGTTTACCAGATTGAGTATGTCTTCAAGGTCCTGGCTGCCCAGTATGTTCGGCGCACCGCGTCCAGAATATGCTTCAAGCTTACTGCCGAGAAAATAGGGCGGAGTGAACAGGCGGATACGGCAACCACTCGGTAGCTCGTGCCACTGTGCGTTGGCCAGTCCATCTTTGAACCAGCGGTTATTGCAGCCTAGCAAATCGGCTGTTTCTGCATCAGCGGGCATAAAGTCGACCTTCAATTCGCCTAGGCGCATGCGACAGATAACGTCATCTTGCTGCGATTGCTTGAAGCCTTTCTGCTGCAGGTTCTCGACCAGTTTTTGCCATTGGATATGGCCGGTCAGGGGTATAACCAAATCTACATCGTCGGTATAGCGAACCTCTTCGCGACTGAACTCATCCGTTAACAGCAACGCAGTCGTACAGCCGCCAACGAAGGCGACTTTCTGGCAAAGGTCTTGGCCTAGTGCCTGGGCGACCACTTCGAGCATCTGGATGTTTTGTGTGCGGCTCATGTCTGTAGTACCGCATTGCGCAGAATCTCGTTAGCAAGACTGGCTTCCCTGGCATTACCCACGCGAATTGCATCTACAAGGGCCAAATATTCATATAAACGTGGATCTTTCTTGACCGCGCCAGGCACTGTTTTGAATAGTGGAGTGATGGATTGTCCCTTGCGATTACCGAAAGCGTCTGGCCAGACATGTATCAGCTCGCCGCCGCTCATCAACTTGTCTTGCAGTACGGGGGCGGAAAAGCCTGTAGGAATCCCTCGGACAATTTCTGCCGGTTTGGCGGGGAAAACATAGCGTAAACCATGCTCGATAAAACCCAGCAATGCTTTGCTATTGACCCGCGGTAGTTGGGTGCTGGGGTCTATGCGCAATAATCCAATCTGCTGACAGCGTTTCAGCGCCGAGGCAATTTCGGTTTTGCTGATGCCGAGGGAGGCTTGCAGCGCTCTGACGGAGTAGCTTTCGTTATGGACTGGAGGATCCTGCTCTGAGTGATCTTCCCATCCTTGCCATTGCTCGGATGAAAGCTTGATCAGCTCTTCCGTTTCGCTTTCGAGCTTCCGCTGTCTGCGCTCACGTTGCTCTAGGCAGATCAGCTTGATCAGCAACAGAACATCTTGACTCTTCATAAGGGCTCATTTAGTGGCTGTCCTTTGTCCTAGGACTGAGGACAGTTTAAGCGCTTGGGTGTGGTATTTGTCAATTCTCTTGGGAAGCTGTCATTGATGCAGCACTCTCCTAGGCCAGTTCCTTTTGAGTCAACCCGGCTGCTTCGCGTGCCTTCAGCAAAAGCTGGAGCAGGGCTTGATAGTGGGTGTTTTGGATGGTTTTCACGTTGATGGTCCGGCAACCTGAATAACCTGATTCGGGATTAGCCCAAAGCGATTTCTCTGATTCGCACATGCACATCCCTGGGCTTTGGCTGCCCGGCGCAGGCGTCTGACTTTTCACGAGCAAATAAAAAGCCGGCTTGTGGGCGGCGTTATTTTTGAGTTATAGCCTTATTTTATTAGGTTTTATGGCTGCACTTAGTTCTGTCCCCCCATTTGTCCCCCCATATTTAGCTCACGTAGCGCGCGCATCGAGGTAGTCATATATAGCGCCACAGAAATGACTTGCTGGAATGATGTGGCCTGGCATTCGGAAACTAGAGGAGTTCGGGACCTGGTCCCATTTCACTGCCTCCGCTCATAAGGTGCGGTTTGGAGCTTCGGGAGCTGTCGTGTATAGATGCGAGGGGTTATGTGTTGACTCTACTGTCGCGATAACTGATCAGTTAAGCTAGGCGATCTGAGAGCAGTTACCTGCCATTACCTAGGGAAAGGCCTTGACAGATCAAACGAACCAAAATGATTCCGGGCTCCATGGTCTTCTCGGTCCAAGAGAAGTGCTGCGCCGACTCCATTTGCAGTGCCATAACGTCATAGATTTGTCCTTAAGTGAAAGGAACGAAGCGTGTATTGGTGAAAGCTATCTGTTCGCAAATGACCTAGATAGCTGGTGCAAGGCGATTGCCGGCTACGCTGAGTCTAGCCTGGTCGCTACCGCGTCGAGCGAATACGTCTTGGCCATGCTCAACGTCTGCCAGGGGCAATACAGGAATGGGTTCAAGGGATTGCGGCTGGTGCTTGAGCTTTGCATGCAGAGCACCCACTTGTCTGCGGATCTCGTTCTGCGCGAAGAGTGGATAAAAGGCGAAAAGGACACCATCTGGGCCGTTTTGGTAGATCACCAAGACGGCCCTTTGAGCACGAGATTTTGTCGAGCTTTTTTTGCTGAACTATCTGAACATACCAGCCATTACAGGGAGTTAGCAAAAACGTTGTACCGAGAGCTTTCGGAGTGTATCCATGGGAATACACCCAATCACATTCCGCTGCCGTCGAGTTTGGAGTTTTCCCAAGATACTTTTGAGCTGTGGCACGCAAAAGCTGCATCAGTTCGTCTTGTCATCCATTTTGCCTTCACGTTGCGCTATCTGCGAGCTCTGCCGAAACCGAATAGATTAGAAATAGAGCCTGTATTGATAGAGCAGCTCGGCCACATAGCAGCGATCCGTACGGAGTGCACTGTAGATGCCTAACATGAATGATTCGAAAAGCTTCGTAATTCGGACCGAGGACCTACGCCCGGAGGAGGTGCTTGGTCTGTTTGTTCCCACCGAGCGGGATCTGCAGTTGGTCTCGGGTTTAAAGTCAGCTAGTCCGCTGATTTTGGAAGGCAGCCGGGGAACTGGCAAATCATTCCTGTTACGGGTATGTGAGCAACAGCAGGTTAAGGAGTACTCGGCCACCAAGGTCTTGCCTGTATACGTTTCGTTTCAGAAAAGCTCGCTCCTTAGTACAAGAAATGACCAGCAATTTCAGCACTGGATGCTCGCTCGCCTTTCGTCTCGTATTCTCCGCACGCTGTACCAGTTCGGGCTGCTGGCAAAACCTTCCTTGTCCACCGCCGTGCTTGCAGGTGGAACGCTAGGCGTTGTAGGGGAAGAGACTCAGCTCGAAAAAGTGGCACAGCATTTTGAAGATTCCTTTAAGACCCCTGGAAGTATCGTTGATGATGGGGCTGTGCCGGACGTCGAATCTTTCAAAGATGCCATAGAGGATCTTTGTAAGGAGCTTGGGTTGCGTCGAATTAATGTCCTATTCGATGAAGCCGCTCACATTTTTAGGCCCGAGCATCAAAGGCAGTTCTTTACCCTATTCCGCGATCTTCGTTCTCCGTACATGACATGCAACGCTGCGGTATATCCTGGTGTAACCTCCTACGGCTCTTCGTTTGAAGCAGTGCACGATGCGCAGATCGAATCGCTGAATCGTGACGTGCACGAGGCAACCTATCGAGAGCAGATGCGCGAAATCGTTATTAAACAATCTGGCGCAGAATTGCAGGTTGATATAGAAAAAAATGGCGAGAATTTTGATGCTCTTGCGCTTGCTGTTAGCGGAAATCCGAGACTGCTCCTTAAAACGGTATCACTTGCTGGGCGTCTCCGCTCGTCAGATGTACAGAGTGTTCTTAAAGACTTTTACAGGAACTCAATTTGGGCTGAGCACAGTGCGCTAGCAGAGCGATACCCCGGTCATAAAGGATTGATCGACTGGGGACGCTGGTTTGTTGAGCAACAAGCTATCCCTGATGCATTACAAAAAAATGATGCGTGGAAAGCTGAAGGGAAACCTGAGCGAACCTGTTATTTCTGGGTTCATCGTGATGCCCCTGAGGCTGTTAAAGAGGCGCTTCGACTTTTAGCATATACCGGTGTAATTGCAAAATTGGACTCAGGTGTGGTCGCTACTCGCAGTAATGTGGGTTCTCGGTATGCAATTAATATAGGTTGCCTTGTTGCACCATCGGCGAACCCGGTTGCCTACATCACAGAGATTCGAAAGGGGCTCACAGTCAAGCGTTTCACGGAGTATGGCCAGAACCTCCCGGTGTTTGTAGAAGTCGCAAACCGGGTCGGCGCGATGGCTGATGCCGATCTTTCAACTGAGCTACAACGTCTGCTCGCAAAGCCGGTTTCGGCACTTGATCTGACACACCATCAACAGTCTGCGCTCCGTACTGTTGGAATATTGACAGTGGGTCAAGCTTTGACCTCGTCCGAAGCTACGTTTCAGAGAGCCTCGTATATAGGACCGATTCGATCCAGAAAGATGATGAATATTGTCACGGCCGCTGTGTTGGAGTTTCTGTCCGGCTAATCCCTATCGCCGCCAGGGAGGGCGTGTTTCAGGGCCGGTTCAGTATCGAGTTGTGTTAGACAACGCCGGAGGGGGGATTTTCAACCGCTTCACTCCAATCTTGTGTCTTCGCAGGCAGGCAATTTCGCTATTTCCTCAAGGAGCAAGCCGGTTCGTTCGTGATGTGACTCATAGTCCGTAGACTGATTGTCATCATTTCAATGAAAGTTATGAGATGAATGATAACGAAATTTGCATTTCGCTTGGTACGCATGTCAGAGCCCTTCGCTTAGCAAAAGGATGGTCTCAAGAGGAGCTCGGTGCGCGTTCAAATCTGGACCGGACCTACATCAGCGGCATCGAGCGAGGAGTGCGAAATCCTACTGTGACAGTTCTTCATGCGCTTTCGGAAGGGCTTGGAATTGGTATAGGCGATTTATTCGCTGGTGCCAATGAGATTGCAAAATGAAAATTCACAAGCGTTCCAGTAATGGTCGCGGCGAGTACGAGCTGGCTGGTGCCGTTGATGGTTACAGCACCATCATGCTAGTAGAAAAACAGCTTGTAATTGATGCCGGGCCGGAACTTGGCAAGATACCTACAAACATTGCACTAAAAAAACAAGGTGGTAAGCCACGATTACGTCGCCTCAGTAATACTGGTATACATATTCAGAGACAGCTTGAGGCATTGCTACTGATGCCGAAGTCAATTCGAGAAGAAAGCCAATTACTTGGTGGTCAGCCTGTAATTATCGCGGAGCGTTATATTCTTTCAAGTGTTGAAATTAACTCCGTATTTATCCTTGATGATCAAGCAATTATTAAGCTTGGTGGCATTGACTGTGTAAATGATAGCGTGAGTCAAGAGATCGATTTTTCAAAAAGAATCTCTCAGATTATGCACCTTTACCAGAAGGCCGACAGTCTTCCGCCTCGTGTAGCGCAGGCCTTGCGGGCACATCATTCAAATATCCAGACAGGCAGCGTGATTAGCAGTGTTACTGAGCGCCTTGTGCTCGATGTGATCCGAGCGACTGAAGAGGCAGCCAAAGATAGCGATGCAGTTCTGATTCCTGGAGAAGATCCCGTTCCGCTGTTGCTCGATATGCTGCGATCACAACCGTTGGTTGAAACCCCTCCACTTGATGAGATCGATCCGGCAGACATTGAAATTCGTAGGAGGGTGGCTGATAGGTGGCGACTTCAGAAAGATCGTGGACCTGCCTCTACGCAATTTAGAAGAGAAGTAAGGCGGGCTTATGATTCTGGATGTTTGTTTTGTGGTCTAAAGCTTCCGACGTCAGCGGGTGTTCGGATAGCTGGAGTCGATGCTGCACACATTATTCCTTGGTCGCAATACGAGGCAGATGTTGTTGTTAATGGAATATGCCTCTGCAAGTTGCATCACTGGGCGTTTGATCAATACTTATTGGCTCTGAGGTTTGACGGGGTTGGTTACGAGATAGTAATTACAGAGTTGGCAAAATCCGAGTTTTCCAGCTCTCCAGAAGTAATGAAAAGTTTTGAGGCTGTTGCCGGGTCAGTTCCCTTGACCCGATTACCCGCGAACAAGCTAGAATGGCCGAGTCCGAAATTACTGAGTCAGCTCTACGAGGACGTCCGCATCGACTTTTGAGGCTTTTGAGCGTTTTGCAGCCGGCTTTGAAATCGAAGCCTGCTTGCGCTCGATTGCGCTTCGTACACGGTTACCGAGCCATTCCACGACGTTCACCGTAACTGCATTGCCTGCTGCGTGATAGCGCTTAGATTCAATCCTGTCTGAGTCGTCATCGCTATCCAGTGGGAGCGTCCAGTTGTCTGGAAAGCCTTGAATACGCTCTGATTCCAATGGAGTTAGGCGGCGTACTCGGCCTGCTGGATAGGATACGTAGGTACGACTCCAGTCGGTCCCAGTGTGGCGCGCCGAACAAGCGTAGAGGCAATACGCTATTCCTTGGACGATGGGGCCGTTGACAGGATCTCCATAGCTTGTCTTAAAGGGGGAAATAAGCTTCTGCCCATCTGATCTGCTCGCCGAATCGCTCCCTTCGCTGCATTGGGGCTCAAAAAGTATTTCTCCGGCAAGTCCTGGGTCTCTATAAGTGGCAACAATAAAGACTCTTTGGCGAGACTGGGGGACTCCGAAGTAGCGGCTGTTAAGCACTCGCCATGCCACGCCATACCCGAGTTTGGCCAGCGTTTGAATAACGATTCCGAAGTCTCGTCCTTCGTGGGAAGAGAGGAGACCTGATACGTTTTCGATAACGACAACAGCGGGGCGGCGGCTTTCAATAAGCTTTGCATAGTCGTAGAAGAGTCCAGACTTTTTTCCTTTAAGTCCGCTTCTGGGGCCCATTCGGGCGAGGGAGACGTCTTGGCAGGGAAATCCTCCCACCCAAACATCTGCATCTGGGATTTCATCTGGAGTCACCTTTGTGATGTCTTTTGCCAACGGAACGTGGGGCCAATGCTGCGAAAGAATTTTCTGGCAAAACGGTTCGACCTCGCATTGCCAGACGACTTCCATTCCGGCGCGTTCGAATCCAAGATCGAAGCCACCGATGCCTGCGAAAAAGGAAGCTACTCGTAGCGTCATACGTTTTGCCTCTGGCCTGAAGAGTGAATTCTAAAGGCTTTGCTATTAATACTCATGCTGCTAACATTAGCAGTTAGGCTCATTTTCAGCAATAGTGGCTCCCGTTTTTGTGCTTTCGGGGTCCCGGCTTGGTTTTTTTGGGGGATTGGCATAAGCTGACAGCCTGTGAGGGTTGGCGCTATGGCTATAGAAGGCATGATAAAATGTGAATCCCTCAGGGAGATGTTTGGCGTGGGTGCTCAGGTTGATGTCACTATCTCGGCTGAGCGAGACGCCTTCGTGGTGTTGGTAGGTACTGGATTGACAAAATGTGCGCTTCAAGCGAAACGAGGACATATACGTCGTTTTAAGACACTCGATAGCGCGGCCCAGTACCTGAATCGGATAGGCTGCCGGTACGTATCTGTAGATCTCGAGCATTGGACTCCAGCTCAGCGCTCAATGGCCTAGTCCGAACATCGCAATACCGCCAAACAAACTGTGTTTTTATACAGTGATTTGGTCGCTTCGTCAAGCTCCTGCAAGCCTTCACTCTGGATGGCAAATTTTTAGGTATCGCAGAGATTCGCGTGCTCCAAGCTAATTACTCGTTGCCACCACACGATAATGGTCATAAGAAAGCACGGGCAGGCCGTGCTGTTTATTAACGTATCCCAACTGGTTTATCGTCTTTGTCGTAGCAAATTGGATATTCACAGTACCCGCCAGCGTTCAATACCTCCATTTCGTAGATCTGCGGGAGATAATCTTTAAGCTCTGTCTTAGACACTTTTTGATCGTTAATCGTACATTCGTCGTCAGCCCGTGGATTGCACCAAGCCTTCGATACAACGATATTTTTAGTTGGTTTGGTTGGCGGTTTGTCGGAAGATTCAGTGGCGTCATTAGCTGAATTTTCGCTCGGCGCCGGTTTATCTAAATCGTATTGATCAATCATATCCCTAGCTGCACTCTGGTTCATACCTCTATCCAGCAGAAAGTCTTGCAGGGTTGTTCTTGCTTCAGCATAAGTAACTACTTTCCCCTTTTTATCAGGCCCACCGTTCAGCAGGTAGGCAATCGGATAGCCATCTTTGCTTTCATATAGGTAATAATAAATAGAAAGACTGAAGTTGATGTCTTGATTATAGATGCCATAGATTCCAGACTCGTTTGCGACGAAACACTTCCCTCTTCTGCAATTTCCGCTAAGCTGGTTGCTAAATGTAATGTTCCTTTGTTGTTGCGCATTCCATTGGGTGATGTTTCTTGGGAGTGTAAACCAAGTGCAGCGATAAAAATTCGCTCCGTACTGATTCTTGGCCTTAGCGCAAGGTATAGCGTAGGGTAGGCCTTCCATGCTCATTTCGTTGGGTAAGTTTGGGGGGTACATGTGTCCGTAATCTACTTGCGCGCACGCTGTAGTCCATGTGAAAAATATCGATATAGCAATTAAAGCTTTTCGCAGGTGGCTTGTCATGGCCGTTTCCTTTTGAAGGTAGGGTATTTGCGTAGATGATTATTCAGACAGGGTTCGATGATGTGAGGTAGCTACTTCTTGTAGCGGACGATCAGCTTCTTGTTTATGTAGTCCTTGAGTATCTCGTAATCAGGATCGTAAGTTGACAGTGTATGGCCTACGCAAGCTGCCGTGCCGATTACGCCAGCGGCTATAGTAACGGGGGCAGACAAAATGCCTAGTACCGCACCAAACGCACCACCTTGAGCAAGGGCACTTTTGGTATCGCTTTTCACTCGGCATTTCATTCCCAGGCTTTCAATTTTAGTCTCGACCATTTTGATACCTGCCTTGAAATTCCCCCTAAGGCCGATGACCTCAAAAGTGGCCTGTGACCTTACAAGGCCTTCGACCGCCGCTTCATCCAGACCGCTTACGACATTCATATTTAGAGCTCCCTGCGGGTAGAAATGGGCATTAGAAGGTCGTAAATCAACCTTTAGGGTTGAGTCTCGGTTTTATAGGTCCTTCATGTCAATAGGTTGAGGCCCAACCATCCAGGTCGGACTGGAGGGTGGCATGACGACAACCGAATCAAAGCAATTGAGGGTGCGTGTGGGGCAGGCGATTGCTCGCCAGCGAATTCATTGTGAGTTGAAGCAGGAGCAGGTAGCCGAGGCGCTTGGGATTGGCGTTGAGGCGGTCTCTCGAATCGAACGTGGAGTCGTAATGCCGAATATTGAACGTTTGGTCGAGCTCTCAAACGTGTTCGGTTGTGAAGCGGCTGATCTACTGACTGAAGGGAGCTCACGACCTGAGGACCAGGCACGGCGTGTTTACGACTTGCTCGCGAGGATTGGAGAGCAGGATCGTGAGCTTGTTGTGGGCATCATCGAGCAGCTAGTAGAACGGCTCAGTTGCAAGTCCTAAGCCTCCTTGTAATGTAGGGGGTTCAGTGGCTATCAGGCGTAGCGCTATGTGAGCCGCCTGGGGATCACTCAACGAGTTGGCTTTCATGAAATAAAAATACCCGGTCCGCTGTATAGCTGACTGGGCGCTATGCGCTTGAGGCTTTAATGTCACGCAGCAAGCTGAATGGCCTGATCTAGGGCGCGTTGTTTTATCTGCGCGCCTTGGCCAAACCATGCAGAGTCCATTCTGTATTCAGTGCTGCGTGCTCTACGCTCGTGATCGACAAACTCCGTGACTGCATTGAGTAGGCCCCATGCAGTACCTCGCGCAGATGCGAGCTGGCTGCCTCGACCACGGCCCTCGTAAAGTTCCTGTACCTTACGCAGCGCTCGTTCATTGGGCAGTTGCTCTGGGAGGTTGTCGCTTGGTGACGTGTCGCACAGCACACTCATGAAATAGCCCAGAGCTTCATGCCACTGCACTTTGCGTTCAGCGAGATGGCGCATGCGGTACATGAATTCGTCCCAGCCTGATACGGCTATGCCGAGCTGCTTCTTCACTGTATCGGGGTCAAAGCGGGTGTTGTGAGGCACTTTGATTGCGTGCGTATTGCCATCCAGCGCGATGGCCAGCGTGTTATTGCATACTACGCGAACGGTGGTCGGCGTTGCTGTGGTCGCCAGTGTACCGTCACAGGAAGTGGCCAGAAGCAAGTAGCCGTTGACCCGATCATTGTCCTGCAGTGCTGTCCCCTGACCGGTACGTGCTAGTGCCCAAAACTTGCGACCACCCTTCAATATGCCAGCGGTTTCCAGCTCGTAGCCGGAGACCTCGGTGAGATCACGGTAAAACTCCAGAACATCCCTAGGTTGTACCGTGTGATAACGCTGCGAGACGACTGACAGAGCCGCTTTTGTGTCGGAGCGATATAGCACTTTTTGTTCTGGGAAGCTGTGGATGGCGCTCAGGTGGCCGACAGCATCTGATTTGAAATGAACTGCGCTTTCTTGGATCTGCCAGTCCATTCCTGCTTCGCGTTGCCAGACTTCGATTGGTTGCTTTGGGGAGAGCTGATTACCCAAGCCATGCCACGGGGTGGCGCCAGCGTAGGCCATTGTTTCTATGAGATGAGCCATGGTTCAAATTCCTAAAGGCGTAAGGCGGCATAAAGTGCTGCGCTCTGCGCAGCATCAACGGGTGTGTTTGTTAGCGGAGTGGGCGGGGCGAAGAGGTTGGGACGTTGAAGCGGTGCCCGCAAATCAGGCAGAGGTTATTTGCCAAAACGTGACGATCCAGCTTTTCACCTAGCTGGGCGCCTAGCGCACATCCGCCTACGCCACCCACCAGGCCACCCAGGATTACGCCTGAGAAAGCGCCTAACGCCAATCCCAGCGGTCCTAGGGTTGAGCCCATGGCGGCGCCGAATTGGCCACCAGCTAAGGCGGCGCTGGCTCCTCGTGCTATGCCGCCAACTGCCCCGGCGGTTGCGCCGATTTTCATTGCGGTTTTAAGTGATGCGATTTTGGTTGAATTGCATGCTGGGCATTGCGATGACATCGGTAAGCTCCTAGTGGGATTTGTCAAAGCAATGATGTGAGTTTCTAAAAGTTTCGAATCGAATATTGTTATTACCTAGGTATTGCCATAAAGCATGTATTTTTATTGAAATGGCTCATCGTCGTTTTGTGGATATGACCTGGCATGGTTTAAATGTTGGTTCTCTAAGCAAGAGGAACCAACATTCCTTTCACGGGAACCAACTTTTCAAGGAGCCGCGCGTGCGCGCGCAGGCGCGTGATACGCGACTACTGAATCCGTGTCTAGACCATGTCGAAATATATTTCATGGTTTAAAACGCTCGAAGCTTAACGGTGAAATCGAGTAGCTTCCGCATTCTTGCTGGTGCCTCCATTTGGATATTACTTGACGGGTTGAGAGTGACGAACTTGAAGTGATCCAGTCATGCCTAGCGTCCTCCCCCCCAAACCATCGTTTGCAGGGAATTTTTTACCAGAAACAAACGCAATGACTGTGGGGTTGAGAGAAAGTACGTTACGTCGCAACACGAAGTCACGAGGTATCTGATATGCAGCAACATTCTAGTATGGGCGTAAAAGTCCTCCGGATGAAGCAGTTGTGCGCCTGCTTGGGCCTCTCTCGCTCTACTATCTACGACCGTATTAATCCTGAGTCGAAGCGTTACGACGAGACATTCCCTAAACCATTCAAAATGGGAGGGAGCGCTGTGGGGTGGTTGGAAGCGGATGTGCAAAAATGGTTAAGTGACTGGTTGAGCAAATAGCTGAGGTTGGAGAGCTAGCGGGGATCTAACTTATATTATCAGCTTGTCTAGATTGCCCGTGTTTCCTTAGATGTCGCGACATTGTTGCCCGTAAAGTACGCTGTTTTGGCGATGCTTGAGTATTGGTATCTATGTTATTAAGGAAGTGTTTGTAAGGCTTAAATATGATTGCTTATGCCTAAGAGATGGTTGAATGGCAGGTGCTCTTAAGTCTGTTAGAGTGGGTGATAGTTATGGAGTTTGATGTGGATCTGAGCCTTGAGCAGATGCTTGAATATGAGGCTTTCATTTATGCTGAAAACGATGGTGTACCCGTGCACATCGTCACTGATCACGGGGAGCATAGCGCTGATCTAAGACGTATCGTTAATGTGATTGAGTCTGTGGTGAGGTATGGAAAGCCGTTATTCCTGCCGCGCCTCTCAACGGTGAAGAAAAGCGCACGGTGTGCTGCGTTGGAAGCGGCAGTGCTGAGCGTGACTGGAATAGATCCAGGCCTTGTGAAGAGCGTATTCCCACATCATCAGTTTAATCCGGTGGTGAATGCTTTTTTTAAAGTAGAAAAGGGAGTTGTTGAACAGCTCAGTACGCGCTGCTATGTTGATTTATCCAAAGATGACAACGCCATCCTGCATGAGTTTGTTGAGAATCTAATCGCTGAAGTAAAGGGCGAATCCGTTCAAATGAAATTGAATGGTTTCAAGCGTTCGGCTAACAAGGCTTATAAAGGGCTGCGAGATCTTATCGACGCTCTTTATGTTCGGTACTCAAGGCTGTTGGTCGTTCGTCTGGATCTGGGGTATAGAAATAAATATTGCGCTCCTGCGGGATTGCTTAGCGTTGGTTACGAGGAGGCTAAAAAGCATAGAGAGGACTTGCTAAAATATTTTAGGCTGAAGATGTCCCCTGCTATCGTGGGCTATGCTTGGAAGCTTGAGTATGGGCTGGATAAAACCTATCATTATCATTTTTTGCTGTTTTTTGATGGTGCTAAGAGTCATCAAGATATAGTCATCGCTAAGGCTGTAGGGGATCATTGGTCTAACTGTATCACTGATGGGAAAGGAATTTACTATAATTGTAATGCCAACAAGGCTGAGTATAAGGCGCGTGGCATTCTAGGTATTGGAATGATCGGTCACGATGAATTGGACTTGAGGAATGGCTTAACCACTGCAGCGGCATATCTTACTAAGGTCGATTTATTTGTGCGAATGGTGATCTCGGAGGGGGGGCGATGTTTCGGTAAAAGCGGAAAGCCCAAACCTAAGAAGGTCTCAGGCGGGCGCCCGCGTCGAAATTCACCAAAGTGTCGCGTTCAGTCTGAGTCCTTAACGTAGGTGCCTAGGAAGGCGTCTCTCACGACAGAGCCGTCTTCTTTCATCCAGTCTGTAATCAGATTGCCTAGTCGCGATTTTGTTAATTTCATTTCAAGCTTTTTGTTAAGGCTGATTACTTCCTCTAGAATAGAGTTTGCTGCATCTCGTTCGGTTTTCCAGCCGTCTACAGGTCTGCGTCCGGAGATGAGATTAGCAACCTGAAGTTTCTTCCATTGGCTTTTCTCTGAGCGACCTCTGGCTGCTGCTACCACTCTAGGCTCCTCTCTACCGTCCGTTAGGCCAATGAAATAGCTACTTTTGCACAAAAATTTCCACGCATCAGCTAAGTTTTCCGCGTCTCGCTGCTTTACTGCAAGATACCAATATGTCAAGGCAGTAAGGCAGCTCTGCTGGCGTATAGGGAGTCGTTTGACTTCATCTGTGAACAAACCTGTAGGAGTGCCGAAATCAACGATCACGCACTTGTTAACCTTGTCCTGTAGGTCGTGCACGATTGTATTTGGAAAGTCTCCGAAATGAACTGCAATCATACCGGCTATTGTTTCTTCTATCTCGGTTATCTCGATAGTTAACTGATTGCTCATTTTTGTGTCTCATCAGATTTTGTGTATTCAAGTAGGGGGGGTCTAACCGCCTCCTTTCTCGTCTGAATTACGAACCCTGCCCACTCACTCATTAACAAGCGGCGCTTGTCCAAATAATCCGAACGGGAATATGCCCCCTCAGTCTGGTCTCGCTCATCATGTGCGAGGGCCATTTCACAAACTTCACGTGCGTAATGCGTACACTCGCCTGCCCAATCCCGAAAGGATGATCTGAATCCGTGTCGGGTGACGTGTTCGTACTCCATACCGTGCAAAAGCGTGCGTATCGCATTTGCATGCATAACCCCTGTCTTACCTTGTCCTGGGAACAGATACGGGCTGCCTGCCACTCTCGGAATGCTACGAACCAGGTCTAAAACTCCCTTCGCTAACGGAATGGTAAAAGCGACCCTCATTTTCATCCGCTCGGCTGGCAGACACCATATTGCTGCATCTAGATCAAGTTCATCCCATCGGGCAAATCTAACCATGTGTGCGCGCGCACTGGTCAGGATAAGCAGTTGAGCAGCCTTAGATGGTGCGGTGTCAATTCCTCTGAGCTTCGTCATGAGTAATGGGACGTCCCGCCAATGAAGCGCCTCAAAATGCTCACGCTTGCGTGCTTTCTTCTTCTCGGCCCGGCTCAAGAGATTTTCAAGATGTCCACGCCATCGAGCAGGGTTTTCGCCCGTTCTCAGTCCCCGAGATTTAGCGGCATCTAAGACTTGCTCGATCTGCCCACGGACTTCATCAGCGGTTCGGGTCTTGATTCCCCAGATGGGTTGCAGCACCTTGAGAATTTGAGCTGTGTCGATGTGTTCAGTTGCGAGTTTGCCGATATGACCAAACGCATACAGCTCCAGCTTACGAAGCCAGCCCTTGCGCCATTTATCAGACCATGCGGCACCGTGAGCATCGCGATACTCAGTCGCAAGCATCTCAAATGTGAGTTTTTTTGCTTCGCTGGCGCGCTGTGCTTCGCGTTGCGTTGCGCGCTCAATGTCGCGAGCTGCGAGCGGATCGATGCCATCGCTTAGTTGGGTGCGTTTAGCACTGGCATCGAGCCTGGCTTTCTTGAGGCTGACTTCGGGGAATGCGCCGAGCCCCATTTCCCGTCGACGACCTGCCAGTTGGAAACGCAGTAGCCACGATTTTCGTCCTGTTGCTTTCACAACAAGGCGCAATCCGTCGCCGTCTTCGTAGGTGCCAGGTTCGGTCAGGTTTTCGACCTGTTTCGGATTAAGCTTACCCATGTTCTTCTCCTGTAGACGCCCGCTGTCCCCCCACCTGTCCCCCCACGTAATTGTCGGATGAAGTCGAATCTGATCGAGCAGCATCGGACAAAGGAATAGCGGAAACCCCCGACGTAGCTAAGCTATCAGGAGATCTAAAAGACAAGGTAGGATTATTTCGGACAATTAAAAAGCCGGCTTGTGGCCGGCTTCTCGGGGACGGTCTTGGTTTATTTTTGGTAAACCGCAATCGCCTTCAACAGGTGCATCCGCAAGGGATGCTGAAAAGGTAACAAACCGAACGTGTCGTTCGCCTTGTGTGGCACGGAGCGCTCTGGGCGGCCTGTGCCGAATGGTGGCGATAGAATACTGATGTTTTCCACGGATGCCCAGCCTTGAAACACTTTCTCACACCGTAGCTGTACCTGTTCAGCGCAGCAGCATCGCGTTGCGACGGCTGTTGAGGGTCGACCACCAGAATATCCAGCCCAGGATGCGGATGTTTTCCCGCTCGATTTCTTCGGCGCTGAACAGTTCGTCCGGGTATTCGCTGTTGTTGTGGCTGCGCAGGCGCAGGCCGCCGTTGGGCAGGCGGTAGAGGTAGCGCACGCGCAGGATGCCGCCGTGTTCGAGGGCGTACATTTCGCCGTCGATGACCTGGGTCAGGTCGCGGTTGACGCCCAGCAGTGAGCCGTCCTGGATCTTGTCGGCCATGCTGTTACCGATCATGGCGACGCACATGGTGTTCTTGGGGTCGATGTTCATGGTTTGCAGCACGTGCATGGGCAAACGTATCTTTTGCCCCGGTGCTTCGGCCAGTACGGTTTTGCCGATGCTGTGGGTGGATTCGATTTCCTTGTAGATCTGAATTTCCACATCGCCGCGCAGCAGGCTTCTGCCTTGATGGAGCGTAATCGGAGTGTCGCCGCCATTGTTCTCGTTGGCGGAGTCTGTCGGGTGTTTGGGGCCTTCGCCGGTGCGCAGCCAGCGGGGGTTGACGGTCAGTAGTTCAGCCACTTCTTCCAGCCGCGCCATGGGCACGCCGCGTTTGAACCAGTTGTTCACGTGCTGGGGCGTGACTTTGCGGTTGGCTGCAAAGTCCGTCGCAGAAAGATGGCACTCCCGCAGGAGGATGCGTAGTCGATCACCTGATGTATTCATGAGGCCGAGTTTACGGCGGTCGCGAATCCGTTTAAATGAACGGGGTGTTCAAATACGGTTGTTCTCCCGTTGCTTGTGATGAGCGACCTACAGGGGGAATAGTTGTTGCGTAGGCATGTTCCGCAATACGTTTATTTGAATTAAACGCAGTGTTCTGATTTAAACCGGCTTTACCGGATTCACATTCTGTTTATCGCGTTTTAAATGATGAATGTATTTTTATACGTTTGTTTATTGTCGAGTTCTGAAGGATTGGCGAGGCAGGAGGGGAAGAGTGGAGGAGGGCGTTTTGCAGAAGGTGTTCGGAACACCCGGTCAGGTGTTCCGAAGCAGCGAAACGGGTGATCAGCCTTTGTAGGCTTCAACCGATTTCAGGATCTCGGCGCGGGCTGCGTCAGCATTGCCCCAACCGTCGATCTTCACCCATTTGCCTTTTTCGAGATCCTTGTAGTTCTCGAAGAAGTGCTTGATCTGCTCCAGCAGCAGGGCTGGCAGGTCGGTGTACTCTTTCACGTCGACATACAGCTGGGACAGCTTGTCGTGAGGTACTGCGATAACCTTGGCATCGCCACCGCCATCGTCGGTCATGTTCAGGATACCGACCGGACGGGCACGGATCACCGAACCTGGAGCAACCGGGTAAGGGGTCACGACCAGCACGTCGAGGGGATCACCGTCGTCAGCCAGAGTATTAGGGATGAAACCGTAGTTGGCCGGGTAGAACATCGGGGTGGCCATGAAGCGGTCAACGAACAGGCAATCGGATTCTTTGTCGATTTCGTATTTGATCGGCGCGTGGTTGGCCGGGATTTCGATAGCGACGTAGATGTCGTTCGGCAGGTCTTTACCAGCCGGAATCTTGCTGTAGCTCATTGGGTTTTGCCCCCGTAGTTAACCAGACAGAGAATGGCGCGAGCGCCAAAAAGTGGCCGGATTATAGGCATATTCTGTGGATGTTGACACGTACCGCGTTGGATCAGCGCGGGCTTTGATAGTCCGTGTCGCCCTTTTGCAGGGCCTGTAGCCGCGCCAGGGTGTCCTGGCGGTAAAAGGCTTTCAGTTGCTCATAGACCTCGGGATAGGCTTCGTGCAGCAGGTCGGGGGCGCTGAAGAAGTATTCGCTGGTCACGGCAAAGAATTCGGCCGGGTCTTCGGCGGCGTAGGGATCGATGGCGGTTTCGAGGTCCGGGTCGCTGTCCAGTTGCCGGTTGAGGTCGTCGTAGGCGCTCTGCATGACTCTGGCCCATTCGCTGATGCGCATGTCGGCATGCAAGGGCGGCAGGCCGTTGGCGTCGCCGTTGAGCATGTCGAGCTTGTGTGCCAGTTCGTGGATGACCAGGTTGTAGGCATCCCAGTTGCCGCTGGACAGCACACCCGGCCACGCCAGAATCACCGGGCCCTGTTGCCAGGCCTCGCCGCTGTGTTCGCCATCCCACTCATGTTCGATACCGCTGGCGTCGCGGTGACGCTGCGGGCTGATGAAGTCGCCGGGGTACAGGACTATTTCATGAAAGCCCTGATACCAGTTCAGGTCTTCAAGGCTGAGCAGCGGCAACTGGGCCTGGGCGGCGAGGAACAGGCGCTGTTCATCATCCAGTTCTACGCACGGCAATGCCGTCAGGTGCTTGGCTTGCAGAAACAGCACGCAGGCTTCGCGCAAGGCTTGATCCTGCACATCGCTCAAACCGTCCAGAATCGGCAGCCGCTGACGCACCCGTTGCCATAGTTCAGGTGCGACGGGATTTTTGGCCAGCGTGCGCTGCCTGCGCCAGTTGCTGAACGACCACATGACTTAGCGGGCGTCCACCGAACGGCCCATGCGGCTGCGTACCAGACCGATGATCATGGGCAGCAGCGAGATCAGAATGATCACCAGCACCAGTAGGGTGAGGTTCTGCTTGATGAAGGGCACATTGCCGAAATAGAACCCCAGCGTGACCAGACTGCCGACCCACAGGATCGAGCCCAGTACGCTGAAACCCACGAAACGCAGATAAGGCATTCTGCCGACACCTGCGACGAACGGGGCAAAAGTACGAATGATCGGCAGGAAGCGCGCCAGTGTCACGGTCTTGCCGCCATGGCGTGCATAGAACACCTGAGTGCGAATCAGGTAGTCGCGGCGGAAGATTTTCGAGTTCGGGTTGCTGAACAGTTTCTCGCCAGCGGTGCGCCCTATGATGTAGTTGGTGCTGTCGCCCAGGATAGCCGCCAGCATCAGCAGCCCGGCCAGCAGCACCGGGTCCATGCCGCCGCCGGCTGCCACGGCGCCGGCGATGAACAGCAGCGAGTCGCCCGGCAGGAATGGCATGATCACCAGGCCGGTTTCACAGAAAATCACCAGAAACAGGATGGCGTAGATCCAGGTGCCGTAGTTCTTGACCAGCAGGTCGAGGTACACATCGAGGTGCAGGATGAGGTCGAGGGGGTTGAAATCCATTGGAATACCTGAGGCCAGACCCTTGGAACAGGGCGCGTGCGGAAGAAACTACTGAGCGCTACGGGCGGCATTATAGAGGTATAAACACGGCACGGGGTTCTTCGCGACTGAAGTCGCTCCCGCGGGTCAATCCTGATCGGACAACACTGGTGGGAGGCAGCTTGCTGTGAAGTCGCCAGCAAGCAGCCTCTCTCAAGGTGATTTATGACCTTAGTTGATCGGCAAGACGTAGTTCTTGAACTGCGTATCTTCCTTGAAGCCGATGGACTCATAGACCTTATGCGCCACTTCGTTGTCGCTGCTGGTGGACACGCGCATGCGCACGGCCTGGGTTTCTTTGGCCATCTGTTTGGCGTGTTTCATCAGGTGGTCGGCGACCAGTTGGCGACGCGAGTCTTCGGCCACGTAGATGTCGTTGAGAATCCATACGCGCTTGAGCGAGAGAGACGAAAAGCTCGGGTAGAGCTGGCAGAAGCCCAGAACCTTGTTGTCGTCATCCTTGGACAGTGCCAGGTAGATCACCGACTCATCGCGGCGCAGACGCTTTTCCAGAAAGTCGCGTGACGAATCCGGAAAGGGCAACTCGCCATAAAACTCGCGATATTTGATGAACAGTGGGCAGAGCAGGTCCAGATGTTCGAGAGTTGCTTTTATGATCCGCATGATTGGGCCTCAACTTCACTATGGGCGAATGCAGTGTGCTCGGGCGACGGTCCGATGCTGCCGACTGGCTTTAGAAAGCGCAATCTAATGCGGCTCAACCGGGCCAGCCAGCAGGAAGTTATCTTTGTTATCGGCTGCCTCATCCGATTCCACAGTCTTCAATTCGGCTTCATCCTTGAGGTTGACCCCCGAGATCTGTCGCCGACAAGCCTCACGCATCAGATAGAGCAGGCGATGAGCCGCCATTGCGTAACTCAGGCCTTCCAGTCGCACATTGGAAATACAGTTGCGATGGGCGTCGTTCAGGCCAACCTTGGGTGCATAGGTGAAATACAACCCCAGGCTGTCCGGGGAGCTCAGGCCCGGGCGCTCTCCGATCAGGATCACCACCATCTTCGCCCCCAGCAGTTCACCGATTTCATCGGCGATGGCGACCCGGCCTTGCTCCACCAGAATGACGGGAGACAGTGTCCAGCCTTCGGCAGCAGCCTGTTCTTCCAGCCGTGCCAGAAACGGGACGGTATGGCGATGCACGGCCAGCGATGACAGGCCATCGGCAACCACTATCGCCAGATCGACGCCGCCGGGATGGGCGGCAGCGTAATCCCTCAACTGGCTAGCCGATTCATCGTTCAGGCGTCGTCCAAGGTCCGGGCGTTGCAGATAACTGTGGCGGTCGGCAGCCGCGCTGTGCAGCAGCAGGGTTTCGCGGCCTTTTTCCGCCAGTTGCGCGCTCAATCCCGCATGATCGAAGGGCAGGTGCACGGCATCCCGTGCCTGGGCATGGGCGAACTGAAAGTCCAGTTGTGCGGCAGTGGGCAGGCTGGTGCCGGTACGACCCAGAGCAATGCGCGCCGGAGTCAGGCGGCGCAGTTCCAGCCATGGGTTGGGGAGTGTGTCGTCGGTCATGGAAGGTTCACTCATGCCAGATGCGCCAATGCGTTGCGAAAGACCGGTGGCAGGCTGTCGCCAAAGCGCACATGGCCATCGGCCTGGGTGAAGATGCCCATTCTTTCCAGCCAGGCTTCGTATTCGGGCGCAGGGCGCAAGCCCAGGCTTTGCCGCGCATAGAGCGCGTCGTGGAAGGAGGTGGTCTGGTAATTGAGCATGATGTCGTCGGAGCCGGGGATACCCATGATGAAGTTGATTCCCGCCACGCCCAGCAACGTCAGCAGCGTGTCCATGTCGTCCTGATCGGCTTCGGCATGGTTGGTGTAGCAGATGTCGCAGCCCATGGGCACGCCCAGCAGCTTGCCGCAGAAGTGGTCTTCCAGGCCGGCGCGGATGATCTGTTTGCCGTTGTAGAGGTATTCCGGGCCGATGAAGCCGACCACGGTGTTGACCAGAAACGGATTGAAATGTCGGGCCACGGCGTAGGCGCGGGTTTCGCAGGTCTGCTGGTCGACACCATGGTGCGCGTTGGCCGACAGGGCACTGCCCTGGCCGGTTTCGAAATACATCAGGTTCTGCCCGAGCGTTCCGCGATTGAGGCTCAGGCCCGCTTCATAGCCTTCCTGCAACAGTTTCAGGTTGATCCCGAAGCTGGCGTTGGCGGCCTCGGTGCCGGTGATGGACTGAAAGACCAGATCGACAGGTACGCCGCGGTTTATTACTTCGATCGACGTGGTGACATGAGTCAGCACACAGGACTGAGTCGGGATTTCATAGCGCTGGATGATCGCATCGAGCATTTCCAGCAGCGCCACGATCGACGAAGTGCTGTCGGTGGCCGGGTTGATGCCGATCATGGCATCGCCGTTGCCGTACAGCAGGCCATCCAGCACGCTGGCCGCAATGCCCGACGGCTCGTCGGTCGGATGATTGGGCTGCAGGCGGGTCGACAGGCGTCCGCGCAGGCCTACGGTGTTGCGAAAGCGCGTCACGACGCGAATCTTCTGCGCCACCAGCACCAGGTCCTGCACGCGCATGATTTTCGAGACGGCTGCAGCCATCTCCGGTGTAAGGCCCGGGGCCAGTGCGCGAAGGCTGGCTTCGTCGGCCTTGTCACTGAGCAGCCAGTCACGAAAGCCGCCCACGGTCAGATGGCTGACAGGCGCAAAGGCCAGCTTGTCGTGGGTATCGATAATCAGGCGGGTGACTTCGTCTTTTTCGTAGGGGATCAGCGCTTCTTCAAGGAAGTGCTTGAGGGGAATATTGGCCAGCGCCATTTGTGCGGCGACCCGCTCACCATCGTTTTGCGCTGCAACCCCGGCCAGAAAATCGCCGGAGCGGGCAGGACTGGCTTTTGCCATTACGTCCTTGAGGCTGTCGAAACGGTACGTCAGCGCACCGATAGCCTGGGAAAAGCTTGCCATACAGATTCTCCATGACGTCCCGCCGTTGGCGTCGGACGTAGTCTTTCGGTCAAACCGGTGACGTTCCGGTTCAAGCGACTGTGGGAAGCGATGTAAGCAATTAATACTCCATAGTGAATGGAAGTGCGAATTTGCGGGGTATCGGCGGTGTGATTGAGCGGGCGTTGCCTTGACGCGGGGCGTGGGTTGCCCGGGATTGGTGCGTTGGCTTGTTCGCGGATGAATCCGCTCCCACACGGATCGCTGGGAGCGAATTCATTAGGCGAGCAAAGGCTTGGTTAGAAGAAGCCCAGCGGATTGGTGTCGTAGCTCACCAGCAGGTTCTTGGTCTGCTGATAATGCTCCAGCGCCACTTTATGGGTTTCGCGACCTACGCCGGACTTTTTGTAACCGCCGAATGCCGCATGCGCCGGATACAGATGGTAGCAGTTGGTCCAGACGCGACCGGCCTTGATGGCGCGGCCTACGCGGTAGGCGCGGTTGATGTCGCGGGTCCATACGCCGGCACCCAGGCCGAACTCGGTGTCGTTGGCGATGGCCAGGGCTTCGGCTTCGTCCTTGAAGGTCGTGACGCTGACCACCGGGCCAAAGATTTCTTCCTGGAAGACGCGCATCTTGTTGTTGCCTTTGAGCAGCGTCGGCTGGATGTAGTAACCGGTTGCCAGATCGCCTTCCAGTTTTTCCACCTTGCCGCCGGTCAGCAGCTCTGCGCCTTCGGACTGGGCAATCTCAAGGTACGAGAGGATCTTGTCGAACTGCTGCTGCGAGGCCTGTGCACCGACCATGGTGTCGGTGTCCAGCGGGTCGCCGCGCTTGATCTTCAGGACCTTCTTCATCACCGCTTCCATGAACTGCGGATAGATGGACTCCTGAACCAGCGCACGGGAAGGGCAGGTGCAGACTTCGCCCTGGTTGAAGAACGCCAGGACCACGCCTTCGGCAGCCTTCTCGATGAATTCCGGCTCGGCGCTCATGATGTCTTCGAAGAAGATGTTCGGCGACTTGCCGCCCAGTTCCACGGTGGACGGAATGATGTTGTCTGCTGCCAGTTTCATGATGTGCGAACCCACCGGCGTGGAGCCGGTAAAGGCGATCTTGGCGATGCGCTTGCTGCTGGCCAGCGCTTCACCGGCTTCGCGGCCATAACCCTGGACGACGTTCAACACGCCCGGCGGCAGCAGGTCGCCGATCAGCTCGACCAGAACACTGATGCCCAGCGGCGTTTGCTCGGCGGGCTTGAGGACGACGCAGTTGCCGGCCGCCAGGGCTGGCGCGAGTTTCCAGGCCGCCATCAGGATCGGGAAGTTCCACGGGATGATCTGGCCGACCACGCCCAGCGGCTCGTGGATGTGATACGCCACGGTATTGCCGTCGATCTCCGCTGCGCTGCCTTCCTGAGCCCGCAGGGCTCCGGCGAAATAGCGGAAATGGTCGACTGCCAGCGGGATATCGGCATTCAGGGTTTCACGGATCGCCTTGCCGTTGTCCCAGGTTTCGGTGATGGCCAGTTTTTCGAGGTTGGCTTCGATGCGGTCGGCGATCTTCAACAGGGTTAGCGAGCGCTCCTGTACGGAAGTCGCGCCCCATGCATCGGCCGCAGCATGGGCGGCATCCAGCGCCTTGTCGATATCCTCGGCAGTGGAGCGGGGGAATTCTGCGATGGGTTTGCCGGTGATGGGCGAGGTGTTGGTGAAGTACTGGCCTTTGACCGGCGCGACGAACTCGCCGCCGATGTAGTTACCGTAGCGTTCCTTGAAGTTGATGATGGCGCCTTCGGTACCCGGATGTGCGTAACGCATGGTGAAGTCTCCTGATTCTTGTTGTGGGGGAATTCAGCGTGGTCAAACGTCTGGCAGGGAAGAGTAGCAAGATTAGGCCATTTATCATGACAGCGGGCATGAACTTTAGACGTAGGCTTTTGCCGTCCGGGACAAACACCGGGTGCCATTTCAGCGGTCCTGAGCTACCCTGCGCGGATGTTATAAGAGGTCATCATGCATATTCATATCCTTGGTATCTGCGGCACGTTCATGGGCTCGCTGGCGGTACTCGCCAAAGAGTTGGGGCATCGCGTCACGGGCTCCGACGCCAACGTCTACCCGCCGATGAGCACCCAGCTGGAAGCTCAGGGCATCGAGTTGACTCAGGGCTATGACGCCGCGCAACTGGAGCCTGCTCCGGATCTGGTGGTGATCGGTAATGCGCTGTCGCGCGGTAACCCTGCCGTCGAACATGTGCTCAATAAAGGTTTACCTTATGTTTCCGGCCCGCAATGGCTGGCCGATCATGTGTTGCAAGGCCGCTGGGTGCTGGCTGTTGCCGGTACTCACGGCAAGACCACCACCAGCAGCATGCTGGCCTGGGTGCTGGAGCATGCGGGCATGAGCCCGGGCTTCCTGATCGGCGGTATTCCGCAGAACTTCGCGGTGTCTGCGCGTCTGGGCGGCACGCCGTTCTTCGTGGTCGAAGCTGACGAATATGACAGCGCCTTCTTCGACAAGCGTTCCAAGTTCGTCCATTACCGCCCGCGTACCGCGATCCTCAACAACCTTGAGTTCGATCACGCGGATATCTTCCCGGATCTGCCAGCCATCGAGCGGCAGTTCCACCATCTGGTGCGCACCATCCCGAGTGAAGGTCTGGTGATTCATCCGACCACCGAGCCTGCTCTGCAGCGGGTTATCGAAATGGGGTGCTGGACGCCGGTCCAAACCACCGGGCAGAACGGCCAGTGGCAGGCGCGTCTGTTGAGTGAAGACGGCTCGCGTTTTGAAGTGCTGTTCGACGGCCAGCCGCAAGGCGTGGTCGAGTGGACCATGACCGGTCAGCACAACGTCGCCAACGCCCTGGCGACCCTGGCGGCGGCGCGGCATGTGGGTGTGGTGCCTGCGCAGGGCGTCGAGGCGCTGAGTGCTTTCAAGAGCGTCAAGCGCCGCATGGAGAAGGTCGCAGAGGTTCGCGGCATCACCATTTATGACGACTTTGCGCACCACCCGACCGCGATTGCCACCACCCTCGACGGGCTGCGCAAGAAAGTCGCCGATGCGCCGGTGATCGCCATCATCGAACCGCGCTCCAACTCCATGAAGCTGGGCGCGCACCGCGACGGCTTGCCCGAAAGCGTGCAGCAGGCCGATCAGGTGGTCTGGTATGCACCGGCCAATCTGGGCTGGGATCTGGCCGCGACCGCTGCGCAATGTTCGGTGCCGTCGATTGTCAGCGATTCTCTTGAAGGGATCATCGAGCGGGTCAAAAGCCAGGCTCAGCCCGGCACCCATGTGGTTATCATGAGCAACGGCGGCTTTGGTGGTCTGCATGGCAAGCTGGCCGAGGCTCTGAAATGAGCGGGCCAGAGCGTATTACCCTGGCCATGACCGGTGCCTCGGGCGCCCAGTACGGCTTGCGCCTGCTCGATTGTCTGGTGCGCGAAGACCGGGAAGTCCACTTCCTGATCTCCAAGGCTGCGCAACTGGTGATGGCGACCGAAACCGACGTGAGGCTGCCGCCCAAGCCGGCAATGATGCAGGCGTTTCTCACCGAGTACACCGGTGCGACGGCCGGACAGATTCGGGTCTATGGCCGCGATGACTGGATGTCGCCGGTGGCTTCGGGCTCGGGGTCGCCCAGTGCGATGGTGGTGGTGCCGTGTTCGACGGGGTCTTTGTCGGCCATTGCCAGCGGCGCCTGCAACAACCTGATCGAGCGTGCGGCGGATGTCACTTTGAAGGAGCGTCGCCAGTTGATTCTGGTGCCGCGTGAAGCACCGTTCTCCAGCATTCACCTGGAGAACATGCTCAAGCTGTCCAACATGGGCGCAGTGATTCTGCCTGCCTCGCCCGGCTTCTATCATCAGCCGCAGACCATCGACGATCTGGTGGATTTCGTGGTTGCCCGGATTCTCAACCTGTTGAACATCCCGCAGGACATGTTGCCACGCTGGGGTGAGCATCATGTGGGGAGCGATGAATAAGCTCCTGCTGATCGCTGTCGCGCTGCTCATGACGGGCTGCGCCACGGTCAGGACGCTGGATGCGGCCCAGCCGGGCGCGCCTGTGGTGTATGCCGGGACACGACTCGATCTGTATGCGATGCAGGGCGGTTGCTGCGAAAAGGACCGCTTCGGTGCCGAAGCGCCCGAGTATCCGGCCCTTGATCTACCCGCCAGCGCCTTGCTCGACACTCTGTTGCTGCCGTTGTCTCTGCTGACTGCGCTGGGGGTTGGGTATCAGGCCCAGGGAGGGCTGTGATTTTTTCGCGATTGAGGGAAGCAGCAAGCTGCTTCCCACAGTTGTCATTTCCCCAACTTGCGCAACTCATCCGACTCCACGATCCGCACACCATCCTGTTCTTCCAGGGCCAGCCGCCACATGGCGCGGGCCAGGTTGCAGGCTTCGATGGCGCCGTATTTGCCGGGCAGCAATTTGGCAATCGGTGCGGCGAGCTGTTCGGCCCAGCGGGTTTCCGGACGGTTGCCCACCAGCAGGGCCGGGCGGGCGATGGTCAGTTGCGGCCAGTCCTGCGCTCGCAGGGCTTCTTCCATTTCACCCTTGGTGCGGTTGTAGAACACGCTGGACCGGGCATCGGCACCGATGGCGCTGATCACCAGAAAATGCCGCGCTCCCAGTTCGCGGGCGCGTTCTGCCACGGCCAGTACCATATTCAGGTCGATGGCGCGGAAGGCCTCCTGCGAGCCTGCCTGTTTGATGGTGCTGCCCAGGCAGCAGAAAGCGATATCCACTTTGCCGCCGAGGGCAGGTAAAAGACTGTTCAGTTCGCCCACCGGGTTTTCCAGGCGGGAGTGGGCGGATAATGGGCGACGGGTGGGGGCCAGCACGCGGCTGACGGTGGGTTCGTTGAGCAGGCGATCGAGCAAGTGTTCGCCTGTGAGTCCGGTAGCCCCTGCAAGCAGGATGTGTTGCGGCGTCAAGTACATAGTGTTTCTCCCTTGATACTGAATAGCCTAGCGGCTAGTAGAGGTCTTCGCTTCCTTGCGATTCAACGTCGTATTCAGCGCTCGTTCAGCCTGATTCTTGCGTAACAGTTGCCAGCGGGCGATGACGCCCTTGGGGGCCCATATCTGGGGTTCGGAAGCCTCGAAATCATCCTCGATTTCGCGTTGCGCGACATACGCTTTTGCCTCGTTGAAAGCTTGTTGCAGGTCATCGGTTTCGACCAGCGCCCTGGCAAATAGTGCATCGCCGAAATAAGTGAAGTCCGCTTCTTCCGAGCAGCCGAACGATACACGGTCCGCTCGCGAGGCCGTCATGACCAGAGTTCGCTCGTCCTTGAGGTCGGGGATGAAACCACCCGAATAGCAGGAAGAAATCACGATGATCTTGTCGCGGTCTTTCAGGGGGGCCAGTGCGGCGGCCAGTGCATCGGCAGGCAGATCCGCCAGTGACAGACGCGGCTGATCGAGCACCAGTTCATGATCCTGGGTGCCATGGCTGGTCAGGTAAATGAATATCAGATCCTCCGGGCCGCTGCGTTGTGCCAGAGTCCGGGCGGCGCGGCCGATGGATTCGCGGGTCGCCAGCGGGCGGTCTTCCATGTGATCGCGATGATTGACCAGGCTGATTTGCCCCGACGCGCCAAATCGCGACGCCAGCAGGTTGCTGACGTAATCGGCCTCGCGCATGAACACGCTTTGCTTGCCGTCACCGGCCACGACCAGGCTGTACAGCTCCAGAGCGGATGTCGAGGCGGGAACGGCGGCCAGTGCCTTGTCCAGCAATGGCCTCTGGGCGAGCAGACCGGCTTCCAGTGGATCGGGCAGCAACTTGCCCTGAGCGTCGCGAATCCGCTGGCCGTTGGCCCAGACGCCGCGCAGTTCGCTACCGTCGGCGGAGGTCAGGACTCCCGGACCTTGATAGGTGTCATTGGCGAACTGGCCGACGTAGTGGCTGCCATCGGCCAGTTGCAGACGGCCTTCGCCGGAAAACTGCCAATTGTTGAACTGGCCTTGATAACGGCTGCCGTCCGAGCCGATCAGTTCGCCCGGGCCGGTCAGCGCTCCTTCCTTGAACTGGCCGTTCCAGACATCGCCGTCGCTGTTTTCGTAGCGGCCTTTGCCATCGAGCAGGTTGTTGCGAAAGCCGCCGATATAGTGATCGCCATCGGCGCTTGCGAAACTGCCGTTACCCTGGAGCTGACCGTTGACGAAGGGACCGCTGAACTGATTGCCGCTGGCATCGGTGCGCACGCCTTCGCCGTTGGGTTTGCCTTGGGCGAACTGGCCCTGGAACTGGCTGCCGTCCTCCATCTCAAGGCGTCCGGGACCATCGTATTGACCGTCCTTGAAATGGCCTCGGTAGAGCACGCCTTTTTCCTGCCAGGTGCCTTCGCCATCCCGGCGTCCGAGCTTGAAGCCGCCGACGTACGTCCCGCCTGCGGTGGTCAGCTTGCCCTGTCCCTGAAACATGCCGTGCTCGAACTGACCTTTGTAAATGTCGCCGTTGCTGGCGTGCCATTCACCGCGGCCATGACGCAGGCCATTCTCGAACTGGCCCGCGTACCAACTGCCATTGGGATAGTCGATACGGCCTTCGCCCTGCAACCGGCCATTGACCAGATCGCCACGGTAGCGTCCGCCGTCGGCCAGCAGGCCATCGGGAGGCAACAGGGATTCGCTGTCGCCGCAGCCAGCGATCAGGAGGGTCAGAGCCAGAGGAGCAAGCGCGCGCATTTGAGATCCCAAGAGAGTAGGTCCGTGACTCTGCTTGAGCAGATGTTCGTGTCACACCGGGGGGAGTATGCCGCAGCGAGTAAGAGGGGTGAAACAGTCTGTTACGACTGTTTCATGTTTCAATGGAATTACACAAAACACAGTGACAAGGGTTCGGCGACAAAGGCCGGTTTTTCCTGACCTTCGATTTCCATGGTCGCCGTGGCCTTGAGCAGCCACTGCCCCGGTTTTTTCTCCGTGGCGTCGGTGAGTTCCACTTTCAGACGTACCCGTGAATCGACTTTCACCGGCTGAACGAAACGTACGCTGTCCAGGCCATAGTTGACCACCATCTTCAGCCCTTCGGGCATGACCAGCAGATCGCCCATCAGCTTGGGGATCAGCGAAAGCGATAGCAGACCGTGGGCGATGGTGCCGCCAAAAGGAGTTTGTGCTGCCTTGACCGGATCGACATGAATGAACTGGAAGTCGCCGGTGGCTTCGGCGAACAGGTTGATGCGTTCCTGGTCGATGGTCAGCCATTCGGAACGTCCCAGTTCCTTGCCGATGTAGTTCTTGAGCTCTGTAGCAGGTACAAAAGGCATGTCATTCTCCTTGATCTTTCGGTTTTACACCTTGATGCCCGACCCCGCGAGGGCATTGCCTGTCGGGCGAGTGACAAGATCAGCAGAGGGTAGCCGGTTGGTCAAGTGACTCCGTGCAGGCGAATACCTGTCCATAGCGTTGAACGCAGCGTGTTTATAATGGCGCCGTGAATTCACCGGGTTCATTTATTTCTGGAGTTCCCATGCTGCTAAGGGGTCTTACATGGCTGGTGCTGTTCCAACTGCTGGGGACGGCGCTCAATCATCTGTTCTTGTCGGTACTGCCGGGGCCGATCATCGGGCTGGTCTTCATGATCGCGTACCTGATCTGGCGCGGTGAGGTGAGCGAGCCCATCAGTGTCGCAGCCGGCAGCCTGTTGCGTTACCTGCCCCTGCTGCTGGTGCCGCCTGCGGTGGGCGTGATGGTTTATGCCTCGGCCATTGCCGAAGACTTCTGGGCCATCTTTGGCACCCTGTTTGTGTCGCTGATCGTTTCCCTGACCTTTGTCGGCTGGCTGATGCAGAAACTCATCGAGCGTCAGGCGCGTCGTCAGGAGCAGCCATGAACCTGGACTGGCAGGGTGCCTGGATGTCGGTGATTCATCATCCGCTGTTTGGCATCGCCATTACCCTGGGTGCCTATCAACTGGCGATGGCCGCCTATGAGAAAACCCGCTGGCTGTTCCTGCAGCCGGTGCTGGTCTCGATGGTGGTCGTGATCGGCATCCTGTTCGGTTGCGGTCTGGATTACACCGAGTACCGCAAAAGCACCGAGATTCTGGGCATTCTTCTGGGGCCGGCCACGGTTGCGCTGGCGGTGCCGCTTTATCTGAATCTGCGGCGGATTCGGCAGTTGTTGTGGCCAACCTTAACTACGCTGGTGATTGGTGGTGTTTTTGCCACCGGCCTGTGCCTGTCCCTGGGCTGGCTGCTGGGTGCCGATCATATGATCCTGATGACCATGGCGCCCAAGTCGGTCACCTCGCCGATTGCCATGCTGGTGGCCGAGCAGATCGGGGGCGTTGCGGCACTGGCTGCGGTGTTCGTCTTGATTACCGGCGTGTTCGGTGCCATTTTCGGGCCGGGCCTGCTGTCCCTGGCGCGTGTGCATCATCATGCGGCACGTGGCATGGCGTTGGGGCTTACCGCCCATGCGGTGGGAACCTCGCTGGCCTTGCAGGAAGGCGAGGAGGCGGGCGCTTTTGCTGCCCTGGCAATGAGCCTGATGGGTGTTGCAACAGCGTTGTTTCTGCCGTTGGCCGTGTCTTTGGCTGTTTAAGGGTACTTATTTATGACGTTGCCGCTGTTTCCACTCAATGCTGTGCTGTTCCCCGGTTGCGTGCTCGACCTGCAGTTGTTCGAGGCGCGCTATCTGGACATGGTTAGCCGCTGCATGAAACAGGGTGAAGGCTTCGGCGTGGTGTGCATCACGCATGGCAGTGAAGTCGGCATGGCTCCCGAAGGCTACTCGCTGATCGGCTGTGAAGCGCTGGTCACCGATTTCCAGCAGCAGGAAAACGGCCTGCTGGGGATTCGTGTCGTCGGCAGGCGGCGTTTCCGGGTAATCGACGCCACCGTGCAGCGGGATCAGTCGCTGCTGGCCGAGATCCAGTGGCTGGACGAGCAGCAGGAGCGGCCCTTGCAGGAAGAAGATGCCGATCTGGTCGCCTTGCTCGAAGCGCTGGGAGAGCACCCCATGGTCGCCTCCCTGAATATGGGGCTCGAGGCCAGTGGTCAGCAATCACTGGCCAATCAACTGGCCTACCTGCTGCCCTTTACCGAGCAGGACAAGATCGAACTGCTGGAAATCGACGATCCCGAAGAGCGCCTGGATGCAATCCAGGATCTGCTCGACGAGATGCAGGGCGACCTGCAGGCCTGATCTTTTTCGCGAATGAATTCGCCCCTACTGTGGGAATTCATTCGCGAAGGCACAGCACTCAATACTGATAGCGCAATGTCGCATGCGCCAGAGCGTGGACGGCGAACACGCCCAGCAGACCGGTTATGGCTGGCACGATCAGCCACCACACTTTCGCCGACATGGCCGGCAATGGCGTCTGATGCTGGATCAGGGTCAGGCTCGCGGCGCAGATACAGAACGCCAGCATCATCCCGGCCAGGATATCCGTCGGCCAGTGGACCCCCAGGTAAACCCGTGACAAGGCAATCGCCAGCGCCGGAACGCCGCCCAGCAGCAGCCAGGTCAGGCGCAGTCTGACTGGCTGCCCGCGTCCGGCCAGCACCGCCAGGGTCATGAACAGCGCAAACGCCGCCGAACTGTGTCCGCTGGGCATGCTGTAGGTGGTCAGCGGGTCCAGCAGAACGTCAGGTCGGGCGCGGCCGAAAAATGCCTTGAGCGTACCGTTCGCCACGGCGGTGCCCAGTGTGGTGGCAAGGGCGAAAGCCGCATGACGCCATTGCCGGGCGATCAGCAGGACAATGATCAGCAGTGCCGCAGCCAGCAGTTGGGCCTTGAAGTCGCCAATGCTGGTGACCAGCAGGACGATATTCTGTGCGGTCGCGCTGCGATGTTCCTGGACCAGCGTCATCAGGCCCTGGTCGAAATGGTTCAGATACGGCCAGCCGATCAGCAGGGCCGCCAGCATCAGCACGCTCAGGCCTGCAATCACCTTGGTCGCATGACGCTGTTTGCGCATGCTGGTCTGGATGCTCAGCCCGAACAGGATGGCCAGGCCTGCACCGACGAAGGCGGCTTCGCTCCAGAAGCCTTCAGGCAATGGCAGGCGAATGGCCGCGCCGGCAGCCCAGCCCGGCATCAGGTAAACGATCGACCAGCCGGCGGCGGCGATGATGCTGACAATTGCGAAGCGCGGGAAGGGCATGTCGAACATGCCGGCAATCATCGGCAGCATCGGGCGCAACGGCCCGATGAAACGACCTACCAGCAGGCTGGCGATGCCATAGCGATGGAAGTAGGTTTCTGCACCCGTCAGCCATTCCGGATGCTGACGCAGCCCCGGCAACTGTCGGATATTCTGATGGAAGTGCTTGCCGATGAAGTACGAAACCGCATCCCCCAGCAGGCCGCCCAGAAAACCCAGCAGCAATACTTCGCTCAACGACAGAATGCCGCTGCCTGCCAGGGCTGCGATGGCGAACATCAGAACGGTGCCTGGCACGACGATCCCGGCAATGGCGACACACTCGATGAATGCCACCACGAATATCGCTATCGCCACCCAGGACGGGTTCGCGGTCAACCAGCCAGTAATGCCGTCGAGCAGTTCGCCCATGGATCAGTTTCCTTGAGGGATTAGAAAATAGTCGCGGCCTTCGACCTGACCGCGTCGTAGTGGGTTCCGCGTGCAGAAGCGGGCGTATTCGGCATCGACGAAGCGGTACATCAAGTGTTCGTCGCGGCCCTGGGGAATCCCCAGGCGTGTGGTTTGAACGATGAGTTTCGGTGTCTGACCGATGTCCTCGACCAGCAGCTTTTGCGGATCGAAACGCCTGGCGTCCCAGTCGGGCACTTTCAGGCCCAGCGCCTTGCACAACAACGTCTGGCCCGCGCACAGACGCTCCTGCGAGCGAATGGCGCCGCTGGCATCCGGGTTGTTGAGTTGCATCTGTGCCAGGGCGTTGGCGTCGCTGAGTTCATCGACCCAGGCAAAACCGGACTTGATCAGCACCGCATTGCCCGGCCCTTCGGCGCTGAAATTCAGCGAGTCCCCACCACGGGCGTAATACATATAGATGTGCCCACCGTCCAGAAACAGCGCCTTGCGTTTTTCGGTGTAGCCCAGTGAAGCATGGCTGCCTTTTTCGGCGCAGTAATAGGCTTCGGTTTCAATGATGCGTGCCGCCAGCCACAACTCACCAACTTTGTGCCGAATCACCTTGCCCAGAAGATCGCGGGCCAGAAGCTGGGCATCTCGATGGAAAAAGCTGTCGGCAAGAGCAACGGGCATAGGCGGACACGTCAGGTAAGAAGGGCGAAGATCATAACAAGCGCTGCCTTAAATGCATCTGAATGTACCTTGAAGGGCGACTTTGTTGTTTCTGGAAATGACAAAAACATCGACCGGACGGCAAACTTTCTCTGTAGGAAGCTTCCTGGGGGCGAAATGGTCGCCGTTGTATCCGATTTTGCACTGTTATCGACCATCCGCCTGTCTGCGCTGTCGTTCGGGCGACGCGACAGCTATAATCGGCCGCTTTCTTCTCTGCCAAGACCTCTGAGACCATGACTGAGTCCGTTCTTGACTACATGACCCGCCTGGGTCGCGCCGCCCGCGAAGCTTCGCGAGTGATCGGACGTGCCAGCACTGCGCAGAAAAACCGCGCCCTGCAGGCCATTGCCGCCGCTCTGGACGAAGCCCGCGTCGAGTTGTCCGCCGCCAACGAGCTTGACCTGAACGCAGGTCGTGCCAATGGCCTGGCTCCCGCCATGCTCGAACGCCTGGCCCTGACCCCCGCACGTATCGACAGCATGATCGTCGGGTTGCGTCAGGTTGCCAGTCTGCCGGACCCGGTGGGCGCAATCCGCGACATGAGCTACCGGCCTTCAGGTATTCAGGTCGGCAAGATGCGCGTACCGCTGGGCGTGGTCGGGATCATCTACGAGTCGCGTCCGAACGTGACCATCGATGCGGCGAGCCTGTGCCTCAAGTCCGGGAACGCGACCATCCTGCGTGGTGGTTCCGAGGCCATTCATTCCAACCGTGCGGTGGCTGCCTGCATCCAGCGCGGTCTGGCCGAGTCCGGCTTGCCCTCCGGTGTGGTGCAGGTCGTCGAAACCACCGATCGCGATGCCGTGGGCGCGCTGATCACCATGCCTGAATATGTGGACGTCATCGTTCCGCGTGGTGGCAAGGGGCTGGTGGAGCGCGTCAGCCGTGATGCCCGTGTGCCGGTCATCAAGCATCTGGATGGCATCTGCCATGTGTATGTCAGTGCCGAGGCCGATTTGCCAAAGGCTCAGAACATTGCCTTCAATGCCAAGACCTACCGTTACGGCATCTGCGGTTCGATGGAAACCCTGCTGGTGGATCAGGTCGTGGCGGCCGAGTTCCTGCCTGCAATGGCGGCCCGTTTTCGTGAAAAGGGCGTCGAGTTGCGTGGCTGCGAGCGTACCCGCGAACTGATCGACGCGATTCCTGCGACCGAAGAAGACTGGCATACCGAATATCTGGCAGCGATCCTGTCGATTCGTGTGGTGACCGGGCTGGACGAAGCCATCGAGCACATCAACCACTATGGCTCGCATCACAGTGACGCCATCGTGTCCGAGCATCAGGGCCAGATTCGCCGTTTCATGGCTGAAGTCGACTCCAGCTCGGTGATGATCAATGCCCCGACCTGCTTTGCCGATGGCTTCGAGTACGGTCTGGGTGCCGAGATCGGCATTTCTACTGATAAGCTGCACGCCCGTGGCCCGGTCGGCCTGGAAGGCCTGACCTGCGAGAAATACATCGTGATCGGTGACGGTCAATTGCGCGGCCAGGAGCCAGCCTGACTTGAGCGAGCCCGTAGCAGCCTTGCCCAGACGTATCGGCATGCTGGGGGGGACGTTCGACCCGGTACACATAGGTCATTTGCGCGGCGCACTGGAAGTGGCCGAGCTGCTTGAACTCGATGAGTTGCGCCTGACGCCCAGCGCCAGGCCTCCGCATCGCGACATGCCGAGTGTGACTGCACAGGACCGTCTGGCGATGGTCCGGTGTGCGGTGGCCGGTGTGTCACCCTTGACGGTGGATGACCGTGAGCTGAAGCGGGATAAACCGTCGTACACCATCGACACTCTGGAATCGATGCGGGCCGAACTGGCCGCAGAGGACCAGTTGTTTCTGTTATTGGGCTGGGATGCCTTTTGCGGTCTGTCCACCTGGTATCGGTGGGAAGAACTGCTGGAGCACTGCCATATCGTGGTGCTGCAACGCCCGGACGCGGACAGCGAGTCGCCGGATGCCATGCGCAACCTGCTGGCGGCACGCTCGGTCAGCGATCCCAAGGCCCTGAAAGGGCCGGGCGGACACATTACATTCGTCTGGCAGACGCCGTTATCGGTGTCTGCCACCCAGATCCGTCAACTGCTGGCCAGCGGTAAGTCGGTACGTTTTCTGGTGCCAGACGCGGTACTGGCCTATATCGATGTGCACGGACTGTACTGTGCGCCGAAAACTGATGGAGCGCCCTGAAACTGCTTTTATAGACAAGCGTTTGGGCGTTTCCACATATATGAGCTGAATGAGTTTCTTATGACAAAGCAAAAACTGAGTAGTGAAGAAGTCGTGGCATTGGCAACGGCTGCACTGGAAGACGTCAAGGGTGCGGACATCCTGGCGCTCGACGTGCGTGACAAGACCAGCATCGCCGACTACATGCTGATCTGCACCGGTACCTCCAACCGCCAGCTCAACGCGCTGGTCGATAACGTTCGCGAGAAGGTCAAGGCTGCTGGCCTGATGCCGCTGAGCGAAGAAGGCAAGGGCGACAGCGACTGGGTTCTGCTGGACCTGGGCGATGTAGTGGTTCACGTGATGACCGCTGCCGCACGCCAGTTCTACGATCTGGAGCGCCTGTGGCAAGGTGCCGAGCAAAGCCGCGCTGCCAGCGCTGCGCACCACACTCCGGGCCACGAATAAGGCATCGCTGTGCGTCTGCGTCTGATCGCCGTTGGTTCGCGTATGCCCAAGTGGGTGGAAGAGGGTTGGCATGAGTACGCCAAGCGTCTTCCCTCCGAACTTGCGCTTGAACTCGTGGAAATTCCGCTCAATACCCGTGGCAAGAATGCCGACGTGGCACGCCTGATCCGTCAGGAAGGCGAAGCCATGCTGGCCAAGGTGCAACCGGGTGAGCGGATCGTCACGCTTGAAGTGCAGGGCAAGCCCTGGAGCACCGAGCAACTGGCGAGCGAGCTCGATCGCTGGCGTCTGGATTCGCGCACGGTAAATCTCATGGTCGGAGGGCCGGAAGGTCTTGCCCCGGAGGTTTGCGCGCGTAGCGAGCAGCGTTGGTCGCTGTCACCACTGACCTTGCCGCACCCGCTGGTGCGGATCCTGATCGGTGAGCAGATCTATCGCGCCTGGACAGTTCTGTCCGGGCACCCTTATCACAAGTAGCCTTGTCTTTACTGTGAACGCGCCCTAGATGCCTCAGCCGATCCGCCTAAAAGACCATGAAAAAGACGCACGCCTTGTGCGCAGCAGGGTCGTGTTCGGGGCAGTGGCCGTCATGTTGCTGGTGTGCGTCCTGATTGCACGCCTGTATTTCCTGCAGGTCATTCAGTACGACTACCATTCGACTCTTTCGGAAAACAACCGGGTCCACGTCCAGCCGATTCCGCCGAGTCGCGGCCTGATTTTCGACCGTAATGGCGTTGTGGTGGCCGATAACCGGCCAAGCTTCAGTCTCAGCGTGACCCGCGAGCGTTCCGGCAACTGGTCCCAGGTGCTCGACACCATCGTCGAAGTACTGCAGCTCACGCCCGATGACCGCATCATCTTCGAGAAGCGCATGAAGCAGGGGCGTCGGCCATTCGAGCCGGTGCCGATCCTGTTCGAGCTGACCGAAGAGCAGATTGCCCTGATTGCCGTTAACCAGTTCCGCCTGCCCGGCGTCGAGGTGGTGGCGCAACTGGTCCGTCACTATCCCCAGGGGCCGCACTTTGCCCACTCGGTCGGTTACATGGGGCGCATCAACGAGAAAGAGCTCAAAGGCCTCGATCCCGTCAATTACAGCGGCACGCACCATATCGGCAAGACCGGTATCGAACGTTTCTACGAAGACGAGCTGCACGGTCAGGTCGGTTACGAGGAAGTCGAAACCAACGCCCGCGGACGTGTCTTGCGTGTACTCAAGCGCACCGACCCGATTCCCGGCAAGGACATTGTCCTGAGCCTGGACATCAATCTGCAGGAAGCCGCCGAAGCCGCACTGGGCGGTCGTCGTGGCGCTGTCGTGGCGCTGGACCCGAACACGGGCGAGGTGCTGGCGATGGTCAGCGCACCGAGTTTCGACCCGAACCTGTTCGTGACGGGGATCAGCTTCAAGGCCTACGCCGAGTTGCGCGATTCGATCGACCGGCCGCTGTTCAACCGTATTCTGCGCGGCCTCTATCCACCGGGCTCCACCATCAAGCCGGCAGTCGCCGTTGCCGGGCTGGATGCGGGGGTCGTGACCCCGACCTCGCGGGTGTTCGACCCTGGCTATTACCAACTGCCGAACTATGACCACAAGTACCGCAACTGGAACCGCACCGGTGATGGCTGGGTGGACCTCGATGTGGCGATCATGCGTTCAAATGACACCTACTTCTACGATCTGGCGCACAAGCTCGGTATCGACCGGCTGTCCAGCTACATGAACAAGTTCGGTCTGGGGCAGAAAGTGTCTCTGGACATGTTCGAGGAGTCCCCCGGCCTGATGCCGTCCCGGGACTGG
>JAAIGE0101380263.1_pt1 | contig 49044 bp, 77 predicted proteins | sample 6487951 | NCBI WGS metagenome assembly JAAIGE01 (sample SAMN13974128, study PRJNA590717) | phyllosphere metagenome | biome: tomato field; feature: multiple bacterial spot infested tomato fields; material: tomato leaves; isolation source: leaves from tomato fields | host: Solanum lycopersicum ...
CGGCCAGGATCCCGAAGTTCGCTACTTGCCTAACGGTAGCGCCGTGACCAACCTGAGTCTGGCAACCAGCGAACAATGGACTGACAAGCAGACCGGTCAGAAAGTCGAAAAGACCGAATGGCACCGCGTTGTGATGTTCGGCAAGGTTGCCGAGATCGCTGGCGAATACCTGCGCAAGGGTTCCCAGGTCTACATCGAAGGCAAGCTGCAAACCCGCGAATGGGAAAAAGACGGAATCAAGCGCTACACCACCGAAATCGCCGTCGACATGCAAGGCACCATGCAACTGCTGGGTGGTCGCCCACAAAGCGACTCGCAACAAGGCCAAGGCGGTGGGCACCGGCATCAATCTCAGCCGCAACGCCAACAGTCGCGCCCGCAATCATCGCCTCAGCAGCAGTCACGCCCAGCACCGCAACAACAGAGCCAGCAAGGCGCGTACGGGCCGAACAACTTTGACGACTTCGGCGACGACTTCCCATTCGCACCTCTGCATTACCTGGTCGGGTCGTGATGAAACGGATCAGCGCCAAGGTTCGCCAACGTCGGCGAGCCGATCAGCTCCACCTACCACCGAGCGGTATTCGCCATGCAAACGATCACTCGAAACCACACGAATCACCGGTGCGGCGCGAGCCATCCAAAGGCCCGGCTGACTGCTGAGCAGGTCGCCGAGATCAGAGCTATCTACGAAAGTGGAGGCGTAGGCTACGGATACCTGGCTGAGCGTTACGAATGCGGTGTCTCGACCGTGCGTGACATTGTGCAGCGAAAAACAAGATGGAGCGGATGATATGGCCATGACTCAGAAGGAGCGCGACCAGCGCCGCAAGGAGAAAGACGCCAAGCGCGGCGCAGAGGAAATGCGCATCAAGGCGATGGCTGGCGAGAAGAAGATGGTTATCGAGCTGATGGATTGGCTTGAAGACAAGGAACAGGCCTCAGTGATCCTGACTAGCGTACGCCACATGCATTCGCTCGGACCTGAAGGTGCCAGAAATGCAGTCAAAGAGCTTCGTGCGCACCACAAATTCATTATCAGCGAAAACGTGGCGGCAGATTTTCACGCGAAGAGCCTTGCAATGATTCAGCAGGACCCTGGCGACGAGATCGAAGCTCCCGCAAATTCTTAAAACCACACACCAATAAAATTGCCACCAGCCAAACGACTGGAGGCCCATGCTTAACTTGAGGAAAGCACATGAAGCCTGTTTTCAATATCGAGAACGTGACACTGAACATTCACACTTACCAGCGCGCCCCTGCCCTCGTCGCCCTGGGCGCGGCCTTTGCTGCTGCAACCGCCACCCCCACTCAAGAGCCAGTCGAGCTGACAGGCGTACCGGCGCACGGCGAATACTGGCCGGGTGAAGGTGGCAAAAACGGCGGCTTTGTCCCTGCACGCGGAGATGTTCCCGCTCATTATCTGATCATTGCGAGCGAGGATCTGAGCGGAAAATTCAAATGGGGTGGACGTGAAAAAGAATCGGCGGCGATCAGCAAAACTGACGGACGCTTCAATACTGAAGCCCTGTTGTCCGAAGGAGATCACCCTGCGGCAGAAGCCGCATCGAAATACACAGCAGATGGGCACGAGGACTTCTATCTTGCTGCCCCAGCAGAGCTGTATCAGGGCTGGCTGAACTGCCAGGATATTTTCTCGAAGAGTGATTGGTACTGGTCATCTTCGCAGCGCTCCGCCTACAGCGCATTCAATCTGCATTTTGGAGGTGGCAATCAGAACAACTTCGTCAAGCACGACGAGTGTTTCGTCCGTCCCGTCCGCAGGAAATTTATCTAATCATTCATTGATTGCTTTTGATCCTGGCGCACAAGCGCCTTTTTTATTGCCTTGAGAAAGAGGAAATAACATGTCCGCATCAGCAGAAAATACAATCTCAACATCAGAACTGGTTATCGGCCAGCCATACGGCGGCGGATTCTTCATCGGCATCATCCGCGACCCGGTCACCGGCCTTGAATATCGCCAGATATCTGCCGGAGTCGAACTTGAGTTGCGCGGCAAATGGGGCGAGTACGGCGCCAGGATTACGGGGGCCGACAGCTTTATCGATGGTCGCGCAAATACTGAAGCCATGGCCGCATCAGGCAGCGAGCTTGCTCAAAAGGTTCTGGCTCTTGGCGAAGGTTGGGCAATTCCAGCACGCGATCAGCAAGAGCTGCAATACCGCCACCTCAAGCCGACAATTGATGAAAACTACTGCTGGAATCGCGACGGCGACAACCCTCACAGCGTTCCTGTTGGCACTCTATATACGGAGCATTACCCGGCGCAAACAGCAGTCGGGGCATTCAAGAGTGGCGGAAAAGAGGCATTCAAGCCACGTTTCTACTGGTCATCTTCGCAGCGCTCCGCCAGCAGCGCATTCGGTCTGGGTTTTGGAGCTGGCGATCAGTACGACAACGGCAAGAACGACGAGTGTTTCGTCCGTCCCGTCCGCAGCGAGCTTATTCAGTAATTCGTTTATTTAATCCGGCCGCTTGCGGCCGGTTGCTTCTGGAGCAGTAAAGCAATGGGAATGCACACAGATCTGTCGATCTATAAAGCATCGATGGGGCTGCTACACATCGCAACAAACATGACTCGCAATATTCCGAGAGATTTAAAGCAGTCTCTCGGCAAGCGAGTCATCGATGAATGCATTGATGTTTTGATGCTTATCGCCAGAGCCAACTCTACGCAAGATAAGCGACCTCATTTGATTGAGCTGGTTGAGCGAATTCAAGTGGTTGAATTTCTCATGAGGCTATTCAAGGAAAATCGCTTCATCAGCGTGGATCAGCACTCAAAGGCGATTGAAATAACCGAGTCAATCGGAAAACAGGCAAACGCCTGGAAAAGATACGCAGCAAAATCGCCCGCCACATGAGGGTTACGGCTTTCATGTCTGAGCTAATAAATCTGGTCGCGCCGCTGACTCGATGAGTCACCGCCATGTGCGAAAAGGGTACCGTCGATCTAAAGGGTTCGGGCTGGCCCTGCACAGTTTCGGGGTTGAGAAATCAACCTTGTGACGTAGATAGCGCGACAGGTCGCAGCGCTCCGCCAACAACGCATTCAATCTGAATTTTGAAGATGAGAACCCATCATGAGAAAGAACCACGGCGGCTGCGGCACGCTGACCTACTCGCGCTGGAAATCGATGATGCAGCGCTGCAATACACCGACTTGCGGCAACTACAAGTATTACGGCGCGCGCGGGGTGAAGGTCTGTGACCGCTGGCACGACTTCGCCAACTTCCGCCAAGACATGGGCGAATGCCCTGATCGGTCCATGACCCTGGGCCGAATCGAAAACCACAAAGGCTACGAGCCAGGAAACTGCCGATGGGTAACCCAGGCAGCTCAGAACAAGAACCGCACCCACTGCGTTCTGCTAGAGTACAACGGCGCAACAAAAAACGTGGCCGACTGGGCCGCAGAGATCGGTATGACCGCCAATGCGCTGAGCATGCGCCTGCGGCTTGGCTGGAGCATTGAGAAGGCTTTGACTACTCCGCTCAAGAGCAGCCCGAAGCCGAACAAGGCCGCGTAACAGTTATTTCGGGCTGCTCTCGCAAGCGAGCCATAGCCAAAAGGATCGCTCCAAGCTGGCCAACCGTCTGCTGCGCAGAGGCCAGACGGTCAACGGCGCGCTGACAAAGACATACGCAAAATCTTGAACCCCACTTCAACGAATCACGCCACAGGCGAGGATGATCGATGGCAAAAGAAAAACACCCATGCAAGATGGTCACCCTTCCCTACGCCCTGCTTGAACAGGCCGAGATGGAGTTGCGTAGCCACGCAAACCTTCCCGATCTGACCAAGGAACTGCGCAAAGCATTGGAGGCTGCTGACAAGCAGCTTCTTGAAAGCAGCGAAAACTTCGAGCTGACTGCTCAGTAACACCCCCTCTCCCCTCTATTGATGCTGCCCGTCGGGCGGCAAGGATGAAGTCATGCCTGAAGTAAAGGAACGCCCGATTCTGTTCAGCGGCCCCATGGTCCGTGCCATCCTGGAAGGCAGAAAGACGGTGACACGTCGCGTTTTGGCTGGGCCTGATCACGGCTGGGGATTCGGCCTGAATGAAGCCGGAATTAGCTTCGGAACCATCGGCAGCCAGCATCCGAAGCGTGGGAAATTCGGCGTATTCGTGCGACGAGAACTGAGCAATGGCTGCGGCAAGTACGAGCGAGATGTGGTGGTTTGCCCCTATGGCCAGCCCGGCGAGCGGCTGTGGGTGCGCGAGAGCTTTTGGCAGGCCGGAAGCTATGTGGCCACTTATCCAGAAGACGATACAGGTTCATGGTCTGGGTCGCGGCGAGTTCACTACCGAGCAGATGGGGAGCCGCCAAACGAGCCGAATCATTACTACCCCCAAGGATTGCGCAACGGCTCTTACTCTGCCGCTGACCCGAATCGGATCTGGCGCGCAAGGCCAAGCATCCACATGCCGCGTTGGGCCAGCCGCATCCTGCTGGAGATAACCGGCGTTCGCGTAGAGCGGTTGCATGACATAAGTCGCTCCGATATTCGAGCGGAAGGCCTGGAATGCCCTCCGGAACTGGCAAGCGATGACGTTTCCCCAAACTACCGAGACTGGTATCCAGAGGCCTGGCGGAAGCTGTGGGAGTCCACTGGTGGCGACTGGGCCGCAAATCCATGGGTCTGGGTCGTCGAGTTCAAGCGGGTGACACCATGAGAAACCTCGCGCTCTTCCTTCTGCTGCTGGCTATCAGCGCCAGCGCAGCCGAAAAACCCCGCAACGTGATCGAAATCGAGCGCGACAGCCAGCGCGGGGTCACCTGCTACATCCTCAATGGCGTGGGGATTTCGTGCGTGCCGGACAGCCAGCTCAAGCCTGAACCCAAGGCGACACCCACAAATGCGCCGGATCGGCGGACTGATGAGAGGTATTCGATGTGAGCGAAGTCAGCCTGTATCACGGCGACTGCCTGGAGCTGATGAGGTCGATTCCGGACGCCAGTGTCGACATGGTGCTGGCTGACCTGCCTTACGGCACAACCCAGTGCGCCTGGGACGTGATTATCCCCTTCCCCCCCCTATGGGCTGAGTATCTGCGTATCGCAAAGCCTGAGGCGGCAATCGTGCTTTGCGCTGCTCAGCCATTCAGCTCGCTGGTGGTCGCCAGCAACCCGGCGCACTACCGGTACGAATGGATCTGGGAGAAAGGCAACGCCACCGGGTTCCTCAACGCAAAGAAACAGCCGCTGCGAGCGCACGAAAGCGCCCAGGTCTTCTACCGCAAGCAACCGGTTTACAACCCGCAGATGACCAGTGGGCACGAACGGCGGACCGCAAAGCGCAAGACGGTTAACTCGGAGTGCTACGGCAAGGCCTTGGCGCTTACTGAGTACGACTCGACTGACCGGTACCCGCGTTCAGTGCAGTTCTTCTCGAGCGACAAACAGACCGGAAGCTTTCATCCTACCCAGAAGCCGGTTGCCTGGATGAAGTTCCTGATCGCTACTTACACCCAGCCGGGAATGATAGTGATGGACAACACAATGGGCAGCGGAACCACAGGTGTTGCCTGCATCCAGCTTGGACGGAAGTTCATCGGGATTGAGCAAGACGCCGAGCACTTTGCCACGGCCCAGCGCCGAATCAGCGAAGCAATTCAAGTCCGCGATACCCCGGCACCGCAGTTCGAGCTTTTCGCAGCTCAGCAGTAACCCCTTCCCTTTTCAACTCAGCCTGCCGCACGGCAGGCATGGAGAGCTATTGCCATGACGAAACACAAACACACGCCAGGCCCGTGGAAAAACCATGGTCGCGATACTCGCGGCCTGCCTTGCAGCTTGGTTGGTGGAGAAACACTGATTGCTCGCGTCCACTCAATGCACTACGGCGATGTAGAGGCTGAGACGGCCAACGCCAACCTGATTTCAGCCGCGCCGGACCTGCTGGCCGCGCTGGAGTCCTTGATTGTGAGCTGGGACGACCTCAAGCCGGGCGAATCGATCATTGTCGATGCAGCAAGAGCAGCAATCGCCAAGGCGACCGCATAACCCCAGCCCATCTGCCGCTGTGCGCGCACATCAATCTCTCAAAACCACCCCAAAAGAGAAAGGCCCGCGCAATGCGGGCCGATTAATCATTCTCAGAAATCAATAAAGAACCTCTTGTTGAGTTGCATTGATCGTAGCCGATGCGGTTCCGGTTATTGATCCGACCCTGACACGCACAAATTTGCCCGCAGGAATGAATCGGCATAATGACCAATTGTTACCTTGAACCTGATTCAAGACTACAGCTAGCGTGATCGTATTGCTGTATGTCTGCTGGGCTTTTGTCGTCCAGTCAGAGGGTGTGGAACTATTGGTGTCTGCCGTCTCGAGGAATACGCTTGCAGATGAAGGTCCGCCAATTGTTGAAGTGGTGCTAAACGATCCCTCGTAACAGATGTGGGAGATTCTGGTTGCGCTGACCTGGAAGCCTGTCGAGGTCGTGGTATTTACTAGGCTACGGCCTGGTGCATCATTGATCGATAGAGTGGTTCCAGCAGTCACGCGCCCCTGTGCGTCGGTCGTTACCACGTTATAGGTGCCAGCAGTTCCGGTGTTGGGCATGCTGATAGTGCCTACAGTCGTAATCGTGCCGCCAGACAACCCAGCTCCAGCCGTGATGCTTGCCACCGTGCCGCCGCTATTGGCATAGTTCGGGACATTAAGCGCGCCAGTGGACGAGTTGTACGTTGCAGCGCCAGAAGTGCCATTGGTCGTGAGCGAGATTGCCGACCGCGCACCAGCCTGACTGACATAGCCTGATGGGTTCGTTGCATTGTATGGCGTGAAACCAAGCGCGCCAGCAACCTGCCCAGATGTGATGCTGGAAAGAAATCCCGATGGGTTGCCGGATAATGGATATGCATCGGTGATTCCGTAGCCGCCCAGAGTTGTCGGCGTCGCAGTGATCGTCGACCATGCCTGCGTGTGCGAGCTGGGTGGGAATGTCGATGGCTTGTTGATCAGGACGCCCAAACCGCTGGTTGCGTTCCAGTCTGTTTGCACCTGCGCAACAGCATCAAGGGAGCCTCCGCTCAGGGTGAGTCTCGGCCCGATAGTGTAGAAGATGGGCAGAATGGTAGATCCGTTAAACCCAAGCAGGCCGTTTTGCCCCGATGCTGGAATGGCTACAGTACGACTCAGGGTTCCCGTGTCAAGTGAGTTTCTCTGACTCATCAGCAGGTCATTTGCCGCCCCAAGCGCAATGGCGGGCAACAACAATAGTGCGGTAAGTATTTTCTTCATGAGGTGGCCACCCGAGCCCAAATTTTGCTTGCGGTCGAAACCGCATTGAAAACGATAAGGTCGTTCATGTTCATTGATGCGACATTGTTAGCAACCTTTGTGTCTATCTCTGCCGATGTAACGGTCATTTGCGCCACCTGCTCATTGGCAAAGATGAACACGCGGCGACCGGTAACCAGAGGCGGCAGGATTAGCTGAAAATCGTTGATTGGGGCGGCTGGCCACAGAAGAACGTTTATCAGTAGTGCCGAGGACTCAGGGATTATGATCGTCTGACCATCGGTTGGCACATAGTCGTACTCGACAGCAACAGATCCGCCACCACCTCCGCCGCCCCCCACGGATAGAGGTCCGACCTTGATGATCATTCTGACCACTCCTGAACACTGAGTCGACCCTGCTGGCTGCTTGAGCTGCTGGGCGACCACGACATCACCCAGAACTTTACGGAAAGATCCGTATTTCTGACGGCACTATCCTTCTCGACTGGCTCGCCATGCTTGATGTCTGGGGTTGTTGGCGGAGGAGTGTCGCCCTCCCAGCAAACCGTGTAGTAGTCCGTCTTGTTGGTAACCTTGAGCGAAACGCCCTGCGCGATGCCTGTGGCCGCGTAAAGCTCTACCCATGTATTGATCGGAATAAACAGATCGGGAAGCATCCCTTCACCTCGTTGTGTCGATGCCGAGTTCTGCTCGGCAAATATTCAGTAGTCGTCTCTGCTCTTCTACTCCGGAACGGAGCTGGGAAAGAGTTCGTCTATAAGAAATATCAAGCTCGGCGGCTCCGCCCGAAGCTCCGCTGGAATCGCCCTTGGAGCTGGGCACTGCGGGGCAACTGGCGCGGACGTACACGCGCTTAGCGCCATGATCAATGGCATTATTACGCTTATCTTCTGCGCGCTTGAAGTCCTCGAACGCATTCTGGATTTCCTCTTTCTTCGATTCGGCTTCGGCTAACTTGCGATCTCGCTCTTGAGTTGCTGACGCCAGAGATTCAGCGGCCTTCTGGCGGATGGTTGCCACATCGGTATTCCATCGCTGGGACTGCCAATTCCAGGCGATGCCGAACCCGGATATCAGGGATAGGAGCGATGCCAGTAGCAAGGCCTTCATGCGGCTTTAACCCCGATGGCGATGGCTTCAGCTCCGGACTTTCCGGCGAACAGGGCGGCTTCTGCTGCTCGCCGACGAGTAAGGCCACGCATTTCTTTTCCTGCTGCCTTGTTCCATTTGGAGAACTGCGCCTGGGCACCCGCAGTGTCGCCAGAGTTGAAAAGGCGCAGTAAAGTCGAAGACTTAAGGCTTCTAGCACCGCAGTTATAGGCGAAGCATACAAGCGCATCGAACTGCCCTTGGGTCGGCTTTCGCACAAGAAGACCTGGACCAACGGCAAACTCGAACCTTTTAAGGTCATCAAGGAATACGGCATCAGCCTTATCCTGAGTCCATTTTAGTCCAGGCCTCACATCTGCACCCGTATGACCCCAGCCAATCGTCCATGGAGCTGCGCCGGTTGCTGGATCTGGATAGGCCTCCAATCGGCATGATTCGAAGTAGTGCAGAACGGCAATGCCATTGGGAGAAATCTTCATGTCGGGATCCTCGGGGAAAGCACCAAAACAATCGTTCCAATCACCACAATAAAGCCATGCGCAATGGCGTCAGGTCCTGGATACCAATGCCCCTCAAGTGTTCGCAATAGCGCAAAGAAAGCAATCGCTCCTAGCACCATCACCGGCCATCGCACAAGCGCACGGGTATTGCGAGTCATTCGACCCGCAACACAAGTGCAGACCATCACGCAATAAGACGAGCAGAGAAATATGACAAGCAGCAGGAAGGAAAGAAGAGGATTCTGAATTTGAGTCATTGATTGGCCTCCGGCTTTTTGGCGAACCTTTCAACAAGAGACAGCGCAAGAGGAGGAAGTTTCATGCCAAGCACGCCACACCAAAAGAATAGCGCAGCAGGAATTGCCCATGCAATCGGGCCTTCTGTAGGGAATGTAGGCCACATCCAGATGATTAGATAGTATGCGGCAGGTGCCGTTGAAGCACTTATTATCGTTCCTGCTGCAACATTTGCGACAGCCTTTCTCCTGTCCTGGGCAGGCCAGAATGATAGCGCGACAAGCGCACCCATAAAGGCTAAGGCAAGCCATTCGCCCTTCAATATTGACGCCAGGCTTTTAGGGTCATCCACTATGCCTTCTCCAGATCGGCCCGAATACAGTCAGGCAATTTTGATGCAGGCTCCATGATTTCCCCTGCAAAGCATCAAGCTCAACAAGTAAATCTGGCGTGATTCTTGCACCTTTGATCGCATGATAGCGATTTGAAGGCAGACTGACCATTCTTCTCTTGACCAGAATTCCTTTCTTGAATCTGTAAATGCTCCCATCTGCATATAGCGAATACGCTCCATCCGACCCATATCTACCCATGAGCGATATCAGGAAGTCTTGAGGCGATCTAGGTATGGTGCGTAGACAATAAAGATGGTCAGCATCAATCTCATCGAGTCCTTTTGAGTGATTTCTCGCTGCATAAAATGCAGAGGAAGCAACTCCAGATGCGATCTGAAAGGAAAGCCAGTACCAATATCCACCGGCCTGCATTATCACGCACGCAAAATCAACGGCAAGCATGGCTAGCGCTGCAGCCAGCAGGCACTTCGTTCGGAGGAATTCATACGGAACAAAAAGGAATGCCAGCAGCACTCCAAGTAGAACGCTGGCGCTCAGCGTGATGTCATGCAGGCGCCAGACCAGATCATCAGGGGCGAGGGCGTTGAGCAGGCGGTTGGACGCCAAGGCGAGCATTAGGGCGGCTAGAGTCAGCCGACTTTGCGGGTTTAACTTGCTCACTTTTCAGCCCGTTTGTTTTTACTGTTTTCATTCATCAAAACCTTATGGCCAGGGGTTTTCGGCGCGAATTTCTTCGCGGCGCGCTATAAGCTTTTGATCGGCAATTGCGGCAGCCTTTTCATTTCCTGAAAGCCTTTCCGCATAAGCTTCAGCTTTGTACTTGTCGCATCCGGTTACGGGATGAGCGTAGGCAATTAGCCGCCTTGCTTCTATTTCTTCCCGCGTATCAGGCAGTTTTGATGACTCAAGATGATCTTTTACCTCAGAGTCCATCATCCTTTTTTTGTCATCGGCATATCCAGCGGAGACTTGATCTTCGTCATATGCGAAAACCTGACCTGCGTCATTTTTGAAGTAGAGCATTTAACGAAGCTCCCACCAGCTTTGAAGTGATCCTGCAGATTGAGTGATCGAATATGTGAATCCAGCAGGAATGATCGTAGTGTAGCAGAACGCTTCGGTCGGCCCCATTGAGAAACGAGCCACCTCAGATCCACCAATGAAGGACCTTCCAAGCGTGTTACCTGCAGCAGATCCAAGGCCCGTATACATCATCATGACCGGCCTTCCCGTTGTGTTCTGATAAGTGGTGTTGAGGGCTCTCAGAACGGTCACATCGGACCACGCCTGGCCTACACCAATTGATGCAGCCAGCGGCGAAGAGTAGCAAATAATCTCAACCGTGTTTGATGATATGGCTCGGATTATGCATGTGTCGCCAGCGGCGACAATCAGGTTTGAGCCGGTTTGCGTGATGAGAGATGCAGAGTTAACAAGCGTCAGGGCGAAGTTAAACCTGACGAAATATAGGCGACCGGCTGCAACGGTAAAGCCGTTAATGGTCGATGATCCGGTAATGTTTATATTTCTCGTATTTGGCGCAACAGTTCCAAGGTTCACGTTTGATGCGCTGGGAACATCTATCCTTTGGGTATTCAGCCAATCAGGCGTGCTGTTCTGCTGGATAAGCGCAAGAAGGGCGTCGAAATACTGTGAAGACCCAACCGCATCCACAGAGCCGTTTGCCTCGACTGCAGCAGCAGATAACAGCGACTGAAACAGTCCCTCTTTGTCGTTTGCCCAGTCCTGCTCAAGATATGAGCCGTCAAAGGCATTTGGAGCCGTCCTGTTTTTGAAGGCTCCCTGGGGGTAGCCGGCAGAAGGGTTTTGAAATCTTCCTGGGTATCTTTCGTTCAGCTTAAGAGCCATTCTATTCCCCTATGAACCCTAAGAATTCCGCGTTTGAGTCTCCGAATTCGGCAGACTGATCGCCAAATTCTACCATTTGATACCCCTCAAGGAACCCATTGAATTTTACACCCTGAGGTTTTGGCACGAGATTTGCGTTCAAAAGAGCATATCGCTCAAGATCGCTTATCTGCCCGTAGAACTCAATGCTGAATGACATGTCTTCGCCATCCGTGACTCGCAAGACCTGCGCGCCTGGAAGCAAGAAATTCATGCCAAAAAGTATGTTCTCAATCGTCGCATCACCGTTGTTTTTTACGATCTTAGATTTTATGACAAGCCGATACAGCTCGTTGGATAGCTGGCTGTCTTGATCGATGGTCAGGGCGCTGAAGCATGCGGCCTCATCGCCAAACTCATCACCGTCAAGCAGGGCGAAAAGACCAGGTGACATCGGGATCTTTCCGACGAAGCTCCGACTGGCGACAACTATTCGTCCGATCACATCAAGAGATTCGCCGGTGGCCGTATCGATATCGTAACTGCGCCTAACTGCCTCGGCGGCAGCGCTTATCTCGCCGCCGAGGAGAACCGCTATCGCATACCAGTCAACGGCCTTTGGTTTGTTTCTGTACTGCGAGTAAATTCTGTCAACGCCGGAAGACTGATCAACAAACCCATCCTCAACGGTTCCGTCTTCAAAATACTGCAGCGGGAAAAATGACATTGGCATGATCCCGGTTATGAGTAGACGGAAAGGTTGTATCGGATGCAGGAAATATTTACCTGAGCAAATTGCGTGCCAGATATTGTGACTGCACCATCTACTGAGCTGACCTTTATCCTGGCGACAACTGGCGTGGCTCCAGCGGTGGTGGAGAACTCCATGTCATAAGGAGGAATGAACTCTGATGGCACGAAAAATGCAATGCCAGCAGAAGACCCAGAAATAACGCCCCTGCATGAAAGCTCGTTATCAGACCCTACACGGGTTGAAGCCTGCGGATACGGAGCCCCGAAAGTGTTCGACCAGCCTGACTGAAGAGTTGCAAGCGCCCACTTCGCGGCCCTACCTACAGTAACGACGCCGCCATGGATCTGCGAACGGTTAACCTGCGAGGTGGCGTAAGGAAAGGCTTCAGGCGGAGGCATAACGATGTTTGGAGCATCCAGAATTACGTTTCCGGGGATGAAAATGTCGTAATGCGTCGTGACATTGCTCGGCAGAAGATCGAATCTTCCGCCAGAGATAGTCAGGCACTTGATGGTTTGAGTGCCGGCCGCTGAAACCCTGATGCCGTAGATAGGGTCTCCGCCACTCAACCGCTCGCCATTCACGTTAAATGTGAATGTCCCTATAGGACTTACCCCGTCAACTGCCCCAGCACTGAGGTGAATGTATGCCCCCGAGTAGGCAATCATGTAACCGCTTGTCAGGCAGACGTTACCTGACGCCTGAGCAAGCTCCTGATACATGCACGCCGCATTGGCATCTGTGGACGAGTTGATCAGGAAGAAGTGGCTCATTGTGATGTGCAGGTTTGACGAGGTTGTCAATCCGCCGATCCCGAAGCTGTCGGATACACCGGTTGCATAACAGTACTTTGCGCCGCCGCCGAAGAGCCAGACATAACCACGCTGAAAGTCGATATCTTCCGATGCAATAGAGACGACTGGCGCTACAGAGTAATGACCAAGCACAGAAACACCGTCAAAGCTGTGCTGCCCTGCGGATGCTGCAGAGCTTCTTCCCGCCAAAAGTCCAACCTTTGGATAGACAGAAGGGTATGCCTTGATGGTGTAGTCCATGTCATGGCATCCATTAGCCCCAACAACCGACATGCACGATCTGCCTGAGTGGTTTGGAACAAATACAGTGTTGCCAGGGGATGTACCGTTGGTGCTGTACATAGAGCCGGTACCCCAAAGGCTTACAGCGTGGCGACGCTGAAACTCCCCGTCGAGCCTGCTTGTTCCAGCCGGGGCAATCATCAGACCGCCATCGACAGGAAGGGCGTTCTGAGCTGCCACGTAAGCGGGAAGGGTGTCCACCAGCATTGTGCCCGCATAGACATCAACAATCATCGCGTCAGTCATGTAGTCGATGACATAAACTCTGGACTTTTGCAGAGCTGCTTCGCGCTGAGACAGGCTGCGAGAAACAGCCATCTCGCCAGCAGCCTTGAAGCCGACAAGGTTGGTACCCTTCACTGCATCAGAAAGATCCTGAACCTTTCCTACGTCACCGTTTGGGTATGTGAAGTCAATGTTCGATGCTGTGTTGGCCTGAGAAGAGTCGATATAGCTGACGAGATATTGTGAGTCATCGGCCCATGTTCCACTTAGTGTTCTCGGCAGAGTGGCGGGTAGCTTTGGATAGTAACGACCACTACCCCTGACGATGACCTGGGTTTCCGATGTAATCGTTAGAGGAACCCCGTCTTGATAAAACAACGCTTGAACTTTTGAGAGCGCGAATCCAGCCGATCCATTCTGGTAAACCAAGGAAGGGTCAAATGGGAGCGCCCCGGCCCCAGCAGAGCTGCTTCCTGTCTGTATCAGCGGAAGGAGCGGGGATACAGCATTATTGGCCGCATTGGCGCTTATTGCTGCCTGACTTGCCGAGAATGATGCGCTTGCTGACGATGATGCAGCTTCATTGGCCTTCGTTGATGCATTGCCCAGATCCGCAGCGGCACCGCTGACCAGATCGTCAACCTGACGAAAGTTTGAATCAAGCTCGAGCCATGTGAGTGGACGCCCGAGTGTTTCTCTGTATACGAAGCTCATACTATGCTCACCATTATGTTGGCGGACGTCCACCTGGACATCTCGTTAAACTCAATCTGGACGTTCGCACTCGCGCCATTGAGGGTCATTGAGGATATATAGCTATTGCCATATTGACCGATGACCTGATTTATCGGCGTGAACATGGTTGTATAGGGAATTGACTCGCCTATGTCGAAGCCATCGATTTTGAAGCCAACGTCTGCCGGAATCAGATCTCCAGAAGTGAATTCCAGAATTGCGCTTGTGATTTTCTGCCCGGCATCAGAGGGAAGGGTTCCGTCGTCAGCCACCTCAATCACCACTTCGATATCGACATAGACAGGAACACTGAATTTTATCAGTTTGCTGTTTGTGGGGTAGCTTGGGGATGTGACTACGGCAGACACTGGGGTTCCGGCCTGATTCAGATAAACCCCTGGGTTTTTCTTGAGGTAAATCGCCATAGCGACATCATCAACCGATCCGCCGTCTACGATATAGGACATTGAATGCGCAGGCAGGCCGTATGGGTTTTCAGGGCTAACAGCGGAGCTCGACGTGTCATTCTCATATGCTTTTACGCGCCTGACTCCGTCGACAGCGAAAAGCTCGCCAATCGTTGAATCAACCTGATTGTTACCGGGCTTTCCGACTGCTGTAGCGCGTGTTACTCGTAACTGGCTATCCGTCTGAGCATTTGTGCCAGGGGTTGCCGGATCAGGGTTTATGCATGATGCAACACCGCCAACAACATCCACCATGCGGATAATGGTTGCGGAATCTGCTTGGGTAGGTCCTGAAACAGTGCAAAGAGCAATAACCGATACCGATCCAAACGAATCAAGTGTTACATCCTGGCTCGTGGCCCAAATAGATCCGGTTGTTGACGAGGAGTATCTGGTCCCTTTTGGCACGAAGGAGCCTGCGGCCCCAGACAGAAATAGCTCTACAGTGGATGCGGTACCCTTTGATCGGACCGTGCCAGTAAGCGCCGACAGAACATCAAGATCTCTGCCTTTTGCCTTGTTCGGGTCCTTTGAGTTGTAGGCGCGCTGGAGCGTCTCATCAAGAACGTAAAAAACCTCGGCGTCATGCGCGATCTTAAGTCCGTCAGGGGTTGAAGGGTCAAGATTCCATAGAGGATCTATGTTCAGATAAAGCTGGCGCTCTTCTGCAAACCAGTCATTTTGTGGTTTTAACACATAGCCTGAGTTTGTAAGGTTAGCCATTCAGGGTTATCTCATCGGTTCCGAACTTTGTGAGTATTCCAGCCGAAACGGAATAGCTCCTGTTGTCTATGTCGAATTCTGCATTGAAGTAGGTGAGGCGTATCACACCTTCTGTGTTTGCGATCCTTGACCTGATAGCCGCTTCGGCACCAGAAAGGCTTTGGAATTTCCCAAGGATCTGTTCATACCATGGCGTGCCATCTGTGATGTCCCTGAAATACTCCCCAAGGAACAGTTTGAGCCTGGTTATGACGGTCTGCGAAATCTCGCTACGGCCATCAGCAAACTGATCGCCCCTGGTCACAATATCACCATTCTCATCAAGCCTTCTGACGGTCATATCACTGGAACTCCTGACACCTGATTCCCTGCGGTGACACCAGATGTTCTATGGTTTCTGAGCGATATACCATCTGGGGTTATAGCGTCCCCATCAACCGTTATGCGAAGGCCATTTATGACCACTTCGCCAGAGGCTAGCATTTCAAAAGATCCAGACCCGTTGGATATCGAGATTACGCCGTCATCCTTTAGCCACGCGAACACATCTCCGGCCTCGTTTCGCATTCTCACACCATTGTTTGAGAATGACTTTATAGCGCGTGGCTTGGAGCGGATTCCAGGTATGAACATGGCATCCTGCATATCGTGAAACCTTGCAAGTGGATTTGGCGCTACTCCACCACTCTGCATCCAGCCATCAATGCATCGTTGGGAGAAAATGATTACCCCTTCGCAGTTTGGCTCTATCTTGAACTCGAGGGTGGGACCTGAGCCTGGGAAGCAAACCGGAGTCTCGATAATCGGCGGAACGCTAAATGTCGCTCCATCCAGATCAACCCGCTGGATTCCGATCTGGACCTGAGCAATCTGCTGCACTGGATCGAAGGAAAGAACATGGCCTGGAATCGAAGTGCAAACGCCCTTCATCAGCTCCCTGAAGGCTGATCGCAGAAGCCTTGGCTGCTTTATCTCTTCTTCTCTCATGCGCATGATCTCTAGCAGAATGCAACAATCATACCACTCAATCTCTATCTTACGAACTGCTGCCCGCGCTGGTAAGAGGTGTTGACAGAAGAGACGGCATCCCCCCTGGTTATGTACCCTTTGTTCCCCACATCTAGACCAGAGTTGACCGCATATATTGACTGGTAAGGCCCTGAATTCTTCTCCCACAGCACGTATTGGTCGGGCCTTGATATGGCCGCTGGCCACAGAACTGCCATGTACGCATCGCCAAGATTCTTGATCGAAGAGGCGTACTGCTGGAAATATGCCTCGACATAATCAAGCTGTGACACGGCAGTCATTCTGGACAGCTGGGACGTCGTAGTCCCGAGTGATCTTGCTGTTGACTGAAGAAATTGAATCAGTCCAACCGCTGTGCTTCCTGGGTTTCTTGCGGCAGGGCTGAATGTATAGCCAGTCTCGAAACCCATCACGGCCATCATCCAATTCGGATCTATGGACAGCCTTTGGCCTATCTCTCGGATCTTCACCCTGAACGCCTGATCAACCCTTGCGCCCCACACAAGCTTTCCGTTTGTCGAAGTGACTTCTTGGGTTAGCTGCGGGGTTGTAAGAGGCCGTATCCCGTCTATCTCGGTATTCCAGGTGTCGCCATACGAGTCACCCTCATGGCGCAAGGCAAAAATGTTGTATTCGCCGTTTGCATTGGCATCCCCTGTTAGCTCTGCAACAAACAGGTTTCCCGTGTTGAACGTTGAGAACTGGCTGTCGACATTTATCCTTCCGTTGATTCTCAGGGAAGGGTTCAGCCTTACAGTGACCGAAAGCCCAAGGCCGTCAGGGCCTCTGGACACCTCAGGGATACCGACCATTCCTGAGTACTGATCAACCTGCGTCATATACGTCGTCCGGACCATGCCAGGCTTTGTGACGACAATCCGACCTCTATCCTGTAGCCACTCGAACTTGAACATGTTCGCAAGGCTGTGAAAGGCTGCCCCAATATCCCCATCGACCACATAGCCACTGACAAAAACCGGATCTGAAGCGAACTGGGATTCGTCTATGTCGAGCGGAAGAGGCCAGTTCCTGGCCAGGGCCTTCAGAACTTCCACGACCTTCGTGCCTGGGCCAAAGGATATTCGAGTGGAGGCCCGGTCAACGACTGGCTGGCCGGAGCGACATAGGAGTCTCGTTACGATCTCTGGTGCCCCAGGCTCGCGCTCGCGGAAGTAGTTCGTGATGAAGCCCGTGAATATCGAGTCGACGTTGTTTTCGTATCCAGCCCGCAGGACGATGCTCGATCCTTGCTTTATGGATGAGGTTTTTGCGAGGTTGTATATCCGAATGTCAGCAAAAGACAGGGTATCTCCAGGAGCGACGTCAACCGAGAAGACTACCCTGAATTGCCGCATACTCAATTCGCCAAAGCCTATAGGCCCGGTGCCAGCCTGCGAGCCTCCAAGCTGCGGCTCAATGAATGGCTGCCCATCAATGTCTATGGACCATACATAGCTCATATCTCAACCTCTGGAGCGACCCAGACGAGAAAATTCGAAACCCCAAGGTTGTCTAGCGTCACATCCGACCCCACAAAAACCAGCTGACCGATGCCGGTAGCGTATGAAGATATGACATCACATCCAGGCTCAAGCATCGCTCCATAAGCAAGGTATGTGCCATCCCTTGATATATTCATGCTCCATGCAGGGTCATCAAGGTATGAAACGTAATCGATCTCAAATGAAATAAGGTTCTCTCCAAGCTGAACGGAGAACCTTTGATGGGCATTAGCTGCGCCAGCAGAAAGAGGAATTGTCAGCATTAAAGGCCCACCCCATCAATTGCCGATCCGACTGCGTCGGAAACGCCATCAAGCACATTGTTGACAGCATTCTGGACATTCGTAGCAGCCTCTTTTGCGATTGCCTGCCCTTTGCGAACAACTCCAGCAATACCACTTTGCGACGGATCGCCAGGCCTTAGCTGATTTGGCGTACATTGAAACACCCTGGAAACCCGGTCCAGGGTTATCAGCTCTTGAAGCTCAGCGATGAACTCAAGACCACCCTCGTTTCTCGGCTCCTTTGTTCTTGATAGGCGGGTTATCACCATGTTTTTCAAGAAAATATCGCCTGCGTCAACGTCGAACGGATCGCCGGACTGCATAAGCGTTATGAGAAAATCGAGCGTGCTGCTGGCCCGAGTCTCTTCACTGCCCGCAAGAAAGCTTGCAGAAAGACCTGCTACCGTCGAAACCAGAGGATTACTGCTAAGGTTGGATAATGCCCCGCCCAGAAAGTCAGTGAGCCTTGTCTTTAGCTCGTTATTGCTTATGGCGCCGGTCATGGTCCACTTGAATGGCTGCAGTATTCTGTGGTCGGACACCCTTACGCCTGATTCTATAGGGAAGGACGTAATACTGACGGAGGCCTCGAAGGTATCTTCGAGAACTGCATCGAACGAATACCCTGCTATCGTAGGCGCTTGGCGGGTAAAGATATTCAATATACTCATCTTCTCGCCTTACCTGTCAGTAGTGGTCTGAAGGTCATTCATTGCTTCTGAGTTCTGACGCCCATTAACTTCCTTGATTTTTGCCTCTATCGCTCGCCCATCAAGCTCTACATTGAGCGTCAGATTGTTTGCGACATTGACCTTGGCTTTTTGCATTGCCATCACAATGTCATCAACGTTTTGGGCCTGCACTTCCTTTGCCTCAGGCTCTGGAGGCGCAGGAGGCATTACGCTTTCCGGGGATCCTCCTCCAAACAGAACTTCCAAAGGGCTATTTATTCTATCCAGCCCTGTCAGATCCATCAGAAATCGGTCAAATCCCCTGGCAGCTTGTGCATAGGTCGGTGAGGACTCCTGAAGCGCGGAGTTCGCTGCTCTTGCACCAATTGCTCCGCCTGAAAGGGCGACCCCGAAAGTACCTGTCTTCCCGAGAAGACCGCCAAGTGACGTCAGGCCAAGCCTTGACAGGACTGCTCCAAACACTGAAGCGGATGCTGACGCGCCAAGAGTAGCAGTGGCTGCCGGGTTATCGGCTGCCGCATCGATTACCCCGCTTATCTGGCCTCTGTGCTCAGAAAGCCAGTCATTGGCCCACTGTCCGAACCCGATAAGAGCTGGCATGAATTTCTGCGCAAGCTCATTGGTTATGCCTTCGATTGCCAGCCCAAGCGATGCCGATGTTTCTTTCAGTCTACGACTATTGTCGACCAGACCATCTATGTTTCCGGTAAGGTAAGAAGCCTTGTCCATGGACTGGCTAAGCTCGTCAAAACCTTGAGATATCGACCTGAAGGTTGCATCTGAAAGCCCGAGCGAGCTTTGCACGACAGACCTTTGCCCCTCGTCCAGGCTGGGAATCATGTCGGCAATTACTTTTAGGAATTCTTCGCCAGTCTGCGTCTTGTACAGCGTTGACGTATCGATGCCTGCCATAGCAAGCTCTCTGATAGGACCAGCATCACCCTTCAGGCGCAGATTGTTTTGTATTTCTTCAAACTTGGATAGAGCGTCAACGGCCTCTGATGCATCGCCGCCCATAAGGCGTATGGCGTTACCGAAGTTATAGACCGCATTCGTACCGGTGCGCAGGTTCTGAGTGCGAAGAGCGAGTTGGTCTACCCTGTTGGCGGTTGCGTTAACGCTTGTTGCGAGAGCGCCAAATGCGCCTACTATGGCCGCAGAAATACCAAGAGCATTCGTCTTGACGCTAGATAGGCTGGACTTGATCTTCTGATCGCCAGCCTCAAGCTTTGAGGTATCCCAGCCGATCCCGATCAGGAATGACTTTAAAACTCTTCCGGTCATTTAGCGGTCCTGGATTGGTAATCAGCCATTATTTCATCGAGAGCTTGATGGAACATCTCGACATCAGCCAGAGATATAGAGCCATCCTTTAGTTCGGCCCAGGTGCACATGGGCGCGCAAAGGCCGCTTATCCCAATGCACGGCCTCATCAGATACCACTTTACTGCGCTTCGTCTTCCGCTGCCTTCAGCTCTTCGCTTGCGATGGCGCTGGGCAGCCAGTCGAAAAAATCACCGAGGTTCCATTCGAGAAGCGCGGCCAGTAACTGGTTGTAGTTGACCATTTTCCCGCCGAAGTCGGCAGCGGTTACAGCTTGCTGTGTGCCATTCACCAGAACCTTTCCCATAAGGATGCTGGCGCACGCCTGCTTTGTTGGCTGAGGCATGCACATGAACATACCGACAATGATGTCAGAGCCAATGCTTGTACCAACCTTTGCTGCTGTCAGCCAGCGCTCAATGATGGCCGCCGAAAGAAGAGACATAAGCGCGTCCTGGTCAACCGCCGAAGCCATGGCAGCGTTGTACTGGATGCCGCCAATGGTGAAAGATTTAACGCTCATGAATCAGCCCCTCGTGCCTTCCCATACATTGAACTCGATGATGAACTGGTCATCCGTGATCGTCGAGCCAGCACGGCCTCGCTGACCATCATTGACCATTACGCCCTCCGATCCGATTGCCGTCTCCAGTGTTCCGATTTGCGTGAAGGAGAGGGTAATGTTCGCATTGGAGGTCAACAGCGCTTGAAGGTATGCGCTGTCAGACGATCCGGGGTTCAAGTACAGATTCACTCGACGACCCGGATTGATGCGATCCAGGCGCACCGCATTGCCGCCCTGCCCACGGCGAAGCTGGCTTCTAGGGTCGATTGGCTCGTCAGTGTATGGGGTGGCTGTCTCGCCCCAGTCACGTATAATTCGCCCGGAAACTGTGACGACGGAGTTCTCCGTACTGAAATTTGAAAGCGACATGGCAAGCCTCGCGAGGGTAATAAGTGGATACGTTGCAATTTATAGCCAAGGCAAAGCAGATCCACGGCGAAAAGTACACCTATGGTAAGTCAGTGTACCATTACCGTAAACCTGTCACCATTACATGCCCGGAACACGGTGATTTTCAGCAGCGGTACGACCACCACATAGGCCCCAGAAGGAGCGGTTGCCGGATGTGCTACTTCGACAGCTTGCGCAACGATGCAGCTGATGTTGCCGCTAAGTTTTTTGCTGTTCACGGCAATAAATATGACTACCCAGAAGGGCAGTCAATGGCAATGACGTCTCGCATATCGATTATTTGCCACCAACACGGAGAGTTCAAAAGCACGGTTGCGAACCATATAAATAGAGGGGGCTGCCCGGAGTGCTCAAGAATATCTGCGAGGTTGAGCTATGAAGAGTTCCTGAGCAGATCAAGAGCCAAGCATGGCAATCGATACGACTACTCATTGGTCGAGTATGCCGGGAGCGAGGCTTGGGTGAAGATCATATGCCCGGATCACGGGGTGTTCGAAAAGACTCCCGACAACCACTACCACAAGACGAGGCCCCAGGGGTGCCCAAGATGCGTCCAGTACTTCGGCTACAGATCAAGCATGCCTGGCTACCTGTATCTCATTTCTAGCGAGTGCGGGGCCATGATGAAGGTGGGGATAAGCAATAATGCTAGACGCAGGCACGCCCAGCTATCAAAGAGAACTCCTTTCAAGCTGTCTGTAACAAAAATAATTAAATTTGAAGATGGCGGAGAGGCCAGAAGAGCCGAGTCAGAAATACACGCAATGCTGAAAAGCGCCGGGCTATCAGGATTCGACGGCTGCACGGAATGGTTTTTGTGGGATGACAGAATATTCTCAATCATGGACAGCAAAAAGGGGCCTTAGCCCCTTTCGTTAGAACACGTATAGGCTGACATCAACTACATGGATTGCGCCTGCACGGAACAGGCGGATAACCAGAGGCGCCGATTTTCGATCAGCGCGATCAGCGTCGGACAGATCCAGGATGTCTTCTGGCTTGGTCAGGATTTCATATCCGATGGTATACGCATCCAAGCCAGTTTCCGGGCTAACATAATTGCGTGGACCGAGATAGCCGTTGGCGATGAAAGTCTGGCATATGTTGCGGGCCGTACCGATTAGAGCGGCCTGCCCAACAGGTGTTTGCGGTAGCTTTGCTGGCTGACTTGTAAGCGTGTTGTAGAGGCCCGTAGTCAGGAAGTTGATGAAGGCATCGAGATTGACCACATCATCAATGAACTCGCCATAGGAGCTGTGGGTGCGCGTATTAAGCCAACGGCCTTGATCCGTTGAGCCCTGGTTGTCCACTACGGTATAGAAGACGGATTTCTTGGTACCGCGTTGCATCGCAGTGTATGCGGTGGCTGTCAGGGATTCAGCAGCAACGCCAGGGGACTTTTTGAATTCACCCGTAATAGTAGATCCAGCCGCACTGTAGTTTACTGCGGCGAAGTGCTTGGCCAATGCGCTACCAGAGTAAGCATCAGTTGCGTGTGCTGCTGTGTAGGCATGGCGAATCCCGAGCGTAGTAAGCTGGGTGGCGATGTCGTCGGTGTCGGAAGGGTCGCGAATTTCAGCAGAAGATGCGCCGGTCTGGCTATTGATAAACATGCTGCCAACATCTTCGCACCACTGGGCAATCGCCAGAGCATCCGCCTTTACAGCCAATACAGGCGCCGTCCACATGGTCCAGTACCACCAGAGTATGTTCCTGGCCTTGTTAAGAGTTGCAACACGCGTGGCATCCGCCGTTGCTGCGCCATACACCATAAGCTGACGTGTCGCAGGAGTACCGCCAAGCCAGCGCTGGGCCGCTTTGTATGTGTCGGTCGTATCGGCAAAGTCTTCAGACAGGGCAGGCAGGCTGAAATATGTGCGATAGGTATCCGGCGCAAACCCGACAGGAAGCTCAGTCTGCGGTGCGAACAGCATAGCGCTAGCGAAGTTTGCCGTGGCCAGGCCTGAAGCGCTGATGTTTGCTGAAACGTTAATGATATTGCTGGCTGGGTATGACACTGATATCGCTCCAGTTGGCCTGATTGTTGCTTATGATACATCTATCTGCGCGGCTTGGATAACCTGCGCTGCTTCATTCTGCACAATGACAGATGCGTGAAGGATGTTGTTTACCTCAACGATGCTTGTCGACTCGTACATGAGCCGCAAAGTGATCTGCGCACGCTGCTCAAAGTTTCCGGATTGCAGGCTGGTAAGGTTGTTGACCGCATCCGCCATATTCCAGCCGATCTTTGCCTTGTAGAGCAGGGCGCTGATATCTGGGCGCTTATTGGCCTGCTTCAGCATCTCGGCGAACATCAGCGCTTCACCTCTGTAGAAGTTAACGCTGCAGGCACACATTATCTGCGCCCTTATATCGTACTCGACAAGATCGCCAGGGATATCCCGCATTATGATGTTTGCCTGACCTCTCTCGCTAACTGACTGTCGAGGCGTAACCGTGGCGTATGGGCCGCTTGGCGCAGGCATGCTGCCGGGCCCAGGCTGATCTGCAAGAATGCATTCTGGAACGCCAGTTGCCAGCAGGATTACTGGCCTGATCTTTGCAAAGAACTCTGCATTGGTCATGCCGGCCCGCCATTCTGATCATCGATTCGATTGACGAGCACTTTGCAGTACTCGCGCCAGTAGCGGTTATCGCACTTAACTGCCTTCCATTTCTGGCCGAGAAATGCCCAAGTTCCAGTTTGATCGATCAGTTGCATATCGCCGTCGTTGATGTATATGCGGCGCAGGTCAACAATCCGTTCACCGCCTTGGCGAATGAAGTCTACTTCGCGTTCCGTGGCGGGCTGAATGTTGACGGTATATGGCGAGGTTATTTCGACTCCAGGCGTCCAAATCCCATCAACATAAGACCCTGGGTTAGTGGTGCGCGTCGCTGGAACACTGACAAATACACTGTCTACATGACCAAGCATGCTCAATGGTCCGCTCATTCCAAGCCTTCCTCAGCAGGGCCGATCTGGACCTTATGGGTCACTGAGGCCCGCATAGCACCAGAGTCAATCAGTGGGTTATCACTGCCTTTCTTGCGTATGGTTGACGCGGCATTTGGCGGGTTTTTCAATTCGGTCATGAAGACTTTGACTGCACCAGCAGCGACAACACCCACGGATTCAAGTATCTGATCCATCGACCTATCAGCTTCCATGCCTGTCTGTATTGTTTCCAACATTTCAGGCGTTGCACTGGCGACGCCCGGCTCAAGCCATGGCCTAGCAGGGATATCAATTGTGTGAGGCCCGGTTACCCCAAGCTCCATGTATCCAGTGCCATTTTTTAGGAATCTGACCTCGTCGCGATCAGCGGAAGCCTTGGTCGCATATCCGTATGACGTGCCGCCCGGATGATTTATCTTGGCTCCGAATTCATGGGTCGCCCCAAGGCTGGCCATAGTAAGGTCGCCAGACTCTACATCACCTGCCTCTTCGTGGATGCCGACTGTGACAACCTTGCCTGACCGCATCTTCGCAAGCTCACGGGAAAGCTCATCCTGAATTGCCTGGAAGTCTTTTATCTCAAGATCGATCATTAGACCGCCTTTGCGCCCATACCGGCGCGCTTCTTAAGCCGATAAAACTGCGTGCCATAGTTTGTATAGGTCAGCCAGTCGTTCCCTGGGTCTTGCATGGTTGTTACTCGATAAGTAATCGACTCATCGCCCACGGACTTGGCGGATACGTTCAGGCGGGCGTCCGGCGATGGCAGGGAAGTGGCGCCAAGCGTGCCGTAGTTAGTTGCCAGCCAGTGCGCGGCAAAATACTTCATGCCCCGCCACTTGAAGTTACCGCAGGCAAGCTCAAACGCCCCCCAACGGCATGAGCCTGTCTCGGTATCGGCTTCACATAGGGCTGCTTCGACGTAGGAATCAGGCCACTTGGTCGTATCAACGAAAGCGGCCAGCAGCGGGTCAGCGCGGAATGCAGCAATGATTTCTGGTGTGATTTCCACGGGCGACCCTCTACTGGTTACTCGGCCTGAGCCTTGGCAATTTCTTCGCGAAGAGTATCTTCGCTCCAGCGCTTGTCGACTTTGATACCCAGGGCTTCGGCTTGCTCGGCCAGGGTTTGCTCGCCTTCTTCGTCTTCGTCAGCTTCCAGTTCATCCGCGCCAACGCGGCGCAGCGCGCCCGACTTGAGCAGGTGCTTTACGAAATCCAGCTTGGCAGCCGCATCAGGCACTTCGACCGCTGGGTTTTCCCCCGGTAGAATCTGGTAGCTGGTTTCGGACTCGCCGTCGCGAAGGTTGATGATGATCAGTCGCGCGGCTTCGTTTTTCAGAAACATAGGTAGTGCCCCTAGTCATGGAACGTCATTTGCATGGAGACAGCATAATACATCCTGCGGCGCCTTTCATGCTATTCTCTTGCTGCGCCTAGGGTAGCTCCCGACCAAGCCGACTAGTCATCGGCTGGCGCATCTTCATCAAGCTACATCGACTATCCCAAACCACTAGACTGGTGCGTATCTATTATGGAATTCATCACCAAGGCCGAGGCTATTGAGCGCGGCTTGAAATACTTCTTTGTTGGAAAGCCCTGCAAGCGGGGTCACCTGGCCGAACGCTACCTGCGCGGTACATGCGTTCAGTGCGCCAGAGATCGTGCAAAGCAGTTCAAGATCGATAATCCTGACGCCGACAAGAAAGACCACCAGAAGCACAGGGCGTCCCGGCTCATCAAGGCAAAGGCCTATCGAGAGGCAAACGCAGAAAAGGTTTCCGCGACCAAGAAAGCCTGGTATCAGCGCAACAAGCCAGCACCAAAGCCTCGGCCAGTCAAGGGCGCCAACAGAAAGAGTAGGGCTGAGCAAAACCTCTACTACGTCGAGCGCCGAAAGACCGACGTTGAGTTCAAGATTTCAGCATATATGCGCAATATGCTTGGTCGAGTTCTTCGTCGCACCAAGACCGCAAAGGCAGACAAAACTGAGGCGGTTCTTGGATACTCACCCGCCCAGCTAATCAAGGAAATCGAAAGCAAATTCACCGAAGGAATGACCTGGGAAAACTATGGGGAGTGGCACATCGACCACAAAACAGCCCTAGCAGTTATGGTTGGAAGCGGCGAAACTGACCCTGCGGTCATCAATGCTCTTAGCAACCTGCAGCCTCTATGGGCGGCGGATAACATTTCAAAAGGATGCAAAGAACAATAAAAAAGGCCCCATTATTGGGGCCTTTACTTATAACCAGGAGTTAGAACTGGTCTCGATAACCGCCGCTGAACACAAAGCGTATTTCAGTTCCAGAGCATTTCCATTCGCATGGAATTTTCACGTTCAGGTTGTCGAACTGTGGAGCCAGCGAGCGCCACGGGATCGGAACCTGCATCGAAAGGTTTTCCTCGTTCAGCTCGTAGGCCATCATGCGGTCCTTGTTGCCGTTCGACACACCACCAGCAGCCAGTTGCGCAGCCGACAGTTGCAGGCGCTGAACTACGCGCAATGGCTGATCAGTCAGGCCGGTGTAGACGTTGTGCGTCTTCAGGTACTCCAGAACCGTTTGGTTCGGGAATTGAGCGGACATTGGCTTGCTGTTGATCAGCGCCCAGCGAGCCGAGTCCAGAACGAGGACGTTCGGTACGTGCACTGTAGCCGAGTTGGTCCAGATCGAGCGCAGGAACGAATCAACGTCATCGACGATCTGCTGACCGGTGGTTGCCGGGTCGTACCAGTTCAGGGTCGAGTTCGACAGCGCCAGGTTCGGGTTGTTGAACAGGCCAGTCATGTTGCGCGACGCATCGCCGAAGTAGGCAACGCGCTGGATGTGCTCCTGAGCGCCACGGTAGGCCAGTCGCGCCTTGGTGGTATCCAGCGGGATGCGCAGTTGTTGCGATTTGCGCAGCTCATCCAAGCTGTAGCCGTACATGTTGCCCGCATAACCGATCGGTACGACGGACTTGTTGGCATTGATGGTAACGTCTGGCAGGTCGTCAGCGCTGGAACCGATGAACTTGCCGAGGGTCACGCCGTCGTAGCTGATGTAGTCCCACTGGTCGACGTACTCGGGCAGCGAGGTATCTACCGGGATCAGCTCGTCGTAGTTGATGTTGGCGTACTTGGCCTCGTAAATGCGAGGCTCCAGGCTGGCCAACTGGCTGATGTAGAAGGCCAGACCGTCGTCGATGGTGGGAAGGCCATCTACAAAGGTTACCTGATGCGCGTCTCGACCGATCTGGTGCGCAATAGCAGCATCGATGGCGACGACGATTTTCTTGAGCTGTGTCATGTCGGTTAGCCCCCGATCTTCAGAGAGATTTTTGCCAGAGCGCCAGCAGCAGCGCTACTGACCCATTTGGCGTTCGGGATCAGTACGGCCAGAGTGGCGGCAGAGCCGACCACGTTGGAGAACTGGCCCTGGTTGGTGCCGGTGCCATCGCCCACGACGAGGTAAACCGGATCGTCCTTTGCGACCGCCACGCGAGCAGTGACCCAGATCGGGCCTACGGTTTCCACAGTCATGTCGCGCTTGGCAACCGCACCGAATACTTCGGTCGCGGTGTAGGCACGGTTCAGCTCGCGGCGCACGATGCCGACGAACTGGGCGGCAGTGGATGCGGCAACTGGGAGTCGAGCGCCATCATCTCCATCGCTTACGACGCCGAGGCCGAAAGCAATGTTTGCGGTGCCCTTGTTAAGTTTCGTGACGCCGTTATGCAGCTCGCCGTCAGCGACCATACCCGCATAAGCGACGCCGTGATTGATTGCGTTTCCACCGATTACTGGCATGACTTATGCTCCTTTTACGTTTACGGTGGCCTTCCAGCCCTGACCGAGGCGAGCTTTGTTCGCCTGATACGGGGTTGGCTTGGCTTCGTCGTTGGTAGGGGTTGCGGTGGCGCCGTCTTTGGCAAGCTGGGCGAGTTGAGCAATCAGGGTGGTGGCATCGGTCGTGCCCTTCTTACCCTTCTTCTCTTCGTCGTCCTCGTCGTCTTCCTTCTCCATCTCGGCGTCAAAGGCGCACTCGACGTAGGTTGCCGACTTGTCGCCCCATGCAACTTTCGGGCGGGCGACCAGCAGCGCGGCGCGCTTGATTTCGATTGGGTCCAGGCTGTCGCAGGTGAAGGCATCGCCGGCGACCTTGCGGGCAGCGGCTTGGGTAAGGCCGATCAGCGCAACACGACCAGCGATAGCTTCATCGCTGGATGCCTTGCGCGCTTCGGCCAGATCCTCAGCAGCCTTATCAGCGGTCGCCTGCAGCTTCTCGACCTTGATGCCGGCCTGAGCCAGCTCGTTTTTCAGGCGGTCGTACGAATCCGCAACTACCTGCGCATTTGCAGGATCAGCAACATCAACGCTGCGCCCGCTATCGGTAGTAATGAGAACAGGCATTGTGTTGCCTCCAGTGTGGTTGTCGAACAGTTTTGCAATTGGCCCGGCTCGACCTTTTAGGACGACCGCGACATGATTTATCTTGATGTTGCGCTGGATGTAGTCGTACGGTTCGCCGTCAGCGGTAATGCCTGGCTCTTCGATATACTCAGCGGTGTATCCAGCAGAAAGTTCGCACTTGCCGTCGAGGATGGCCTTGATTGCAGCCTGATCCTTGAACACCAAATCGCAGACGACGTAATCACCATCTTGACGCCCCGCGCTGGATACGTCGCCGACAGTCAGTTGCTTGTAGGTGGCAGCCGTAACTAGTCCGGCAGGGTGGTCATTGGTCAGTACGGCAGAGCAGTAGGTAGCCAGTGAATCAGCATTGAACACCTCTTCGGCGGGTCGATACACGCGCACAATGCGCATCGGATCGCCATCAAGTCCCAGCTCCTTCGCGAGATACTGCTGAATGCCAGTACGTGCCACGCGGCCAGGAACGCGCAAGAACCCCTCATCGGTCATTTCACGATGAGTGATCTTGTAGGAGGCACGGTCATTTACCTGGATGGGCATCAGAATACCTTTGCCCATTCCGACAGGAATGCCATCTCTTCTTCGCCATCAGGGCGAATGCATGCAAAGGTTCGATGCTCTCTGCCCTCGCAAGACAGCCCGCTGTCATGCTCATCCATTCCACGGATGGCCTCGAACTCTTCGCGGGTCATCTGAACCGAGATGTGATTCTCGTCAGTCGAGAATTCAGCCTCTTGACCGCTTTCGATATTCTTAATCTTGATTCTCATCAAAATGACCTTGGCATAGACCTTGCACGATATTAACTCAGCGCTGCACAATGTCAAAGCTATCTGTATACGCCGGGCGCCGTCTTGCCTTCTGCCTGGTTGCGGGCGACCTGAGCTGCGGATACAGGAACAGCAACACACCTGCACTGATAATCGGAGCCAGGTTTGATTGGCTCGCCCTTATCATTGAGCGGAAGGTTGTCCCATCGGTACACGCCTTTACCGTAGTGAGTGACCTTATCTGCGATCTCTCGGTGGCGGTGGCGCACGCGTCTGTCGTCGGAGTCCAGCCACTGGAAGTATTCGAACCCCGCGCCAGTCTGCTGCTTCTCGTTCAGTTCGCCCTGAATCTTGCTCGTCTGGTCCCGTGCAATCATCTTGGCTTTGCGCTGAGTCACACCAAACTGATCCACAAGCGCCTTCTGGATGTAGCTAGGGCGCATGCCTGAACGCATGTTCGCCATAACCAGCGTCTCGACCCGCTCCAGATACTCAGCAGGAATCGACTTGATGAGCTGGGCGTTCTGCTGCGCGGATGCCTTCAAGTAATCCTGCATCTGAGTCGATCCGCTGAACACATCAATGCCGGCGCTCTTCTTCATGTCGCGCTCTGACTTCTTGAGCGATGACTGAACGAACTCGCCAGCTATGCGCGCATAGCCAGCCTGAACCATGAACGAGGACCACTTATCCTTTAGGCGCTGCATCAGAGCGAGAAATGGATCTGACCACGCATCCAGCACAGCCTCTGCGTCCTGCGTGTACTGCGGAGCAAGCGCCTTAACAAGTGGCACGACTTGTGCATCAATGTCCTTTTTGACCTGACGAACAAGGCGCTGCAGCTTGGCGTTGTAATTGATGCCGATCTGGTTCATTGTCCAGTCTGCCTTGGCGGTTTGACCGGAGGCATAGGCACTACTCCCGCACTAGACACCCGGGCCAATGCTCCGGATTCTCATATTTACCAACAAGTTCAGGTCGGACACCACTGCAATCGATGTCTGATATCTTGGCATCACGCCAAGCGTCGTATCGACCAACAATTTGGACTTGGAGAATCAATCTCCCTGTCCATGTCGATCGGTATCTCGTACGCCCAGTAAGCTTCATGCGCCACTTTCCGGCTCAAACCCGTACCAGTCATTGGCAAACATGTCATCCTGGGTAGGCGACCATTCAGCCGAATCATCGCCTGAGCGCTTAACCAGAGAGCTGCCGCCAGAAAGTTCGATCCATGCCGATCCTTTCTCACCCCACGACTCACGAGCAACATGCATGCCTCGCTGAGCCAGGGCAACTGCCGATGCGAACATCAATCCACGCGAAAGACCAATCATTTTTCATCCTCTTTTTCTGTTTCGCCATATTCTGGCGGGTCATTGAACATTTCCAGATCTTCATTCTCTTCGAGCGCAGATATCTTGTCATCGTCGAACTGATATTGCTCTGCAGCCTGAAGCTTGCGCTGAATTTGGCTTACCGTGACGACTCCAGCATCCATATACGCTATATCAGTCTCTGCATTGGCCTTGTTGGCCTGCGCGATCTGCACCGCATCAGGCTGTTGGAATGGATTCCAGACGTAGTTGAAGTCGTCAATCCAGTTGCCAGTTGCAGAGCGAACCAGAACCTCGTCCAGCGTTCTCATTGCGGGGTCAATCTGCACCAGGCGCTTACTTGACAGAGAGTTGAAGTAGTTATCCATGTCTCCTTCGCCGGTAGCATTCAAGCCTTTGGCTGATGTTCCGAATAGGCGGGTAACTGGAATGTCCGCTGCACCGGCAATCCAGGTCATCAGAACATCAAGAACCGGAGCAACACCTGAAAGATTGAGCGTCTTGCGGTCGTATTCTTCATCCCCGTCAAGCAGCGCCATGTTAATGCTGGACTTCATAGCACTGAATAGGGCGTACCTGGCCGTGATAGCATCGTCCTGATCGCTTGCAAGCTCGTCGCTAAGATTTTGGCGCTTGATTATATCGACGTTGGCCTCTTGCATCAGTTCGGCAATGCCGTCTTTCGATGCAACCATGTCCATGACATCATCAAGACACTTGCGCAGCTCTGAATCGCCCCATCCCTGAGTTTGGGCGCGCTGGCGGCGCGGAAGCTTGGCCCCCATGAAGCGAGCAAAGTGAGTCCAGTGGATCTGCTGCGCACCGGCAGCAATGGTGTAGTACTCAGGCTGAAGGTAGTTTGCAGCCAATATGTTTGTTTGATTCAGCGACATGGCCGTCATGTCAAAGCGATCAATCACCAGCAGGCGGTGCAAATCACCTTTTTTGATCTTGCGCGGATCGAGTGGCTTTGTCAGATCCTGATTGGTAATCATCAGCAGGCCAGCGCCACCATAAAGCCTCGCCCAACTGGTCGCCTCGCTGATGAGGGCGGGGACCTGAAGGCGATCCTCTTCAGCGCGGATCTCGTCGGCCCCGTCGCATTTGATAGTGCGCCACTCGCGGGTCATGTCCTCGGCAGGGTAGTCCACGATTGCGCGAGCCAACCAGGATGTTTGATAGGCAGCATCAAGTTGCTGGAAGTCATTCAGGATGCCAAACGAGAACATGTTGTGCTGGCGCTTGGCTTTGGCGGTGCCTAGGCCGGAGACGACGTTGACCAGGCCGTCGCCAGTAACCTTCAAAGGTTCTCTTTGATAAGACGCAAGCGCCTGCGTAAGAGCTCTTCCGCCAACCGGCTTGACTTCTTTCTTCTTCGCCATGAATCACCTGTGGCATGGTTATTGCTGGGTATCTTATAGCATTTTCCAAGGCCGATTATAGGAGGTCACGAATAGGTCTTGAATTAGCAACAAGATGAGGACATGCACCCATCACAAATGCATCAGCTAAGTTGGGTGATGCTACGCCTCGTTTTGATAGTTCATCCTTGGTCTCAACCATGTCCAGGCCACGCTTGCTATAGCGCTTTCGAGGCGTCGATAGTTCGATTTTCAGCTGTTCTAGCTTATGCAGATTTCCCGAGATGCTGATCAGCTCGGAAGGCTTGAAAGCCTGCCCCTTCGTGACAGCATTGAATGTGTTGCGCATGCGGTCTGCCACGTCCTGCCATGCCTGCGCCTTAAGGTTCTCGAACTTGTCCTTGTTCTTGATCTTTGGGGCGTATTCTTTCTCCGGACTGACGATGGCGCCAGACGCATTAAACTTGAAGTAACCACTGAAGATGCGCGCAGCCTTGAGCGTCGAGCCGACGTGAGCTCCGTTGCCGATACTGTCGTAAATCAGCCTACCGCCGCGCGCATGCGCCCAAGCCCGCATGGCTGACTCATTTAGCTCGTCCTCACCAGCCCGCCACTCATCCAATTCAAGGCAGAGAGCCCCGTCGAAGATGGCGCAGGCGTTGCTATCATCCCCGCTGTCTGCCACGTCGTAACCAATGGCGCGAGCACCTGCCAGGCTTAGATCCAGCTTCAGATGCGCATCCACACAAGCCTCAACCCAGGAGAACTTGATCACTGCGGCATCGTCGTTCGTGCGCGGCTGGCCGAGGTAGATATGCCTATACGATTCCTCATCCGCCTCTTTCAATCGCTCAGCCTTCGAGCGGGCTGTGTCGGAGAGAAACGGGTTATCGTGGTAGTTAATGTGCTTTATGATGCAGTCATCGCCCAGAAGCTTAGGCAGCTTGGCCTGAACGAAGTCGGTCATCAGGTCAGGGTTCCATAGAATCCATATCTCCGAACCCTCCTTACGGATCGTCGGATCGATAACCGACCACTGCGCCTCGGTAAGGCCTTCTCCTTCCTCGATCCAGCAAACGTCAACGCCCTCGGTACCCTTGATGTCGTTAAGATTTCGAGCGATGCCGTAGAACAGGAATTCAGATCCGGTTTTGCGGTGCCTTATTGAAGAAACGCCGATATCAAACTCGTCCGACCAACCGGCCTGATTGATCTTTTCTTTGATCACCGTGTAAACAGAGTCTGCTATACGGTTTTGAAACTGGCGGATGCAGAGAAACTTAACCGTGTAGTTTCGAGCCAAGAAGGCAGCCATTCCTCCGGCATCCTGGGTCTTTGAAGAAAACCGACCGCCTTTCAGCAGTTTATATGGCTTCCTTGTTCTCCAGAAATCCCTAAGGTTAGGGTTAAGTTGATACATCTGAGATATAGAAGTCGTTCAGAGACTTACCTTTTGGGCTCATGCTGCCATCGCTGCTGGTGTGATCGTGCTTCTGGGCAGATTCCCAGCCCTGCATGCGGGCTAGTTGCTGAATAGCGCCAAGACGGTCATACATCTCAATCTTCGGCCCAAACTTGGTCATGGTCACCGACTTTATGGTGGCAGCCGCCACCTCTGGAATCTCGACGCTATCCTTCATCCGCCAGATGGTTTCGCTAACTGGGCCATCAGGCGTTTCAATCTCGCGCTGGTCGAACTCAAGAATGTCGGTGATGGATGTCTCGGCGATCAGGCTTAGGCGCTCCATGGCGCGCTGGCGGGTCATAACCGAATCAGTTACGGCTGATTGGTTCAGATTCAAAAGCCTTGCCGTGATCTTGCCGTTATCCAGAAGATCCTTCGCCTTCCGGTTAACCGTAGCCGCTTTCATGTTTTTTGCAGAGTATGCCTGCCTGTAGGCCTCACTGGCATTTCCTGTCTTCAGGTAGGACAAGCAAAATGCCTCCTGCTTTGGGGTTAATGCCATGCCGTTATCTCCGCGTCACGTTTTGGATAGGTTGCATTTTGTGGCGCGGAAATTCCACGCCAAATCAGAATATGGAGCGGATGCCGGGAATCGAACCCGGTCCTTCTGGTTGGAAGCCAGAAATACCTGCCATGGACACCCGCTATGTTGATACAGAAGGCCGGTACTGATTTCCGGTCATGCCCTGCTAAATCCCCACCTTGGGTGGGCCGCGACTGAAAGCTCGGGAACTAAGCCAGCGGAATAGTTGAGAATCAGCCTTCTCATTCATCTGCATCGAAGGTCAGCTTTACCGCAGGACGCCAGATAATTCTTGGCTAAGCCAGGAGTGCACCCCGGACTCTGCGATTTACAAAGCTGACTTTCGATAAAGACGATCCGCATCTGCGGGCACGCATCAATCGCTCTTTCGCCACTGGCGCGACTACCAGCACAGCAGGTGTCCGGCCTTGGCTAGCAGTTTCATCGCATTGCGCTACTCCGAGGGTTAGAGGTCACAGCAAGCTTTGCGAAGTCTACCGAACTGCAAACGGTATCTGGTGATCCCTGGCGGACTCGAACCGCTCCTTCACCCGATTATGAGTCGGACGCATTAACCAGTTATGCTAAAGGACCCGCGAATCAACAATATCACATAACCACAATAGTGCCAAAGATCCGAAGATATGCATTGGCAGCAATCATGATCATTGTTCCGACAGCGGCGATGGTTATCAGGTTAAATGTGCTCATTTGAATTCCGACTTCCTAACCAAAATCACACGGCGATCCATGACTGAGTCCCCTCAAGGTTTTTTTCAATGCGCTTGGCTTTTTTGGTGAAGATGGCCTTCACCCGCTTGAGATACGGAATGTCATGCCTCGCCAGGCCGTTGTTGCACTCCAGCCAATCGACCTTGCCCTGCCCGATCTTCTGGATGAGCGCCGGCCGGTACGCGCCAATATTCCCGCTCAAGAAGTTGTTACAGGCGCTACAGGATTTGTTCATGTTCCAGAGGTTGAATCTCAGGTGCGGAGCGGCCCCGACGCTTCGGAAGTGAGAGCAGTGCCACTGCCCTTGCCACTCGGCCGGCTTATCGCAACTGATGCATCCCAAATGGGCGTCACGCAGGCGTACATAACGGTTTATCGCTGCCTGGGCCTCCTTGGCGTATTCCGAGCGACTTTTCAGGGCCTCTTTCCTGACCTTGATCTCTTTGCGTTCAATCTCGTTCAGCGCCTTGCGCGCCTTGGGCTGATTCTCCTGCGCAATGGCCAGGCCGCAGGCAGGACTGCATACCGCCTGCCCCATCCGAACCGGTATGAACCTGCAGGCGCAGGCCGGGTTGCGGCAGGCCTTCTTGCGCGGCGTTCTCGTGGTGATACCGCTCGCCTTGAGCGGAGCTGTGCGTTTCAGTTCTGAGCGCTTCATGCCGATCTCCAAACTTGATCACGGGTCTTCAGGCCGTTCTTCTTGGCGTCGCGCTTCACCTTCCGCAATTCTTCCAGTGCCTGCACTTGGGTGTACTCACCGGATTGCATCTTGAGCACCAGCGATTGGCGATATTCCGTACTGTCGGCAACCAGCCCTTGCTCCTCTGCTATCTGCAGCGCGACGCGCTTGTCTAATCGACGCTCATACCAATCTCGACGCCTCATATCGCCTCCTTGGCTTTATGCTGCTCAGGGGCAAAGTCGCCGCGCAGGGGCATCAGCCACTTCTCCCAGACAATGGACTTGTCCTCGCTGACAACCCAGACAGGCTCAACACCTTCTCGCTCGTAAACGCCGGGATCGCTTGGATCTCGACGATCAACCGGGCCTACTAAGTGGCGGCTTATCAGCTCCACGCATGTGCCGATGACTGGGGGAAAGGTGTGGTTTATGACCAGAGCCAGGTCACCCGGCTTGAATTGATGACTCATGATTGCGACTCCCGCCATAGACCAGAAACCCATTCAACACCCTTTGGCGTGAACCGGGCAGAGGTGTAAGCATGGTCGTTATGGGTTGCTGTTCCGGTCTTTACTTCGAAGCGGCCGGCATCGATGTGGTGAGCGTAGGCAGTCCATTCTCCGCCAAGCTTGTACATCACGCCCTTGTCGCTGAGGAACTGGCGGAACTCTCGCTCATTGGCCTTGAGCAGCTTGCAGACCTGCCGGAATGTTACCGATCCGGACGCCTCAACGTACTTATCAACGAAATCGACCTTCGGCGAGGCGATGGCCAGCGCCTGACGCTGCTGCTCGATCTGCTCGGCCTGATCTGCGGCAAGACGAAGAGCCTCGGAGAATGTGGTTGGGAGTTTTTCACTCTGCTGATTCTCAAGCTCCTGCCAGCGATCAACGACAAAAGCAGTGAACTCAGGAGAAAGACGCGCCACCAGAACCAGAGAGTCGCGCTTGTTGAAGCGATATTCCTGATATACGTTACCTCGGTGCTCGTAATCAAACATCGCCAGTGGCGAGGTTAAAATTTGATCAACCGATAAGCGTTCCGCGGACTTTTTGACCGCCTCATGCTTGGAGCCAACCATCTCAGCAATCTCTCGGCTACTCATGGTTGGAGCACTGGACTTTATCAGTTCCATATTTTGCATCCTCAAGGCGCAAAAAAGGCAATGCGCTGGGACCAAGTTCGGCGGGGCCAATACCCCCAAGGTCTAACGCATTGCCTTTTTTGCATTGGTTTAAGGGGGCCGAATCCCTATGATCAATTTACCACAACAGCAGCACCGGTCAAATACCGATCAACCCTTATCGCCAATCAAATCCCCAAAGAAAACCCCTTGCTGTGTGAATTCAGCAATGATCCGATCCGTGAAATTTATGCCCTGCTCCCGATTGAAAAGGCTGGTGACCGGGAAACCGTCCGGACCCAGCAGCTTACAGTCGCCCATAAGGCCGAGCTTTTCTTCGTAGCTCAGGTGCTTCGTGGTCCGGTGCCAGGCCGCCCGGTAATCCTCATCCTCGTTGATCAGGATCTGAACGCCGTGGTGCAGCTTGCAGTACTTGCGGGCGTCGGAAGCGTCGCCGATCTGCGTCATTTCTGAGATGCGCTTGTAAAAAGCGAACCACAACGCATTTTGATCGAGCGTGCGGTCTTTCCCCGGGCGCATGCTGACTACAACAAACTTCTTGTCGCGATACATCGTCGTCAAGCATGTAATCGCCTCTGTGAGCTTTGCAGGGCAGTTGACACTGATCTTCTCAGCCATTGCTCTGCTCCTTGGCCATGGCGGCGCGGGCATGGACCACGGCAGCCATATCGCGATGATATAATCGGCGAGCCGCAGGGTGCATCTCTTCAACTTTCTGGCCGGCATGCTTGCAAATGACCTCGGCCTGAAGTTCATCGGCGCAATCACAAAGAGCTTTGCGCAGCGCCTCGTTCTCGGCCTTGAGCTGGTCGCGCTCGCGAACAGCCCTGGAGCATTTACGAACAGCAGTAGTCAGATCCTTACCCTGCGCTTTCAGGCTTCCGCGCATGCTGGCCGCGTCAGACTCAAGCCGCTCAATCTCCCCCAGCAGGGCCAGGATGGTTGACGGACTGGCTGCCGCGCAAAAATCTGCGTTCTCCTTACCCCTTCCGTCAGGAGTATGCCAAGCGATGAAGATTTTCCAGCTTCCGTCTCCGATCACATTCCTGCCGTTTTGGTCTACCTCAACCCTTCGAGCACCATGATCCTGAGTTGCAGCCTCAGCCAGCGCCTTGAGCTTTGCTTTATCGATAGTCATGGCTGCACCTCGCGTATGAAATTCGCCATGTCGCCCATCTGCTGGACAATTGCAGCTTCCTCGGAGGCGACTGACTGAGTGATTTTTGCTTTGCCCTTGATGCAGCGCTGGCAGTCAACGCGGGACCAGTCGCCAGACATTCCGCTGTCTTCGCCAAGCCATACGCCACAGACTGCACGTTCTTCATCGTCACCCTGCAGATGTGGCAAGAAGTGCGTCTTCATGGCCTCACCTCGCAGCGCAGGCCGGCAGCCTTGATCGCCTCAACCACAGAGGAGTGATCAAGAACTATATCCGGATCGTTAACGTCACCCATGATTCCGTAATGCTCCCATGGCTCAGGAAGCTCAACTACAACGGCCTGGCGGCTGGCCTGCCATGCCCACCACACCATCTCGACCCAGAAGCTGTCGTACATGCCTTTCTCGCGCTTGGTCAGCTCATAGTGCGAAGGGGTCGTGAGGAATACGCCGTCACGCTTGAGAAGTTGAACAGCAGAGCCCCTGTACCCCTCACCGAACTTGGCCACTTGCTCGGCTACGAACGCCGCCTCAAACTCACTGCGCATCTTGCTTGTATCGGTCATGGCGAAACCCTCAGGCCTGCGGATTCAATGGCGGCGCGCACGTCTGTGGCGTACTTTCCTCCATTGAAGCAGCCGCCATCCACGTCATCGAAATATTCCTGATATGCCTCTGAGAACTGGTCAGGAAGGCTCACGACCACATTCTCCCGGCTCGCCTTCCACACCGACCACGAATGCACGTAGGCCTCGTAACCGGCGATGGTCGATCCAGCATGACGAGCCGTCTTGATCTCGACCAGCGCGTAGCGGTTGGTTTCTTCGTTCCAGCGGACGCCAGTCGGGACGGGGTAACGGGATTCAAATTGTTCGCGGCAAAGGCTCATTGGGCGGCCCTCGGCAGGATGGATCGGCGACCTTCTGAATCAATCGGAGTTACCACACCGAGATCGACCAACTGATCCATAAGCCGGCTAGCGCGCTCATAGCCAATTTTGAAATTCCGCTGCAAGGCGGATATCGATGCCCTACCTGTTTCCCTGACGAATGCCTCGGCACGCTGGATCGCGGACTTCTCTTCAGCAGCCAAGCGCTCAAGAAGTGCTTCCAGCTCAGGCCGATCTGTTCCGCCCAGGGTGGCGGTGGCGACGACAGATGCCTCACGGCTCGCCTTCCATACACCCCACGAATGCACGTAGGCCTCGTATCGGGAGATGATCGATCCTTGATTTCGAGGCCTACTGATGTCCGTGATCCGATAGGTTCCGATTGACTGATCCCAATGGATTCCAGAAGGAATTGGGTATCGGGATTCAAATTGTTCGCGGCAAAGGCTCATTTCTTTTCATCCAAAGATTCAATTGTTGATTGGATCTCATCAAGAAGCGCTTCGACTTGCAGCAGTTCTTGGGTCAACCGGTTCCGCTGCTTGAATGAGGCTGCCTGGGCCAAGTGATAGCCGAAAGTTGCGCTGAGCGCAGCAACGACGCAGAAGGCGAGTAAAAGCTCAAGACTTGTCATTGCCATCACCTCGAACCTTTACCGTTATCGAATCGCCTTCGGCATCGATAGAAAGAACTATCTTCTTTACTCCGACCACGACCGAGCATGGCGCAGGCCGGTCTATCGAGATAGGCGAGCACTGAATCGGCGGAGGCTCAACATCTTTCGCGGAAATCGTGAAGCTGAAAGGCTGAATTGGCGCGCCTTGGGCTTCGATCTTTCCATCTGCATGGATCTTCACCTGATCGCCGTTGGCGGTGACACTATCGACAACTTCCTTGGGACGCAGCAGATCAATCAGCCGATCCTTTTCGTTCAGATCGAGCTGCAACTGGTCACGTTCCGCCCGGTACTGGGCGGCATCGGCTTCCAGAGTGGATATCTTGAAGCTGGCTTTTTCGAGGTAATTTTGAAGCTCCCCGACCCACCACTTCTGATGCGACGGAGGTGCTTCGCCGCTGAAGTACAGCGCCCCGTCCGTGGATCCGCAGTTGACGCACGGGTACGGGAAAGGAAGCGGGGCGATGTCGCGAGATTTATGACCGCAGCTCCCGCAGGCATACCATCCGTAAAGATTTGAGTTATTCATGACTTATCCCCTTTGCTACCTACTTTAACTATGCCGCCGCACATACCCCTTGGCAGGTTTTCCAGATCAATGCCGCAATATTCGGAGATCGCCACGTGCCCATTGTGCCCAAGGGTGAAAGCGCCGCGCTCTCTGCTCTGGATTACCTGCTCAAACCGGCCAGATGCCTGATTCGCAAGATCGACACGATCAGCAGTACTGATAACCGGCATGCAAATGAAATCGATCTTTGCGCGGGCGTAAGCGGTTGCTACCGCAAGAGAAGAACCCAGCGGGTCAAGCTTTGTGTTCTCATTCTCGAATACCGCACAGAACAGGCGATAATCACTTGCAATTCCTGGAATCGAATAGCTGTTCGACGATTCAAATCTGTGCGCCTTTACGACGTCAGGCAATAGATCGTGAAGATCGCCGTATATGCGCTCGAACTTATCCATCATTTCTTCGTTTTTCATTTTACCGCCCCGATAATCGAATTTATTTTGTTCATTCCAGCTAGTTCGCTGCAATTTATTGATCAGGCTTCATCCGTCTTCTCCAAGCTTGATCTGCTTGCGGACACTTCCCCATGTAAATATCTGAGCAATACCGCCACCCTCGCGAAGCCGGTCGACACAGCGCTCGCCCATAGCAATAACCAGCTCCTCTGGCATCAGGTTAGAAATCACGATAGTGGGAATCTGGCGCTCATACCGACCGTTGATGATATTGAACAAGGTCTGTTGCTCGAACTCAGTAGTCTTTGTGGCACCTACCTCGTCTACGATCAGAAGGTCAGGCCTTATGAACGCCTCGAATGCCTGATGCTCGTTGTACTCGGACTCACGATCAAAGCTTCCCTTCACATGCTGCAGGATGCTGTAAACGGTTCTGTACAAAGCTTCATGTCGGTAGTTCCTGATTATGTAATCGGCGATTGCCGCGGCCAGATGTGTTTTGCCAGTCCCGACATTACCCAGCAAAAGCAAAGATCGGCCCTCGGAATGATGTTTAGGGAAGCATTGCGCATAGGACATGCACACGCCGAGTACTTTTTTCTGTTTTTCATCCTCAGCATTGAATGAATCGAAATTCTTGCCTTGGAAGCGCTTGGGGATCATTGCGCCGCCAAGCATTGCTTTCAGCCTTGAAGCGGAATACTCCTTAGCGCTTTCTTCTGCCTGAATACGGTCCTGCTCACGCTGACGCTCCTCTGCGCACACGGGGCATTTGCTCCCGCCAGGAACCCGATCCGAAAAGTAAGCCGCGTACTCGCCATGAACCTCACACGAACGTATTTCTTTGTGAGTGACATGCATTAGCTTTCGCTCCAGATCGCTAACAGACAGATCGATCTTAGAATCCGAATGTTCCGTCGCCATTATCGTGCAACCCCTGTTCGTAATTTCTCTGGCCGCTAAAGCCGTTATGTTTGGTCAGGATTGACCCATGATCCTGTTTTATCTCGTCTTCCCAACGCTTGGCGTTCAACCAGGTTGCAGGGTTTGGAACGTACCGGCCGCTGTCTTTCGTCCATGCTTGGCTCATACAGTGCCCCGGCAATGCATTCATTGCTTTTTCGATCTCTACTGGCTTGAGCTTCTTCCATGCCTTGATTGCGTCAGCCTTGGAAACCTTCTTCGGGTACAGCTTCCAGAACGAATCGAAAGCAGCGTCTTGCTCATCCTTGGCCGGACGAGGGTTTTTAACTGCTTTATCTTGGTTCTTGGTTCTTGGTTCTTGGTTAGCATCTGAATCATGTCCGTTTGCATTGCGTCCGCTATGCGTTCGCATTGCTTCTGAATTTTTCCACCGTGCGTTCGCAGACTTCCTAGCCTTTTCTGACTTGCCCCTGAAGGCCTCTATCTCCCTCTCGCATCTGGAGTGAAACCAAAACCCTTCGTCCAATCTGAAGTAATGCTTTAAGAGCAGCCGCACCGTCTTTTCATCCGAACGCATAGCGAATGCAATGTCTTCGCATTCGTCCTTGAATGGCTTCTCTTCGGTATAGTACGCCCAGACAAGCCTCAGGTACGTCGCCATCTGATGATCATCAAGATTAGCTGTGTCCTTGATGAAGTCGCCTATGTGATGAGGATAGTAGTGCATGGCTTAGCACTGCTTTGCTACGCCATAAGCTGGCTTGTCCCGCTTTACCTTCCCCTTTGTGACCAGCTCAACGTGAGCTTGTCGGGTCTTTGGAACCTCATCGCCCCATGCATATAGAGCTTGGGTAGTCATTCCCAAAGCCTCTGCTGCCGGGCGGATACCGCCGAAGTGATCAAATACGTCTTGGGATTTCATGCGCATCTCCTATGGTGATGGTGCAAATTTACATTACCGTAAAATAATTTGCAAACCATGTTGACAGGTATTTTAACATGATCCAATATTGGCACCAAGCAAGACGAACACAGCAACACGGCGGAGACGCCACGCTCTTTAAAAACCAGACGTGACCCTGCGACGTACCGGCCAACCCGGTGGTGAGAAAGCTAAACCGTCGTCCATGCAGGCTCTGGAAATGCTGTGCGCTCATTCCGCACAGGCCTGCCGCACTCCCATATGTGAGTGCGCGAAACCACGCAGACAAACCGGCAATGCATCGAACACGAAATGTGCGGCGCTGGTGAGAGATGACTCGTACTTAGCGTGGTGGAGATAGAACCCTGGCAGTTTTGCCATGGCTCAGCCCAGCCCACCGTGGCGTGTAACGGAGGCCAGCAACACCAGATTTCACTAGATGCCATTCATTGAGTGGCATCCGGGAAATCAACCTGGAGCAATGACACATGACCCGCAATGAACACGATGAAATCGAATCCTACGCACTGGCAGCGCTCATTGGCCTCCTGTCTCGTAGCGCTCCTTTCACGCCTGCCGCTGTTGCAGTTGATGCATTCGACATTGCCAAGGCATTTCACGATGAAAAGCTGAAGCGAATCGGCGAAACGCCACCATTCGACTGCTGATTTCACTGGCAGCCCTTCTCGCGAGGGGCTGACGGGAAATCACACAGGAGTCACAGCATGGAAATCAACTTCCCAGCAGACAGCGTCAACGTGGATAGCAGTGTTCGCACTGGTGGCGTGAACGTCACAGTAACCGGAAATGGTCGAGACATAGCCGCCCAGCTCGATCTGGATGACCGCCTTCATGATCTCGACCCGATCGACATCGTCGGCGAGCTTGGGGCTGCCAAGCTGCTGGAGCAGATCGGCGAAGAGGAGGTGCGCAAGTGGCTGCTGGCCAACAGCGACCCGGACGAAACCCTGGATCAGATCGGTCTCGACAAGATCGATGAGTTTCTGTCGCACTGCGGCGATGACCGAAATCTTCCGAGCTGAACAACCAGCGTCCGCCTGACGAAAACTGCCCGATGTATCCCGGCCACACCTCAATTAGGAGCAGCACATGAACGCAGAACAGAAGTTGACCCCTCCGGCCATCGGTCAAGTTTGGTCCGGACAGGGTGGCATTTACGGCGGCATCCGGCAGTACCCGGAAGGCCTGTGCCACGTTATTTTCGCCGCCGAAGATGTTCCAGGCCACCACGAATACGGCGACTACGGCGTGAAAGTGGCTGAAGCCGAAAGCCGCACTGATGGCTGCGCGAACACGAAGGCCCTGCTTGCCCGCGAAGGCAAGCACCCTGCTGCCATTGCTGCTGCGGGTTACAGCGCTGACGGCCACGAAGACTTCTGCCTGCCCTCGATTGCTGAACTGAATCACGCCTGGGCCTACCTTCCAGATTCGTTCGACGAGAACTGGTACTACATCTCAAGCACGCAGCGCTCCGCCTACGGCGCTTTCGATCTGCATTTTGGAGATGGCTATCAGTACTACGGCGGCAAGAGCAACGAGTGTTTCGTCCGTCCCGTCCGCAGATTGCTTATTCAGTAATCCATTAATTGCTTTTGCTTTCCGATGCCCTGCGCTGAAACGCAGGCTGCATCGGAGTGTGATCTGAGTACCGACAGGCAGCGCGAGAGCAACGTCTCGTCAAACGTCATGCAGATCACACCCCGATGCAGATGTATGCCACAAGGGACATAGGCGCCCGGGAAAACCCGCAAGGGATAACGTCGGCAATTGGCAACCGGCCATCTGTATCACGTCGGGAATCGCTGCGTCAGTTCGACGCTAAAGCACAGGCAGCGTGACAGCCGGGAACAGACCAGCACGCAGGCGAATCCGGGACCAATTCGGTCAGTCCAGATGCGTTCGGGCAGCTCCGACGCCTGCATCCCCCTCGCTTCAATTTCAGACCGCATCGGCGGACACCAGGTCTGCGCTATAGCTGCGCAGATGGTTGGTCGCCTGTACTGGTGCCCGGCCAATGCGGTCCAGAGGATCACCAATGAGCACCCCAATCGAGGTACAGAAAAACCCTGACGGATCATGGACTGCCAAAGGCGGCTTATCCCTGACGGTAGTAACCGTCACCGCCGTGACGGAGCACAAGGCAGTTGCAGGCCATGCAGCCGCGATGCGCGCAATTCAGCAGAAGGATCAAGGCTGGATCAAGTGCAGCGACAGGCTGCCCGAGTCCGGCGTAACCGTTCTGGTCTACACGCCGCCACAGCCCGGCGACTATCCGGATGATGTGCGTATCTCTTTCGACAGCATCTGCCCCGAGGCAGATGGCGATTACTGGCTGGATCACGGCGAGCACTACGACCAGTTCATTGCCTTGGGTGGGCATCGGATGTGCGGACCAGATACGCCAGTCATAGGACCGGCAGAGGCTGCTCCGTACACGCACTGGATGCCGATGCCGAGCATCCCTACCAAATAGCCCTGGAGGCGATCATGAACGCAGCTTTGAAACTGGCGCTTGCCCAGCAGGCGCATGACAACCTTCTGCCTGATGATGCAGATGATTCGGCAGAGAGGCAGTGGGTCGAGAACGCAGCAGAGCAACTCATGCTCGGTGCTGACGTTCGGTTTCAGTGCTTTGGCAAGAAGCCTCAAGGTGTGACGCTTGAGCGCTTCCATGTGGCTCTTGACGAGCTTCTGATGGCGCGCACGGGTCGTGATGGAGCAAGCAATTCTGTGCTTGGCAAGATGGCTCACGCAGTTGAAATCGGCGATCTCGGCGCGGCCCGCGAAGCGCTGAGCAAAGCGCTGGAGCTGCCTCAAGGTGTGCGGCGAGCGTTCATTGAGCAAGCAGAGGGCCTTTTGCGGCCCCTTGCACAGGACGGAGTGATTGCCGATCAGGAGGATTCGCTATGAGCACCCATGCCGCGCACGCCTTCATCCAGTTGCAGATCGCAAAGATGGCGAACTCTGCATTCCCGGCCCAGGACCGGACCTTCATTGAAGGCATGATCGAAATGGCGGTCATGCTTGAGCAGTTGCCCTTTGCGGACGCCGAATGCTACCGCGAAGCCCTTGCAGTGAAGACCGGCAACCGTATTGCGAAGCTCAGGAGCGCAGCATGACAACTCCCCTCGTTCCATCGCTCATCGACGAGCAGTTGGCAGACATTGAGCGCAGCGTTCCTGACGACCGAATCCTGATGGCCTTCAAGGGTCCTACGATGGTCGATGCGCAAAAGGCCGCTGCTGAATCCTTCATCGAAAACCCAGCGGCCTGGAGCCAGCGCCATTACTGGTGTGGTGAGTGGACGCTGAGCTATGAGGTGCGTGTATGAGCGACCAAAAGCTGCTAGAGCTTGCGGCGAAGACGGCCGGCATGGGTCCTGTGCTTTGCTACGAGTCTGCGCGTAACTGCTTGCGTATCGGCATTCGCTCGAAGTACAGGCTGTGGAGGCCCCTAACCGACGAGGGTGACGCATTAAGCCTGGCCTCTTATCTGGAAATCCCTACAGGCTTCCATGATGGCTTTGGCGTACTCGGAAAATGTGCGTACGCCACGTATCCGACTGGCCCGGACTCGTGCAACTCAATCATGCAAGGCGTCGCAGAGTGTGGGAGCAAGGAGTCTGCATTAATGCTTGCCATCGTGCGCGCCGCTGCCGAGATAGGGAAGAGCATGCCATGACCCGCCTACAGAAAGCCCGCCGCTTCGCATTCTGGCGAGGATCGGCAATCACCCTTCTGTTTTTCACGGCTTGGATGCTCGCAAGCGCATACGCTGAACGCATCACTTCGTAATCCCCTACCCCATTTCACGATGCGCCCCGGTTCGGGTTGGCGCAAGGAGAGAGTCATGTCTGCACAAATGCAACTTGCCGCAGTGCCGCCCAAAGAAAATGCCCTGCAGGTGTTCCAGGTAGCGAATGGCCTGGACCCGTACCTGAAGAAGATCCGCGACGAGATCGACGCCTTTGTGCCGGATGTTTCCACCCGTAAGGGTCGTGAAGCCATCGCCTCTATCGCCTACAGCGTTGCTCGCTCCAAGACGGCGCTTGACAACGTGGGCAAGGAGCTGGTGGCCGAGCTGAAGGACATCCCGAAGAAGATCGACGCCGAGCGCAAGCGGATGCGCGACACGCTGGATGCGTGGCAGGAGGAGGTTCGACGCCCGCTAACCGAATGGCAGGCCGCTGAGGATGCGCGGGTTGACCGGCACAACGACGCGATCGCCCAAATTAAGGACGTGAACACTGAAGGCATGACCGCATCGCTCATCGGCGCGAAGATCCAAGACCTGGACAGCACCGAAATCGGCAAAGAGTGGGAAGAGTTCGAAGAGGAGGCGCACCGCGCCAAAGCCGCTTCGCTCACCACTCTCCGCGCTGCACTGGCCAAGCAGGAACAGGTTGAGGCCGAGCAGGAAGAATTGGCCCGCCATCGCGCTGAGGCCGAAGCGCGGGCACAGCGGGAGCGCGAGGAACAGATCGCCCGTGAAGCGGAAGAGCGCGTACGGCGGGAGGCAGAAGCGGCCGGCAAGGCCGAACGTGAAGCCGCCATTCGCCGCGAAGCTGAGGCAACCGCTGCCGCCGAGCGCCGCGAACTGGAGTTGAGGCTTCAAGCTGAGCAGGCAGAACGCGCCGCCGCGCAGGCAGAGGCTAACCGTATTGCCGCCGAACAGCGCGCCGAGCAAGAGCGTATTGCCGCCGAACAGCGCCAGGCTCAGGCCGTTGAACGCGCTCGACAGGAAGAGCTTGATCGTCAAGCGGCCGCGGTGGCCTTCGAACTCCAGCAGGCCCAGGCACGCGAAGCCGACAAGGCCCACAAAGGCGCCATCTACAAAGCTGCGAAAGAGGCCTTCATGAAAAACGGCATGACCGAGGATTGCGCGCGCCTGGCTGTGAAGCTGATTGCAAGCAACCTGATCCCCGCCATTTCCATTCAATACTGAGGTAGCCATGAGCACAGCAATCATATTGCCAGAGGAGCGCCGCTCCTCAGTCGCAGCCGCCCGGCCGCAAGCCGACACAAGCCTGCTGGCCGTCATCAGTCGCGCAGCCGCAGATCCGTCCTGCGACATCGACAAGATGGAGCGGTTGATGGCAATGCACGAACGCATGCAGGCCCGCGACGCTGAGGCCGAGTTCAATGCCTCGATGGCAGCCATGCAAAGCGACATTCCCAGCATCGCGGAACGCGGAGCAATCACCGTAAACGGCCAGGTCCGCAGCAACTACGCGACTTTTGAAGACATCAACGACGTCATCAAGCCGATCATGCAGGCCCACGGCTTCGCTATCACGTTCAAGGTCGAGAACGTCCAGGGCGGCATGAGTATCACCGGCATTTTGATGCACCGGGCAGGTCATCGGGAAAGCACCAGCATGTTCATCCCGCTCGACACCAGCGGCAGCAAGAACGCGGTACAGGCTGTTGGGTCGTCCACCAGCTACGGCAAACGCTACGTGATGAGCGCCCTGCTCAACCTTACAACGCGCGGCGAGGACGACGACGGTCATGCAGCAGTGCCGACGGCAAACATCACTGCCGCCCAGGTGCTTGGAATCAAAGCCCTGCTCGCCCGCTGCACCGAGAAAACGAACGATTGGTTCATCGGGGAATACGGCTCAGCTGAGTGCGTGCCAAAGGCCCGCCATGACGCGCTGGTCGGTCAGTTGAACAAGGCCATCAAAGCGGCAGAATCTGCAAAGGCGGTGTCTGAATGAAGATCATCACGGATATCGAACAGGGAACGCCCGAGTGGCTGGCCCTGCGCCTGGGCATGGTCACGGCGTCCGAGCTGGAATGCCTGCTGGTCAACGGCAAGGGACAGGCAGGGTTCGGCGTAGCGGCGTTCACTTATATGGACCAGCTCATTGGCGAGCGCATCACTGAGGAAGCCGCAGAGCTGCCCTTCCAAACAAAGGCCACCATCCGGGGTCATGAGCAGGAGCAGACAGCGCGGGGGCTGTACGAGGCTCGCGAAGATGTCACCTGCCGAGAGGTCGGCATCGTCCTCAATCACGGCATCGGCTACTCCCCCGACGCCCTGGTGGGCAACGACGGCTTGGTCGAAATCAAAACCAAGCTTCCCAAGTTTCAGGTCGGCGTGATCTTGGCCGGAGAGGTGCCGAAGGAGCACATCGCACAGTGCCAGGGCGGTCTTTGGGCCAGCGAGCGCGAGTGGATCGACTTCGTCAGCTACTGGCCCGGCATGCCGCTGTTCGTCAAGCGTATGTACCGCGACGAGGCTCTGATTCGCAAGATCAGCGAGCGTGTCAAAACCTTTTACGAAATCCTCGATGAGCGCATGAATCGCGTTCTCGGCATAGCTGCATAGGAGGCCCCATGGCTCGCGGAGTTAACAAAGTCATCTTGGTCGGTCGCGGGAAACTGGCATCGCAAATTGTCGACCTCTACGTTTACGGCTTTAGCATCACCGAGATCGAGTCACTTATCGGGCTTCATCGCTCTACTGTTCGTCATCACGTCTCAAGGGCTGGCGTACTAAGAACTCGTTCCGAAGGAGTCCAAGCGGCAGCCTCGGAAGGTCGCCTAGGATCAGGCCTGCGCGGCACCAACCGCGTTTTCACAGAAGAGCATAAGAGGAATATCCGGAAAGCTCGTCTGGAGCATGGGAAAACGCATGCGCGAGGCATATCATTGAAGCCAAGCGGCTATGTCGAGATTACGCGAGGCGAGAACAAGGGTCGTTCTTTGCATCGAGCGCTGGCCGAACAGATGCTTGGGAGAAAGCTCGGCCCGAAAGAGCACGTCCATCATCGAGACGGAAATAAATCCAATAACGACCCGGACAACCTTGAGGTTATGTCTGGGGCCGATCATTGCAGCATGCATGCGAAAGAGCTCGCCAAACACAGAGAGAGAAATCCAGATGGCACGTGGCGTTAATCGAGTAATTTTAGTAGGCACATGCGGCCAGGATCCCGAAGTTCGCTACTTGCCTAA
>JAAIGE0100079047.1_pt1 | contig 48796 bp, 40 predicted proteins | sample 6487951 | NCBI WGS metagenome assembly JAAIGE01 (sample SAMN13974128, study PRJNA590717) | phyllosphere metagenome | biome: tomato field; feature: multiple bacterial spot infested tomato fields; material: tomato leaves; isolation source: leaves from tomato fields | host: Solanum lycopersicum ...
CCTCCCAACCCTGCCCGCATCCATGACCACCGAAAAGATCGACGGCGTGACCGTCACCACCCAGGCCAACGTGTACTTCGACGGCAAGTGCGTGAGCCACGGCATCACCTTCCCCGACGGCACGAAGAAGTCGGTGGGCGTGGTCCTGCCCGCCACCCTGACCTTCGGCACGGGCGCGCCCGAGATCATGGAATGCGTGGGCGGCTCCTGCGAGTACAAGCTCGCAGGCTCCGACACCTGGGTGAAGTCCGCTGCTGGCGACAAGTTCAGCGTGCCGGCGAACTCCAAGTTCGACATCCGCGTGACCGAGGCCTACCACTACATCTGCCACTACGGCTGATATTCAGAGCATTTTTGGCCTGCAGCGCTTATGCAGCAAGCGCTAGCAGCTATCATTTTTGAGAAGCATTCCATGGCAACCATCCTCCAGAACCTCCCCGCCGGCCAGAAGGTCGGTATCGCCTTTTCCGGCGGCCTGGACACCAGCGCCGCTCTGCGCTGGATGAAGAACAAGGGCGCCCTGCCCTACGCCTACACGGCCAACCTGGGCCAGCCCGACGAGGCCGACTACGACGAAATCCCCCGCAAGGCCATGGAGTACGGCGCCGAGCAGGCCCGCCTGATCGACTGCCGCTCGCAGCTGGCCGGCGAAGGCATTGCCGCCATCCAGGCCGGCGCCTTCCACATCTCCACGGGCGGCATCACCTACTTCAACACCACGCCCCTGGGCCGCGCCGTGACCGGCACCATGCTGGTGGCCGCCATGAAGGAAGACGACGTCAACATCTGGGGTGACGGCTCGACCTTCAAGGGCAACGACATCGAGCGCTTCTACCGCTACGGCCTGCTGACCAACCCCGCGCTGAAGATCTACAAGCCCTGGCTGGACCAGACCTTCATCGACGAGCTGGGCGGTCGCGCCGAGATGTCGGCCTTCATGACCAAGGAGGGCTTCGGCTACAAGATGAGCGCCGAGAAGGCCTACTCGACCGACAGCAACATGCTGGGCGCCACGCACGAGGCCAAGGACCTGGAGTTCCTGAACAGCGGCATCCGCATCGTCAACCCCATCATGGGCGTGGCGTTCTGGAAGCCCGAAGTCGAGGTCAAGGCCGAGGAAGTGTCGGTGACCTTTGACGAAGGCCGCCCCGTGGCCATCAACGGCAAGGAAATCGCCGACCCCGTGGAGCTGTTCCTGGAAGCCAACCGCATCGGTGGCCGCCACGGCCTGGGCATGAGCGACCAGATCGAGAACCGCATCATCGAAGCCAAGAGCCGCGGCATCTACGAAGCCCCCGGCATGGCCCTGCTGCACATCGCCTACGAGCGCCTGGTGACCGGCATCCACAACGAGGACACCATCGAGCAGTACCGCATCAACGGCCTGCGCCTGGGCCGCCTGCTGTACCAGGGCCGCTGGTTCGACCCGCAGGCCATCATGCTGCGCGAAACCGCCCAGCGCTGGGTGGCCCGCGCCGTGACCGGCACCGTGACGCTGGAACTGCGCCGCGGCAACGACTACTCCATCCTGAACACCGAGTCGCCCAACCTGACCTACGCTCCCGAGCGCCTGTCGATGGAAAAGGTCGAGGACGCGCCTTTCAGCCCCGCCGACCGCATTGGCCAGCTGACCATGCGCAACCTGGACCTGATGGACACGCGCGACAAGCTGGCCATCTACTCCAAGGCAGGCCTGCTGTCGCTGGGCACCAGCACCGCCCTGCCCCAATTGGGCGGCAAGGAATAAGCCACTCTGCGGCGCCCTGCCGCAGATTGCCAAGAGCCGCCGCAAGGCGGCTTTTTTTACGCCCTCGCTACCAGCGCGCGCCCTCGAAGCGCTGCACGAGAAAATCCAGCAGCGCGCGCACGGCCACCGGCAGGTGGCGGCGGGAGCTGTACAGCGCATGCACAGTCAGCGGCTGCGGGCGCCAGTCCGGCAGCACCAGCTCCAGCTGGCCGGCCTGCAGCATGGGCTGGACCAGGTAGGTGGGCTGGAAGGCGATGCCCGCACCCTCGACGGCAGCGGCGGCCAGCACGGTGGCTTCGTTGGCGTTGAACCAGGTGGTGACGGCGATCTGCTGCTCATCGCTTTCATCGTCACGCCGCGCCAATTGCCAGACATTGCGGCCCACGCGCATGTGGCCCAGGCAGCGGTGGGCCTGCAACTGGGCCGGTGTCTGCGGCCGCCCTGCCGCGTCCAGGTAGGCGGGCGAGGCCACCAGCACCGATTCGCACACGGCCAGCGGCCGGCCGATGAGTGCGGCGCCCGGGTCGGCGCTGATGCGTATGGCCAGGTCGATGCGCTGCTGCACCAGGTCCAGCGCGCCGTCGTCCACCAGCAGGTCGATCTTGAGGTGCGGGTGCAGCCGCATGAACTGCGCAATGGCCGGTGCCATCTGCGCATGGCCGAAGGACATGCTGCAGGTCACGCGCAGCAGGCCGCGCAGCTGGCTGTCGCCCGTGCGCATTTCGCTTTGCACCTCATCGGCCAGGGTCAGCATCTGCTGGCTGTAGCGCAGGCACTGCGCACCGGCATCGGTGAGCGAGACGCGGCGCGTGGTGCGGTGCAGCAGGCGCGCGCCCAGCCACTGCTCCAGCGACTCCACATGGCGCGTGGCCATGGCGCGCGACAGGTCCAGCCGCTCGGCCGCCGCCGTGAAGCTGCCGCATTCGGCCACCGTGGCAAACACCTGCATCGCCAGCAATCGGTCCATGGATCTGCTCGATTTCTGCAACAAACAAGCGCATATTCTGCGGTTTATCTGCTCGATTTCAAAAACTAAAGTACGACACATGGCAGCACGGCGCTGCCACCCGTTTTCTGTCTTGTGCTTTTTTCAAAGGAAATCGACATGCTTCGCACCACCGTGCTTTCGCTCACCCTGGCCCTGTCGGCCGGCCTGTCCCATGCCCAGGCGCCCGCCCCGCTGCAGATGAAGGTCTACCAGGCCGACGAACACAGCTTTGCCGTGACCTCCACCCTGATCACCGGCGCCAAGGAGGCCGTGGTCGTGGACAGCGGCTTCACCCGCGCCGACGGCCTGCGCATTGCCGCCAATGTGCTCGACAGCGGCAAGCAGCTGACCACCATCCTCATCAGCAATGCCGACCCCGACTACTACTTCGGCGCCGAGGTGCTGAAGAACCTGTTCCCGCAGGCCAAGGTCGTGGCCACGCCCGCCGTGCGCGAGAAGATCGAGTCCAAGCTGCAGGGCAAGCTGGCCTTCTGGGGCCCCAAGATGGGCGCCAACGCCCCCAGCCATCCCGTGCTGCCCGAGGCCCTGCAGGGCAATACGGTGACCGTGGACGGCCAGACGCTGGAGCTGCGCGGCACCACCGGCCCGCTCGCCCACCGCCCCTATGTCTGGGTGCCAGCGCTGCATGCCATCGTCGGCAACGTGGGCGTGTTCGGCAACCTGCATGTCTGGACGGCGGACACGCAAAAGAGCGCCGAGCGCAAGGCCTGGCTGGCGCAGCTGGACGAGATGCAGGCCCTCAAGCCCGCCGTCGTCGTGCCCGGCCACATGCAGGCCGGCACCGCCATGGACGCCAGCGCCATCGCCTATACACGCGACTATCTCCAGCGTTTCGAGGCCGCCGCCGCCAAGGCCGCAAACAGTGCCGAGCTGATCGGCGCCATGAAGCAGGCCTACCCGCAGGCCGGCATGGCGCTGTCGCTGGACATTGGCGCCAAGGTGAACAAGGGCGAGATGCCCTGGTAAGCAGGCACTTTCACAAAAATCCTTATGGAACCTGCATGCTGCGGCCTTGATCCAACGAATTGCCGCCCTCATTCGTCGTGGCGGCAGGAGGTGCAGCCATGAAATACATGAAGCATTGGCAGGACCCGATCAATGTCCTGCTGGGAGCCTGGTTGGCGGTCTCGCCATGGGTGCTCGGGTTCCAGGACCAGATGGCGCCCACGGCCAATGGCGTGGTCATCGGCCTGGCGCTGATTGCCGCTGCGCTGGGGGCCATCTTCATGCCCCGCGCGTGGGAGGAATGGACCGAAGGCCTGCTTGGGCTGTGGATGGTGATCTCGCCCTGGGCGCTGGGCTTTGCCGGCCAGATGGATGCCATGCGCAATGCCGTGGTGTCCGGCGTGGTGGTCATGGTGCTGGCGCTGTGGGTGCTGATGACCGACAAGGACTACATGAGCTGGCGCAGCAGCCACTCCGCCCACTGATGCGCTGAAGCACTGAAGCGCTGATACAAAGCAAGCAAAGCGGCCCGCAGGCATCCACGGTCTGCGGGCCGCTGTTTTCTTGAGGCCGTCGATCGATCAGACCACGACGGGCTCGGGCTCCAGGCGGATGCCGAATCGCTCGTAGACGCTGGTCTGTATCGCGCCGGCCAGCGTCATGACCTCGCCGCCGGTGACGCTGCGGTCCACGCTGTGCCGGTCGCCCCGATTGACCAGCACCAGGGCCTGCTTGTCATACACCCCGGCGCGGCCCATGGATTTGCCCTTCCAGCCGCAGGCATCGATCAGCCAGCCGGCGGCCAGCTTGATGGAGCCGTCGTCCATGGGGTAGTGCACGATCTTGGGCTCGCGCGCAATGATGTCGGCGCACTGCTCGGGCGTCACCGTCGGGTTCTTGAAGAAGCTGCCGGCGTTGCCGATCTGATCCGGGTCCGGCAGCTTGGCGCGGCGGATCTCGCAGACCCAGTCGAAGATCTGGCGGGCCGTGGGCTCGGCCACGCCGACCTCGGCCTGGCGGCGCTGCAGGTCCAGGTAGCCCAGGCCGGGCTTCCAGTCCTTGGGCAGGGCCAGGCGCACGCGCGTGATCACGGCGCGGCCCTTGAGACCCATGCCGCGCGGCGGCACGCCGCTCATGCGCGCCCGCGCCACGGGCGTGGGCTCGGCCGGGGCGTGCTTGAACACCGAGTCGCGGTAGCCGAAGGCGCATTGCGCGGCATCCAGCGTGAAGGATTCACCCGTGGCCAGGTCGATGGCATCCAGCGACTCGAAGCGGTCCTGCAGCTCCAGCCCGTAGGCGCCGATGTTCTGCACCGGCGATGCGCCCACGGTGCCGGGAATCAGCGCCATGTTCTCCAGGCCGCCATAGCCCTGCGACAGGGTCCAGGCCACCAGGTCGTGCCAGCGCTCGCCGGCACCGGCCTCGACGATCCAGTGGCGATCGGTCTCGCGCAGCAGGCGCATGCCCGCTATCTCCATCTTGAGGACCACGGGATCGACATCGCCCGTGATCACCACGTTGCTGCCGCCGCCCAGCACGAACACGGGCTGGCGGCCCCACAGCGGATCGGCCAGGAAATGGCGAATATCCTCATCGCTGCGCACACGCACCAGGGTGTGGGCACGGGCGGCGATGCCGAAGCTGTTGCAATGCTGCAGCGGAACATTTTTCTCGACTAACATCAGCCGGATTGTCGCACCGCGTCCCCACGCCTCCGGCACCGCGCCCGCATCGCCCGGTCCCGCGCTGCGATACTTTTTCAGAACATTTACAGGAAATATTTGCCATGCCTTCTTTTGACACCGTGTGCGAAGCCGACTTCGTCGAAGTGAAGAACGCCGTGGAGAACACCGCCAAGGAAATCGGCACGCGCTTCGACTTCAAGGGCACCTCGGCCGCCATCGAACTCAAGGACAAGGAAATCACGCTGTTCGGCGATGCCGACTTCCAGCTGCAGCAGGTCGAGGACATCCTGCGCAACAAGCTGACCAAGCGCAGCGTGGACGTGCGCTTCCTGGACATCCAGAAGGCCCAGAAGATCGGCGGCGACAAGCTCAAGCAGACCATCAAGGTCAAGAACGGCATCGAGGCCGAGCTGGGCAAGAAGCTGCAAAAGCTGATCAAGGACAGCAAGCTCAAGGTGCAGGCCGCCATCCAGGGCGACGCCGTGCGCGTCACCGGCGCCAAGCGCGACGACCTGCAGGCCGCCATGGCCCTGATCCGCAAGGACCTGGCCGACCATCCCCTGTCCTTCAACAACTTCCGCGACTGATCGCCCGGCATCCGCCCCTGCACCACAAGCCCCATGCGCCACCTGCGTGCCGTACTTCTGAGCCTGGCCGGCGTGGCCGTGCTGGCTCCGCCACCGGCGACAGCGCAGTCCGTGGCACTTCGCGGCGTGCTGGGCAGCAAGGCCCTGCTGGTCATCGACGGCGGCACGCCACGCGCTCTGGCGGCCGGCGACAGCCTGCAGGACGTGCGCGTGCTGCAGGTATCGGGCGACACGGCCGAGGTGGAAATCAAGGGCCGCCGCCAGACATTGCGCCTGGGCGAAGCGCCCATCAGCCTGGGCGGCCGGGGCGCGGCAGCGGGCGATCCCGCGCTTGGCCGGCGCGTGGTGCTCAAGGCCGACAACCGGGGCCATTTCATCGAACGCGGCCAGATCAATGGCAAGACCATGGTCTACATGGTGGACACGGGCGCCAGCTCGGTCGCCATAGGCCGGTCCGACGCCGAACGCATGGGCCTTCCCTTTCTCAAGGGCCAGCCCGTGATGATGCGCACCGCCAACGGCGACGCCCAGGGCTGGAGCCTGCGGCTGGACTCGGTGCGCGTGGGCGATGTCGAGGTCTTTGGCGTGGACGCCGTGGTCGCCCCTCTTGCCATGCCCTATGTGCTGCTGGGGAACAGCTTTCTGGCCCACGTCCAGATGACCCGCCAGGGCAGCGAGATGGTGCTGGAGCGGCGCTGATGCGGCCTGCACGCGCCCCGCTTTCCGCACCCCGCCACCGATGAGCCGACGCCCCGACGATTCCTACGAAGACCTGCTGGGCCTGTGGTCCGACCTGGAGGCCGCGCTGTCCGTGCTGCTGTCCGCGCCGCTGCAGGTGCAGGGCTTCCTGGTCAAGCTGCAGCAGATCGACCTGTGGCTGCAGGAGTTGATCGCGCACGACAGCGATGCCGCGCTGTACCTGATGTTCCAGCGCGCCTGCTCCTCCACCGTGGGCTACAGCGCCTCCCATGCCCTGGTCTGCGCCTGCCTGTGCCATGTGCTGGCGCGCGAGCTGCGCCTGAACGAGACCGAGCACCGCACCCTGGTACGCGGCGCGCTGACCATGAACATCGGCATGAACGCGCTGCAGGATGAACTGGCGCTGCAGCGCGAGCCGCTGACCCCCGCCCAGCAGCAGGCCGTGCAGCGCCATCCGCTGCAAAGCCAGGCCCTGCTGGCGCGTCTGTTCGTCAACGACGCGCTGTGGCTGGAACTGGTGGCCCGCCACCATGAAGCCGTACCCCAGCAGCCCTTGACCACACTGCCCCCGGTGCAGCGCCTGGTGCGCATCCTGGGCACGGTGGACCGCTACGCGGCCCTGATCAGCCCGCGCAAGTCACGCGAAGGCCGCAGCGCCGCCGAGTCGCTGCGCGCACTCACCCAGCAGCAGCGCTACTCCGACGAGGTGGGCTTTGCGCTGGTGCGCGCCGTGGGCCTGTGCCCGCCCGGCACCTATGTGCGGCTGGACAACGGCGACATCGCCGTGGTGCTGCGCCGTGGCGAGCCGCCGCAGCCGCCGCTGGTGGCCAGCGTGATCGGCGCCGATGGCGCCAGCCTCTACCCGCCCGTCATCCACGAAGGCGAGGACGGCCCCCGCATCCGCTCGGCACTGGCGCGCGCCGCCATCACGCTGGAGCTGGACCCGCGCACGCTGGCGCAGCTGGGCGTGCTGGCCGCACGCGGCAGCCAGTCGCTGTACCGCATGGTGCAGGTGCCGGGCAACATCTGAAGCGCCTGCCACGCGCATGTGGCCACCGCGAACAGCCTCAGGTCCGCGCGCCGGCCCACAAGCCCGCATGGTGGCCGCGCGTGAAGGCCTCTTCCAGCACCGAGTAGCCGGCCCAGTCGGAATGCGCGAACCACAGGCGTCTCGTGCCCGGCGTGGGCAGCAGGGCCACGCGCTCGCCGGCGCACTGCGCGCTGCGGCCCCGGTGGAGCGACTGCAGCGCCACCTGGCTGAGCAGTTGCTGGTCGCCAGGCCGGGGAATGGCCATGGCGTGGCCGTAGCGCGTGATCTCCATGCGCGTGGCCTTGTGCAGCAGGTCGGGATGGGGGACGAGCAGGCTGCCGACGATGCGGTCTCGCCAGAAGCCGAAGGGCTGGCCCAGCAGTTGCGCGCGCCCTTCAGGCCAGTCGCCGAGCGCCTGGTAGTAACTGAGCACCGTGGGCCGGGGCGTGAGCCGGTCCAGGCCCTGGTGGCCCGCGTCCACGTAGCCCAGACCGCCCGCATTCGGATCGGCAAACAGCACGTTGTCCCAGGCCGGATCGGCGCCGGGCCGGTCGGCCAGCGGCCGCTGCAGATGGATGTTGGCCACCAGCCAGGGCGCCCAGTCCAGCCGGCCGGCCACCGCGCGCAGGAAGTCCGGCGCATCGCGCACCACGCGTGCCGCGATGAAGCTGGGCAGGGCCACGACGCAGCGCGCGGCCAGCCAGCGCTCGTGCTGCTGGCGGCCATGGTGGTAGACGTCGATCTCCACACCGTCGGCACCTTCGACGATGGATAGCACGCTGCAATCCGTCTGCAGGTCGGTAGAGCCCAGCCCGGCCACCAGTTGCTGCGACAGCCAGCCGTTGCCCTGGGGCCAGGTCAGCACGGCGTCGCCGGCCTCTTCTGCCGTTCGCTCGTCCTGGCGGCGCGGGGCCGAGAAGCCATGGCGGCTGGCGAAATAGTGAATGCCTGCCCAGGCCGATACGCGCGCCAGGCCCGCGCCAAAGTCGTCGCGGCAGCAGTACTCCAGATACCAGATCAGCTGCGCATCATCGATGCCCTGGCTGGTCAGCCAGGCCTGCATGGTCTGGCCGTCCAGCGCGGCATGGGCGGCGGGCAGCCGGCCCTCGCGCTGCCAGACACGGATGGACGGCATGGCAAAGGCCGCCCTGTCCATCTCCTGGGCCACGCTGCGCGCAAAGAGTTCGTACTGCTCCAGCGTGCGCGGCGCCACGCCATCGACGGGCAGCAGGCCCTCATGCCAGGCGCCCTGCCAGAACAGGCGCTCCTGCGGGCTGTGGCACAGATGGCGCTCGTCGTACTGCCAGCGGCCTGCGCGGCGCTGGCGCAGGCCCAGGGCCTCCAGCCAGTCCTGCACCTCGGCCGCATCGTCGCCGGGCAGGGGCAGATAGTGGGCACCCAGCGGACAGGGCAGGCCCGCAATGCTGCCGCCCTGGCTGTTGCCGCCCATGGCCTGCTGCGTGTCCAGCAGGGCCACGCCCTGCACACCCGCCAGCTCCAGTGCGCGCGCGGCGGCCAGTCCTGCCATGCCGCCGCCGGCAATCACCACCTTGGCACGGTGCACCACGGCCGGCGCCGGCAGCGCCAGGCCCTGGGCCAGCCGCTGCCAGAACGCGCGCAAGGCATGGCCGCGCTCCAGCGCCACGCCGCTGAATCCGCCGGGCAGGTCTTCAAGCCGCGGTGGCGTTGGCGTGCAGCCGGACAGGCCCAGGCCCAGGGCTGCACCGCCGGCCAGGCCCTGCAGCCATTGGCGCCGGCTCCACAGGGGCAAGAGGCCGGTGCTCAACGCTCCACCCTGCCCCATTCGCGCTCGTAGGTGTTGACCAGCACCTGGTTGGACAGGCGGTTGACCTCGGCCGGCACACGCGCCATGTCCAGCGGGAAGTCGAACATCAGCGCCATGGTCTGCGCGCTCAGAAAGCGCAGGCCCGCAGGCAGGGCATCGGGCTCGCGCCAAGGGCGGTGGCTGGCGATGACGAAGCCCCATTCGCCAAAGCTGGGCACATGGGCGTGGTAGGGCGTGGCCTGCAGGCCGATGGATTCGATGGTCTGCACCACGGTCCAGTAGCTCTTGCGTGCGATCAGGGGCGAGGTGGTCTGCACCACGGCGTAGCCGCTGGCCGCCAGGCGCTTGTCCAGCAAGGCATAGAAGCTGTTGGTGAACAGCTTGCCGATGGCGAAATTGGTCGGGTCGGGGAAATCGACGATGACCACGTCGAAGGTATCGCCGCCCTGCTGCAGCCAGTGGAAGGCATCGGTATTGAGGATGTGCACGCGCGCATCGCTGAGCGCTTCGCCGTTGAGCCGGCGCAGCATGGCGTTGTCCTTGAACAGGTCGGTCATGGCCGGGTCCAGCTCCACCAGGGTGACCGACTCCACCGAGGGGTACTTGAGCACCTCGCGCACGGCCATGCCGTCGCCGCCGCCCAGCACGGCCACGCGCTTGGGCGCGCCATGCGCGGCCATCACGGGGTGGACCAGGGCCTCGTGGTAGCGGTACTCGTCGCTTTGGGCGAACTGCAGGTTGCCGTTGAGGTACAGCCGCGCGCCCTGGCGCCCCTGCGTCACCACGATGCGCTGGTAGGGCGAGCTGCTGGAGAGCACGATGCGGTCCTGGTAGAAATGGTCGTCGGCCAGGCGCGTCAGATGGTCGGCGCCCCAGATGCCCGTGCCCAGCAGGGCCAGCACGGCCGCGCAGGCCAGGGCATGGGCGCGCGGTCGCCGCAGTTCATGGCGAAACAGCAGCAGTGCCCAGACCGCCACCGCCGCATTCATGAAGCCGAACAGCAGCCCCGTGCGCACCAGGCCCAGCTTGGGCACCAGCAGCAGCGGAAATGCCAGCGACACGGCCAGCGCGCCCAGGTAGTCGAAGGTCAGCACCTGGGACACCAGGTCCTTGAGCGTCACATTGCGCTTGAGGATGCGCATCACCAGCGGAATCTCCAGCCCCACCAGGGTGCCCACCACCAGCACCATGCCGTACAGCAGGAACCGGAACGCGCCGGGCGCGTAGGCATTGGCAATGAACAGCGTGGCCGGCAGCGCGCCGCCGACCAGGGCCACCATCAGCTCGATGCGCAGAAAGTGCGCGGGCAGATGGTCCTCGAAATAGCGCGACAGCCATGAGCCGATGCCCATGGCGAACAGGTAGCTGCCGATGATGGTGGAGAACTGCAGGACCGAGTCGCCCAGCAGATAGGAAGCCAGCGCACCCGCAGCCAGTTCGTAAAGCAGGCCGCAGGCCGCGATCACGAAGACGCTGACCAGCAGGGCGATGTCGATGGGACGCGCCGGCTGCGCGCCGGCAAGAGGGGCTGAGGTTTGCACGGCCGGTATTGTGCGCGATGCGCCCCTTCCCGCGTGCAACGGACACCGTGCAAAGCGGGAAGGAGCGCAGCGCCTCGGGCGCCGCCGTCAGAACTGGTAGTTGGCGCTGACCAGAACGCTGCGCGGTGCGCCTGGCATGGAGCTGGAGCGCCAGTACTGCTTGTCGAACAGGTTGGACAGCGCCACGGTCACGGTCCAGGCGTCCTGGCGCCAGCCCACCAGCGCATCCCAGCGCGAGTAGCCGGGCAGGATGGCCGTGTTGGCGGCGTTGGTGAAGCGGCTGCCCGTGTAGGTCACGCCGACTTCGCCGTACCAGGGTCCCTTGGGCGCATAGCGCAGGAACAGGTTGCCGTTGCGCTTGGCCGTGTCACGCAGGTACAGGCCCACGTTGGCGGGGTTTTGCGCGTCTTCAGCCACCTTGGCCTCCATGAAGGCCACGCCGCCGCGCACATACCAGGAACTGGCCACGCGGCCGGCCGCGCTGAACTCGATGCCGCGCGAACGGTCCTTGCCCCGGATGGCCCAGGTGTAGGGATCGTTCTCGGGATCGGGGCGGTAGCGGATGTTGTACTTCTCCAGCTGGTAGACGGAGACCTGGGTGGACAGCGCGCCGCCCAGCCAGTCGCTCTTGACGCCGACCTCGGACTGGCGCGAGTACTGGGGCTCGTCGTCCGGCACCGCGCCCACGGCGGTTTCCACGGTCAGGATGCCGCGCCCGCCATAGGGCGAGTAGCTCTTGTTCCAGGACGCATAGAAGCTGTGCTCACGCACCGGCTGCCACACCACGCCCACGCGCGGGCTGAAGCCGTTGCCGTCGGTCTTGCGCGTGAGGTTGGCGATCTTGTTGGTGCTCTGGAAGTCGTAGCTGTCGTAGCGCAGGCCCAGCAGCAACTTCCACTGCTCGGTCAGGCTGACCAGGTCCTGCATGTACAGCGCCTGGCCCTTGCCCTTGTGATAGTTGTCCTGGGTCGGATTGCCCTGCACCGGACGGCTGGGCCAGACGATGGGCTGGAACGGATCGTAGGAGAAGGTGCTGCCGGGCTGGCCGACGCGCGGCGCGCGCTCTTCCTCACTGGCCTCCAGGCCCACCAGCAGGTCGTGCTTGATGCTGCCCGTGCTGAACTTGCCCGTCAGGTCCAGCGTGTTGGACAGCGTGGTGTTGCGGGTCTGCTGCCAAGCGTAGTTGGGCGTGATCTTGCCGGTCGCGGCGCGGTAGGTACCGGCGAAATAGTGGTCGAAGTCCTGGCTGGCCTCGCGCTTGCTGGCCACCCAGCGCAGACTCCAGCGGTTGTTGAAGTCGTAGGACAGGTCGGAGCGCAGCACGCGCAGGCGATCTTCCACGTAGTCGCCCGGCGCCGCGAAGCCCTTGCGGATGGAAACGCCGGCTGGCAACTGGTCATAGACCGGGCCGCGATCGGGCACGCGCCAGACGTTGTCATAGGTGTACTGGCCGGTCCAGCGCCATCCCGTGCGGGTGTCCACCAGGATGCTGGGCGAGACCATCTCGTTGCGGTTGCGTATGCCTTCGCGGAAGCTGTGGGCCTGCTCGCGGTCGGCCGTCAGGCGCACGGCCACGTTCTCGTTGAGCACGCGGTTGATGTCGATGGTGCCGCCCACGTTGTCCCAGGAGCCGCCGCGCAGCGTGATGCTGCTCTTGGCGTCGAAGCGCGCCTGCTTGCTCACCATGTTGACCACGCCGCCGCCCGCGCTGCGGCCGTAGAGCACCGAGGCCGGGCCCTTGAGGATCTCGATGCGCTCCACATTGGCCGTGCTGCGGCGCACCTGGCCGCTTTCGCGCACGCCGTCGCGGTAGATGTCGCTCTCGTCGGCCTTGAAGCCGCGGATGTACACGCCCTCGCCACGCATGTCGTAGCTGGTGTTCACGCCCGGCACGCCGTCCAGCATGGTGGCCAGGTCGTTGATGCCGTAGCTCTTGTACTTGTTGACCTCCAGCGTATCGATGGTCTGCGGGATGTCCTTGGGCGCCAGATAGGTCTTGGTCGCCGTGGTCACGCCTTCAGGGCGCACGTCGTCAGGGTCGTACTGGGAGGCGTTGACCTGCAGCGTGGGCAGGGTGTGGGCCTGTTGAGGCCGCGTCTGCGTCTGTGCCTGGGCCGGATCGGTTGGAACGGCTGGAGCGGCCTCCTGGGCATGGACCGCGCCCGCCAGCGCGGTGGTGATGATGCCAGCGGTCACACCCGCTGAAAGCCTTGCCCTGCGGGCGGCTTGATGGTCTGTCATGGAAACCCTCTCTTCGAATGAAGGGGGCGATTCTATTTAGAATGCAAACGAATATCATTTGCAAACTCACTATCAACAAGGAATTTGTTGCCACGCAACAACGCCGCCATGCGCAGCGCAGCCGCACCTTTTCAGGCGGGCTGCGTGTCGGCGGGAGATGGGGAGTGCGGGGGGGCCAGGCGGCCCCGTTCAGTGGATGGCGGCAGCGACGATGATGCTGATGCCCAGGCACATGGCGGCCACCACCATGGCCAGCGCCTTGTTGTGCTTCTCGACGATCTCGGCCCACATGTCCACGGGCGTGATCTTGTCGATGATGATGAAGCACAGCCAGAACACCACCACGCCCACCAGCGCATAGAGGATCGAGCCGAAGAAGGCGGCGGGGTTGAACCAGTCGAAGTTCATGATCAGTTTCTCCGTTGTTTACTTGTGGCTGCCGCCCGAGGTGTAGCCACCCCAGGAGCCGCCGCTGCTGCGGGTGTAGCTGTTGCAGTTGGGATCGGTGTTCGGGTTGCAGTTCGGGCGCGACATGCAGCCGCGCAGCATGACGAACACCAGCCACAGGATGACCACGCCGATGACGATGGTCCACAGGCCGAAGCGGCTGCCCGACATCACGCCGACCTGCGAGCGGTCCCGCAGCTGCTTGAGGCCGAAGGCCGTGGCCAGCGTGGTGGCCGAGACGGCGCTGCCATGCGACCAGGTGGTCTCGCCGTTCTCGGTCTCGCTGGCCAGAAAGGCCTTGTTCTGCGCGCCTGCGCTCACATAGTCCACATTGCGCGTGGTCTGGCCGCGCTGCACGGGCCAGTAGAACTCGCCCAGCGCATAGGTGGTCTCGGCCGTGTAGCGCGATTCAAGCTGGTACTGCCGGCCCATGTACTTGGCCGTGCTGCGGTTCTTGGAGAGCTTGGGCACGCCCGTGGTCACGCGGGCCATGCTCCAGCCATCGGAGGAATCGACCAGGAAGGCGAAGCCGGCCTTCTGGCTGAACAGCAGGTATTCCTCCCAGCCAAAGCTCTCGTCGTCGCCGGCCTCCTCGCCCATGCGGTGCTGAAAGCCCACCACCTGCCACTGCAGGCCTTCCAATGCGCCCTTGCTGCCCAGGGGGATGGCGGGGCGCACGGGCTCGTTCTGTTCGGCATAGGACAGTTCCTTGCCAATGCCCTGGCTCAGGTCCACCAGCGATCCGCAACTGGGGCAGCTCAGGCTCTTGGTGGTGGAAAAGCGCACAGGCACCACGGCGCCGCACTTGGGGCAGTTGAAGTGCCTGCCCTGCTCGCCCTTGAGCGAGGCGCCGTCGCGCAGGCCCTGCAGCCTGAGGTCGTCCAGCACCACGCGTTCGCCCAGGCTCAGCGCAGGCGGCTGGGACGAGAAGTCCACGGACAGGACCTGGCCCTGCTCGCTGCGCAGCTCCACCAGCCGGTACGGCGTGCCGGGCTCGGGCAGCTGCGCCAGTTCGCCCTGGGCAGATACCAGCCGCGCGTTCTGCACGCTGCTGACCGTGAAGCTCTTGCCGCCCAGCACGCGGTGCGAGCCCAGCAGCCAGTCGGAGGCCTTGAACGGCCCGTTGCGCAGGGCCTCGGCCTCCCAGGGCCAGGACCAGACGAACTGGCCGTTGTCCTCGCTCAGAAAGCCCAGCGCACCATCGCTGAACGCGGCCACCCATTCGCTCCAGGCGCCCGCCTCGCTCTTGAGCTGCAGCCGCCCGACCAGGGTGAAGTGCTCGGGCTTGCCGTTGCGCAGCATCTGGCCCGTGGCGCCGATGCGCAGGGGGCTGTAGTCCTCGAAGACCTCGGCCATGGAGCCGCGGCGCTGCAGCACATCGCCCTGGCGCACCACGGTGCTGCGGCAGAACTCGCAGACGGCGTAGCTGGCCTGGGCGCTGGAAAATTCCACGGGCGCGCCGCAGCCGGGGCAAGGTGCGCGATAGACGCGCTGCGATGGACTCGATGCCATGTGGGAAGGTCGTCAGTGGTGAGAGGGCCTGGAGCGCGGCTGGCCGGCCACGCCATTCACGCAAGCTGCGCCCGTGGAGCGCAGCGCGGTGGCGGCGGTCAATGCGGCTTGCCTTTGGCCGTGCCGGGCTTGGCCGCGGCGGCTGCCGGGTCGGCCTTCTTGCTGCCCAGCCTGGATTCCTTGCCGGCCATCAGGCGCTGGATGTTCTCGCGGTGGCGCCAGATCAGCAGGGCCGCCATGGCGACGATGGCGGCGGCAATCGGCGTCTCGGCATACCAGACCACGCCACTGCACAGCAGGTAGTAGACGGGGGCGAACACGGAGGCCACCAGGGCCGCCAGCGAGGAATAGCGGAAGAACACGGCAATGATCAGCCAGGTCAGCGCCACCGCCAGGCCCAGCCAGACGCTGATGCCCAGCAGCACGCCCAGGGCCGTGGCCACGCCCTTGCCGCCCTTGAAGCGGAAGAACACCGGGTACAGGTGGCCCAGGAAGGCGGCCAGCGCCACCATGGCCACCGTGCCGTCGCCCAGGCCGAAGCGGCTGCCGAACCATTGCACCAGGGCCACGGGCAGCCAGCCCTTGGCGGCGTCCAGCAGCAGGGTCACGGCTGCGGCCGCCTTGCTGCCGGAACGCAGCACATTGGTGGCGCCGGGGTTGCCGCTGCCATAGGTGCGCGGATCATTCAGGCCCATGGCCCGGCTGACGATGACGGCGAACGACAGCGAGCCGATCAGGTAGGCCGCCACGGTGGCGAGAAGGGGGTAGAGCGCGTTCAATTGAAGTCCTTGGCCGGTCTGTGGAGCGCCGGCGCGCGATCCGGCCGGCCATGATGGCCCGCCCTCCCTGATCGCCGACACATGTTTTTCATCAGGACCTGCGCGACCCGATGGAGGCGGTGGCCGCCTTCCCGTGTGCGCAAGTCATGTTCATTTCTTCAGGGCATCTATTCTGCCAGCGCGCAGTGCACGGGCCGTGCATCCAGCAGCTGCACGCAGACCTGCGGGTCCAGCTGCACCAGAAAGCCCCGGCGCCCGCCGTTGATGGCGATGCGCGGCAGCGCCAGGATGCTCTCTTCGATATAGACCGGCATGTCGCGGCGCGTGCCGAAGGGCGAGGTGCCGCCGACCAGGTAGCCGCTGTGGCGGTTGGCGACTTCGGGCTTGCAGGGCTCCACGCTCTTGGCGCCGATCTGCCGTGCCAGGTTCTTGGTGGAGACCTTGCAGTCGCCGTGCATGAGCACGATCAGCGGCCTGGCGTCCTGGTCCTGCATCACCAGGGTCTTGACCACCATGTGCTCGTCCAGGCCCAGGCTGGCCGCGCTGTGCTCGGTGCCGCCGTGTTCCAGGTACTCATAGGGGTGCTCGGTGAACTCCACCTTGTGGGCGCGCAGCAGCTGCGTGGCCGGTGTCTCGCTGACATGAGAGTTTTTCTTGGACATGAATTTTTTATCGTTTTACAATAATTTTTTATCGATTCATCAATACAAGGCTGTGCCATGAACTATACGCCCCACGCCGCGGGCAACGCCCTGAGGCGCCACTCCCAGGCGGCGCGCATCCTGATTGCGCTCGGTGCCGTCGCGCTGCTGGCCCTGCCGGCAGCCGCCCTGCTGTCGCCGCAAGATCTTTCGGGCCAGGCGGAAGGCCTGCTGGGCATGCCGCCCGGCCAGCCGCTGGACATGGCTGCGCGCTGGCGCACCGCACTGGTCAGCCTGCTGCCCGTGGGCTGCGGCCTGTATGCGCTGCGCCAGTTGTGGACACTGTTCGGCGAGTATCTGCAGGGCCGTGTCTTCGGCCAGCAGGCGCAGCACGCCCTGATGCGCTTTGCCTGGACGGTGCTGGCGGGCGCGCTGGCCCTGCCCTTCACGCGCGCGCTGATGTCGGTGGCGGCCAGCATGGGCAATCCGCCAGGGCAGCGCTTCGTCACGCTGGGCCTGTACTGGCACGATGGCCTGCTGGTTCTGCTCGGCGTGGTGCTGGTCTCCATCGCCCATGTGATGCTGCAGGCGCGGCGCATCGCCGACGAGAACGCGGGATTCGTCTGAGCATGCCCATCATCGTCCACCTCGATGTGATGCTGGCGCGCCGCAAGATGCGTTCGCGCGAACTGGCCGAGATGGTCGGCATCACCGAACAGAATATTTCCCTGCTCAAGAGCGGCAAGGTGCGCGGCGTGCGATTCGACACGCTGGAGCGCATCTGCGAGGCGCTCCAGTGCCAGCCCGGTGACCTGCTGGAATGGGTGGCAGGGCCCGAGGCTTGAGCAGCGGACGGCTGCGGCTGATCGCGGGCCTGCTGCTGTCGCTGCTGCTGCACGGGGCGCTGCTGTGGCAGGGTCTGGCCCCGGACAATGCGCGGCCCGGCACCGGGCAGGCCGAGGCGCACCGCCTTCAGGTGGTCTGGGTCGAGACGCCGATGCCGACGCCGGCCCCCTCTCCTGCTCCTGCTCCAGCGGCTGCCCGGCCCGGACCGGCGCCCGCGCCCAGTCCCGCGCCCAGGCCCAGTCCCGCGCCCAGGCCCAAGCCTGCGCGGCGGCCGGACACCGCCGCCGTCGCACCGCCTTCAAGGCAAAGCGCAGGGGCTGCAAAGGCCACGGAGCAGGCCGCAACAGCCGCCGCGCCGCAAGCGCCTGTGCCCGTCGACACCGAGGCCGTCCCGGACACCGCGCGCAGCGCCAGGGCCATGGGCCGCCTGCTGGACTCGGCCGCAGGCCGCGAGGCCGTGCAGTCGGCGGCCCGGCAGGGCCTGGTCAGGCCCCAGATCCATGCGCAGCGCGAGGACCCGCTGGCCAGCGGCATGCGCGAGGCCGCCCAGGGCGATTGCATGAAGGGCGAGTTCAAGGGCGGCGGCATGGGCCTGCTGAGCCTGCCCATGCTGGCGGCCGCTGCGCTCAAGGGCGAGTGCAGCCGCTGAAGGCGCGGAGCCTAGGCCTATTGCGCAGGGTCGCGCACTTCCCAGCGGATGGCGTCGATGGCCGACAGCAGTTCAGGCGACAGTTGCGTGCCCCAGGCGTTCAGGTCCTCATCGAGCTGGGCCACCGAGGTCACGCCGATGATGGTGCTGGCCACCTGCCACTTGGTGTAGCAAAACGCCAGCGCCAGCTGCGTGGGCGTCATGCCGTGCTCGCGCGCCAGCGCGTTGTAGCGGCGCGCGGCGGCCAGGGCTTCGGGCCGGCCCCAGCGCTGCTTGCGCACCGATTCGTAGCGCGCAATGCGTGCGGCCTGCGGCGCAGCGGGATCGGTGGGCGCATGCACGTCGAACTTGCCCGTGAGCAGGCCGAAGGCCAGCGGCGAATAGGCCAGCAGCGAGACACCCAGGCGGTGGCAGCTTTCGTCCATGCCGTTTTCCCAGCTGCGGTTGAGCAGGCAATAGGCGTTCTGCACCGAGGCCACGCGCGGCAGGCCGTGCTGCTCGGCCAGGCGCACGAATTCGTGCACGCCCCAGGGCGTTTCGTTGGACAGGCCGATGTGGCGCACCTTGCCTTCACGGACCAGGCGGCCCAGCGCCTCGAGCTGCTCGTGGATGCCGGTCTGCGAGCTTTCCTTGGACGGGTCGTAGTACAGCTGGCCGAAAGCCGGCACATTGCGCTCGGGCCAGTGGATCTGGTAGAGGTCGATCACGTCCGTGCCCAGGCGGCGCAGGCTGCCTTCGCAGGAGGCAGCGATGTCGGCCGCCGTCATGCCCTTGCCCTCGCGCACCCAGGGCATGCCCCGCGAAGGACCGGCCACCTTGGTGGCCAGCACGACCTTGGCGCGCGCGCCGGGGCGCTGGGCGAACCAGCGGCCGATGATGGTCTCGGTGGCGCCGCAGGTTTCGGCGCGTGCGGGCACGGCATACATCTCGGCCGTGTCGAAGAAGTCCACGCCGCGCTCCAGCGCGCGGTCCATGATGGCAAAGGCCTCGGCCTCGCCGACCTGCTCGCCGAACGTCATGGTGCCCAGGCAGATGGGGCTGACTTGCAATGCGCTTTGACCGAGCGCCACCGGTTGCATGGAGGGGGAATTCATGGGCACCGAGTGTAGGGCCGCCCGTGTTTACCCTGACGGCAGCGCGCCCACCCGGCCAGGGCCGGGCGGGCGCGCTGCGTCCGTCGGGATCAGGCGCCCTGCGGTGCCTCGGCCTGCAGCACGCCGCGGTTGATCTGGTCGCGCTCCATGGACTCGAACAGGGCCTTGAAATTGCCTTCGCCGAAGCCCTCGCGGTAGTTGCCCTTGCGCTCGATGAACTCGAAGAACACGGGGCCCAGCATGGGCTGGGAGAAGATCTGCAGCAGCAGGCGCGGCTGGCCGCCCTCGGTTGTGCCGTCCAGCAGGATGCCGCGTGCCTGCAGCTCGCCCACGGGCTGGCCGTGGCCGGGCAGGCGGCCTTCCAGGTTCTGGTAGTAGATGTCGTTGGGCGCGGTCAGCAGCGGAATGCCGGCCATCTGCAGCTGGTCGATGGAGTCCAGCAGGTTGTCCGTCAGCAGCGCGATGTGCTGGATTCCCTCGCCGTTGAACTGCATGAGGAACTCCTCGATCTGGCCGCCGCCCTGGCGCGATTCCTCGTTCAGCGGAATGCGGATCAGGCCGTCGGGCGCGGTCATGGCCTTGGAGGCCAGGCCGGTGTACTCGCCCGAGATGTCGAAGTAGCGGATCTCGCGGAAATTGAACAGCTTGCTGTAGAAGTCCGCCCAGTAGGTCATGCGGCCGCGGTAGACGTTGTGCGTCAGATGGTCCACCACATGGAAGCCGTGGCCCTTGGGGTTGCGGTCCACTCCGGGCAGGAACTCGAAGTCGATGTCGTAGATGGACTTGCCTTCGTCGAAGCGGTCGATCAGGTACAGCGGCGCGCCGCCGATGCCCTTGATGGCCGGCAGGCGCAGCTCCATGGGACCCGTGGGGATCTCCACCGGCTGCGCGCCCAGCTCCAGCGCACGCTTGTAGGCCTGGTGCGCATCCTTGACGCGGAAGGCCAGGCCGCAGGCCGAGGCGCCATGCTCGGCCGCGAAATAGGCGGCCTGCCCCGGCTCATTGTTGATGATGAAGTTGATGCCTCCCTGGCGGTACAGCAGCACGTTCTTGGAACGGTGCTTGGCCACCAGGGTGAAGCCCAGCTTCTCGAACAGCGGCTCCAGCACGCCGGGCGCGGGCGACGCGAATTCCACGAATTCGAAGCCCATCAGGCCCATCGGGTTGTCGAACAGGTCTGCCATGGTTGGTTCTCCTTGAAGGTTTCAACGGGGGATGTGCGCGGGTTCCAGTACGGATTCCAGCACAGGCGTGGGACGTTGGCGGAACACGAGGCGATAGGCCCCGTAGACCACCAGGACCCAGATCGGAATGGCCAGCGCGGAGGACCGCACCGACGGTGTCAGCAGCATCACGCCCACCACCAGGGCCATGGCGGCCAGGCAGATGGCGTTGGTCATCGGCGCAGCCGGTGCGGGAAAGCCCAGCACGGTCTTGCGCGCCACATGCGCCCGGCGAAAGCGCCAGTGCGCCACGATGATGATGGTCCAGGTGATCACCAGGGCCGCCACGATCAGCGACATCAGCAACTCGAGCACGCCGGCCGGCGCCACATAGTTCAGCACGATGGCCAGCGCCGTGAAGATGGCCGGATAGACGATGGCCCGCACCGGCACGCCGCGGCGGTTGACCTGCATCAGCGAGCGCGGCGCATTGCCTTCGCTGGCCATGCCGTACAGCAGGCGGCTGTTGCTGTAGACCATGCTGTTGTAGACCGACAGCGTGGCCGTGAGGATCACGAAGTTCAGCAGATGGGCGGCCGTGTTCTCGCCCAGGCCCGAGAACACCAGCACGAAGGGGCTGCTGCTGTAGGTGTCGCCGCCGGCCTTGAGCTGGCCCAGCAGGTCGGTCCAGGGCATCAGCGACATCAGCACGGCCATGGAGCCGATGTAGAACACCAGCACGCGGTAGATGAGCTGGTTCACGGCCTTGGGGATGACAGTGCGCGGCTGGTCGGTCTCGGCCGCCGCGAAGCCCAGCATCTCCACGCCGCCGAAGGCGAACATGATGAAGGCGAAGGCCATCACCAGGCCTGAGAAGCCGTTGGGGAAGAAGCCGCCGTGCGTCCACAGGTTGCGCACGGTCTGCTCGGGCCGGTCGGCGTTGGCCAGCAGATACACGCCCGCAGCGATCATGGCCAGCACGGCCGCGATCTTGATCAGCGCGAACCAGAACTCGAACTCGCCATAGGCCTTGACGTTGATGAAGTTCACGCCGTTGATCAGCACGAAGAACACCGCCGCCGTCACCCAGGTGGGTATGCCGGGCCACCAGAACTGGATGAACTTGCCTGCGGCCGTCAGCTCCAGCATGCCCACGAGCACATACAGCGCCACACAGTTCCAGCCCGCCAGAAAGCCCGCGAAGCGGCCCAGGTAGCGGTTGGCGAAATAGCTGAACGAGCCCGCGTTGGGCTCCTCGACCAGCATCTCGCCCAGAAAACGCATGATGAAAAAGATGATCAGCCCGCCAATGGCGTAGCCGAGCAGCACGGACGGGCCGGCCAGCTCGATGATGCCGGCCGAGCCCAGGAACAGGCCCGTGCCGATGGTGCCGCCCAGCGCGATGAGCTGGATATGGCGGTTCTTGAGCCTGCGCTCCAGATGGCCCTGCGAAGAAGAACTGTGCATCAAGGGGGTGCTCCGGCTCTCAGCAAGGCGCGCGGCGGCGCAGGGGTTGGAACACTTCGGTGGTCTTCACGGCAATGTCTCCTCGTGGGGTGCCTGTTGGAATGCGGGGCGTTGTGCGCCCCTTGTTGATGGGTATCAACTATAAAAAACAATAAATTATTATTTCTTGTAATTTATCCCTATGGACAAGCCCAAGAAGAAGGAGTAGCGAAGGCGATCGACACATTGCCGCCCACCATGCCGCACTCCGGCAACGGTTGAACGCCCGCAACAAACAAAAACAATCTACTATTATTTTTTTGCCCTCTGGAGCCCAGAACATGACGACGTCCGCCACGCAGCGGCGCGCACGCACGCCGCAGACCGAGCGTGTGGAGACAACGCAACGCAAGATCATCGACTCCGCCCTGGCGCTGCTGCGCGAGGGCGGCTTCAAGAGCGCCACGCTGCAGGCCATCGCGCGCGGCGCCGATGTGTCGCTGGGCGCGCTGCAGCACCACTTCGAGAGCCGCGACGCGCTGATGGAGCGGCTGGTCATCGAGGTCATGGAGCCGCTGAGCGACCAGGGCACGGTCTGGCCCGACAAGGCCCTGCCCCTGCGCGAGCGTGCACAGACCTTCGTCACCCTGGCCTGGGACAACATCTTCGGCGCGGCCAACTACCAGGCGGCCTGGAGCATGTTCTTCGGCTGCAAGGCCTCCCCCTCGCTGTTCGACCGCGTGGACGCGCGCCGGGTACATGTGGACAGCGTGTTCTACACCCGCTTCCTGGACGTCTTCCCCGAGATCGCGGCCCACCATCCCCGCCCCCAGGGCTTTGCGGCCATGGCCTTCGCCATCCTGCGCGGCACCGGCGTGCTGGAGCTGTTCGAGGTGGGCGAGCAGGAACGCCAGGGCAGCCTTGATGCGCTGGTCGAGGCCATCGTCCAGGCAGGCACCCCTCAGGCCGGCGGCGGCGCCGCCGCCGCCTGAACCTCGGTCAGCCCCCAGACCCTGCGCAGCTGCGACAGCGTGGCCACCAGGGCCGGGTCGTGCTCGGCCTCGCGCGGGTGGATGAAGCCCAGCTGCGCCGACACGCGCGCATGCGGCCAGATGGCCACGGAGCCATGCTCGGCCGCGGCCAGGGCGCGGTCTTCGCGCAGCAGCGCCAGGCCCAGGCCGGCGCGCACCAGGCTCTCGGGCGCGGCGGCGGCATCGCTTTCCACGATCTGATTGGGGCTCAGCCCCTGGCGAGCGAACAGCGCCAGCAGCAGGGCCTGCTCATGGTGCTGCGCGGGCGCGCCGATCCAGGGCAGTTGCGCCAGGTCCTTCCAGCCCGATTGCAGGACGCGCTCGCGCAGCGCGGGCGGCGCCGCCACGCGGTAGTGCAGTGTCTGCAGCACCAGGGCGCCCAGGTCGCGCGGCATGTGGGCGCCGATGTAGAACGCGCCCTGCAGGCCGCCGGCCGCGACCTGCGCGCGCAACTCCTCGGCCCAGCCCTGGCGTGTCTTGATGTCCAGCAGCGGCAGCGCCTCCACCAGGCCGTGCAGCAGCGAGCCCAGGCGCAGCGCCTCGGGGTCGGCCACCGTGCCCAGCAGCAGCTGGCCGGTGATCTCGCCCTGCAGCTCGCGGGCCTGGCCCTGCAGGCGTCCTGCCGCATCCAGCACCTGCCGGGCGGGCTCCATCAGGGCCTCGCCGGCCCGCGTGAGGCTGATGCGGCCCGGGCGCCGGTCGAACAGCGCCACGCCCAGCTCTTCTTCCAGCGCCTTGATCTGGGCCGTGATGGCGGGCTGCGTCAGGTGCAGGGCCTCGGCCGTGCGCGTGACGCTGCCCAACGTGGCCGCCGTGACGTAGGCGCGCAGCTGATACATCTCCATGGGCGGCCAGCCTAGCGCAGGCGCCAGGGCCTGCGGCCCGGGCAGGCCCGGGTGTCAGGGAACATCCCTAGCCGTCTCATCGTTCACTCATCGAGGTAGCGCAGCTGCGTGGGCTCGATGCCCAGGCGCACCGGCATGCCCATGGGGAACATGGCAATGCCCGCGTAGTGCGCCTGGTCGGCGACCACGGCCACCTCGCCCACGCGCACGCGGTAGCGCGAGAACTCGCCCAGGAACTCGGCGCTTTCGATCTGCCCTTCCACCCAGACGCGCGAGGCATCGCCCGCATCGTCGCGCACCGCAATCTGCACCTGGTGCGGCCGGAAGGCCAGCGCTGCGCGCCCCGGCACGGGCGGCTGGGCCGGGCGCGGCAGGGTCAGCGTGCCCAGGCCCGGCACCTTGAAGACCAGCGACTCACCTATCGTCGGCAGCACCTCGCCCTCCAGCACATTGGCCGTGCCGACAAAGCCCGCCACGAAGCGGTTGGCCGGATAGTCGTACAGCCCCGCCGCCGAGCCCACCTGCTGCAGCACTCCCTTGTCCAGCACGGCCATGCGGTCGGCCGTGGTCATGGCCTCTTCCTGGTCGTGGGTGACGAAGATGGTGGTCAGGCCCAGCTTGCGCTGCAGGCTGCGCAGTTCCTCGCGCATCTGCACGCGCAGCTGCTTGTCGAGGTTGGACAGCGGCTCGTCCAGCAGCAGCAGCTTGGGCGCGATCACCACGGTGCGCGCCAGCGCCACGCGCTGCTGCTGCCCGCCCGACAACTGGCCCGGGCGGCGCTGCGCGTACTGCGACAGGCCCACCAGCTCCAGCACCTCGCCCACCTTGCGGCGGATGGTGTCGCGGCTTTCGCGGCGCTCGACCAGGCCGAAGGCCACGTTGTCGTACACCGTCATGTGCGGCCACAGCGCATAGTTCTGGAACACCATGCCGATGTTGCGCGCATGCGGCGGCACGCCCGTGATGTCCTGCCCGCCCACCAGCAGCTCGCCGCGCTGGTGCCGGTTGAAGCCCGCGATCAGCCGCAGCAGCGTGGACTTGCCCGAGCCCGAAGGCCCCAGCAGCGCGAAGAACTCGCCGGGCTCGATCTTGAGGTTGACGTCGCGCAGCACTTCGTTGCTGCCGTAGCTCAGGCTGATGTGCCTGCATTCGAGGGAGACAGGGTCCAGGTGCATGGCGGTTCACTCCGAAGTCGATTGCACGGTGGCGCGCGAGCGCTCCACGAAGCGGTGCGAGAAATACGTGCCCAGGCCGACCACGACCACGGCTAGCACGCCCAATGCCGCACCGGGTCCGCGCCCCGAAATGCTTTGCATGTACAGGTAGATGCCGTAGCTCATGGGCGCCTGGCTCTGGGCCGAGGCCAGCATGATGGTGGCCGACAGCTCCACCGCCGCCGTGATGAAGCTGGTGACGAAGCCGGCCAGGATGCCGCCGGCCATCAGCGGCACCATCACGCGCCGTATCACGCTGGTGCGACCCGCGCCCAGGCTTTGCGCGGCCTCCTCCAGCGAGATGTGCACCTGCTGCAGCGCCGCCATGCACGAGCGCAGCGCATACGGCAGCCGCCGCACCGCATAGGCCAGCATGATCAGCACCCAGGTCGTGACGATGGGCGTATCGGTGAAGGGCAGGTTCACGCCCTTGAACAGCCGCAGGTAGCCGATGGCCAGCACCAGCCCCGGAATCGCCAGCGCCACCGAGGCCAGGTAGTCCAGCCACTGCCGGGCAGGCAACCGGGTGCGCAGGATCAGGTAGGCGATGGCGGTGCCGATCACCACGTCGATGCCCGCCGCCATCAGGCAGTACAGCAGCGTGTTGCCGATCATGTAGCCCGAGTCGGTGAACACCGTGGCGTAGTGCTCCAGCGTGTAGCTGTCGGGCAGCACCGAGAAGCTCCAGACCTTGGAGAACGACATCAGCAAGATGCCGATGTGCGGCGCCAGCACCACCAGCAGCACCAGGGCGATCCAGCCATAGGCCAGCAGCGCCTCCCAGGCCGACAGCCGGCGCTTTTGCAGCGCGCTGCCGCCCTTTTGCAAGGTGGCGTAGTCCTTGCCCTTCATCACCCGCGCGGCCAGCCACAGGGCGACGATGGAGAACGCGATCATGATCACGCTGATCACATAGCCCAGCGGATCATCGAGCCCCACCGAGGTGATGCGCAGATAGGCCTGGGGCGCCAGCATATTGGTCACGCCCATCACCAGCGGCGTGCCCAGGTCGTCGAACACCTTGACGAACACCAAGGCCGCGCCCGCCAGGTAGCCGGGCATGGCCAGCGGAAAGATCACGCGCCGGAACAGCCGGAAACCACGCGAGCCCAGGTTCAGCGCCGACTCCTCCATGGCCCCGTCGATATTGCGCATGGCCGCCACGAGGTTGAGCAAGATGAACGGGAAGTAGTGGATGCTCTCCACGAAGATCACGCCCGTCAGCCCCTCCATGATGGGCACGGTGAAGCCGAACCAGTCGTCCAGCAGCAGGTTGACCGAGCCGCTGCGCCCGAAGATCAGCTGCAGCGCCACCGCCCCCACGAAGGGCGGCATGATCAGCGGCAGCACGCCCAGCGTCTGTATCAGCAGCGCGCCCCGGAACTCGAAGCGCACCGTCAGGTAGGCCAGCGGCACGGCGATCAGGCTGGCGAAGAACACGCTGGCCAGGGACACGCCCAGGCTGTTGAAGAACGACTCGCGGAAGACGGTCTGGCCGAAGAAATTGCCGAAGTGCCCCAGCGTGAGCCCGCCGCCTTCATTGACGAAGGCGGTGTAGACCACCATGCCCACGGGCACGATGAGAAAGGCCAGCAAAAAGGCCAGGATCAGCGCGAAGGCCAGCCACGGCCCCCAGCCCGACGGAATGCGCCGTGCGCGCGCAGCAAGGGGGGCGGCGGCGGGCGCCGCCATGGAATCGATGCTCATGCGAATGCTCCGCAGCGAAAGAGACTGTCAAGGGGAGTGCATGCAGGCGCCCGGTGCCGGGCCCCTGCGCCCGCCACTTACCGGGCCAAGCCGCGCGCCTCGGCGGCCAGCTTGCCTGCGCGCTCGTAGTTGGCACGCGCCTTGTCGGCCCACATCTGCTCCAGGCCCGTCAGCTCCTTGGACACGGCCACGTCGCGCCGGCTCTTGCGGAACAGCTCCAGGAACTGCTCGTCCTTCACATTGGCTTCGCCCACCAGCGGCGAGTAGGCGATGTCGCGCGCCTGCGCCAGCAGCTCCTGCCCCTTCGCATTGGGCTTGGCCTGCAGGGCCTTGTGCGCCTCCTGGATGGCGCGCGTGGCGGCCTGCAGCTCCTTGAGGCGGAAGGTCACCATCTGGTCGAACAGGCTGATCACCACGGCATAGCGCGACTCGGACAGGTTGGCGTCGAACTGCACCTTGGCGCGCTGCGCCACCTCCTGCGGCACGGGGTAGCCGGCCGGCGCCTTGAGCTGGCTGTAGGGCAGGATGGGCAGGCGGCTGATCTTGGGGTCGAACAGCAGCTGCTGGCCCGGCACCGACATGGTGAAGGCCATGAACTTGCGCGCCTCATCGGCATTCTTGGCGCCCGCGATCAACGCGATGTTGGCCGGCACCACGGCCGTCATCGCCGGGTAGGCGAAGTCCACCGGAAAGCCCGAGTACTTGCCCGCCAGCCCGAAGAAATCGATCACGATGCCTATGCCGTACTGGCCGTTGTTCACGCCATCGGGCACGGCAAAGCTGCGGTCGGTCACGGCGGCGGCATTGCCCATCATGGACAGCAGCTGGCGCCAGCCCTTGTCCCAGCCCTCGCCCTGCAGGATGGTCTCCACCGTCAGCTGCGTGGTGCCTGAGCGCGAGGGCGAGGAGATGGCGATGTGGCCGAAGTACTCGGGCCGCGTCAGATCGCTCCACTCCTTGGGCGCCGCCAGCTTGTGCGCCTTCAGGTAGCGCGTGTTCCACATGATTCCGTAGCCGGCCAGCGCCTGGCCGTAGTACAGGCCCTGCGGGTCGTTGAGCGGGTAGTTGCCGATCTTGGCGGGCGCGGCCGGATTGCGCGTCTCGGGCGCGGCGGTCAGCAGCTTGTTGCGCGCCAGCACCTCGAAGGCATCGGGGGCGCTGGCCCACATGATGTCGGGCCGCTGGCCCTCGGGCAGCTCGCGCACATAGGCCACGGCGGCCGTGGTGTTCTTGTTCAGGATCTCGATCTTGATCCCCGGATTGGCCGCCTCGAAGGCCTTCTGGTAGGCCGTGGTCAGCTCCTTGGGAAACGAGGTCAGCACCGTCACCGTGCCGGCCTGGGCCGCCATGGCGGCGCCCCACAATCCTGCGGCCATGGCGGCCGTCAGCCATCTGCGTTGCTGCATTGCTGTCTCCTTCGGGTTGTTGTGCGGTCAATCTGCAACCCACTGTAGGCAGCGCCGGCCCTGCCGGCCAATCATTGTTTCTGATGCCGTGCATCAGCGGCGGCGGCGCTCGGGTTACTACCTGCGGGTCTGCCGCCACAGGGGAAATCCCCAGCCACCGCTGTCCCGCCCCTGACTGCTGCACAGCAGCAAACCGGAATAATCGGCGGGATGCTGCAAGCCCCCTCTTCCCTCCCCGCCACGGCCGCTGAAGAAGCGCCCATCTACGCTCCCACACGCCCCTGGCGCTCGCGCATGGTGCCGGTGCGCACCATGGAGTACCACGTGCGCGAGTGGGGACCCGTGGATGGAGATCCCGCCCTGGCGCCGCTGGTGCTGGTGCACGGCTGGATGGATGTGGCGGCCTCCTACCAGTTCGTGGTCGATGCCTTTGGCGAGGCCTTCATGGCGGGGCGCCGCATCATTGCGCCGGACTGGCGCGGCTTCGGCCTGAGCCGGCCGGCCTGGCCTGCCGACCGGCATGACTTTGCCGACTACCTGGGCGACCTGGACCATCTGCTGGACACCCTGGTGGGCGATGCACCCGTGGACCTGGTCGGCCACAGCATGGGCGGCAACGTGTCCATGATGTACGCGGGCGCGCGGCCTGCGCGCATACGCCGGCTGGTCAATCTGGAGGGCTTCGGCATGCCGGCCACCCGGCCCGATCAGGCACCCGCACGCTACGCGCAGTGGATGGACGAGCTGCGCCAGCTGCGCAGCGGCGGCATGGAGCTCAAGAGCTATGACAGCGTGCAGGACGTGGCGCGCAGGCTGATGAAGACCAACCGCCGCCTGCCCGGGGACAAGGCGCTGTGGCTGGCCCACCACTGGGCGGCGCCCGATGCGCAGGGCCGCTGGGAAATCCTGGGCGACACGGCGCACAAGCTCATCAGCGCCCAGCTGTTCCGCGTGGAAGAAATCCTGGCCCTGTACCGTGCCATCACGGCGCCGGTACTGGCCGTCGAGGCCAGCGACGACAGCCTGGGCATGTGGTGGAAGGACCGCTACACGCTGGCCGAGTACCACGAGCGCATCGGGCAGATTGCCGACTGCCGCACGGCCGTGGTCCAGGACGCGGGCCATATGCTGCACCACGACCAGCCGGCGGCCGTGGCCGGGCTGATCGAGCAATTCCTCAGCACCTGAGGCCTGCGCGCGCCGTTGCTGCAGCCAAATGCAACCTACTGCAACCTACTGCGGCCGCAGCATCATCGAATGGCGCCAGCGCGCAGGCGCCATCTGCAGCGGCCGGTAGCGGCCGTCGGCCCATTCGGCAGACATGTCCGCATAGCGGCTGGACAGGGCCACGCCGCTTTGGCCGGTCTGGTAGATGAACAGCGAACGCTCAGGCTCGGCCAGGTCGTAGATGGCGCGCAGCGATGCCGCATGGCGGTTGGCGAACGGCGCCCTGGCATCGCCGGGCAGGTACTGTCCCACGTTGACGGTGTAGCTGTCGCCACCCGAAGGCACGCTGACATTGAAGATGCCCGCCAGCAACCCCACGCTGCCCAGCGGCCGGTGGCTGCTCAGGGCCGCATGCGCCGTGCCCCAGCGCCAGCGGCCCAGATCGCTGCCCTGCATGGACTGCAGGCGCACCAGCGCCCGGTCCAGCGCCTGGCTGACCTGGGCACTGCAGCCTGCAGCCGCGCACCACCAGCCGTCGCGGCGTTCCAGCATGCCTTCGATGCCTGCGCGGTAGTCGCGCTTGCCATAGGTGGCCGCAAAGGTCTGGGCGCCAATGCGCGGGATCACCAGGCCGCGCGTCAGCTCGTCCACCCAGGCGGCAAAGATCAGGGGCGCGGCCTGCGCGGCATCCATGCGGCCGTCGAACTGCGCCATCACCCGGCGCGCCTGCGGGGCCAGCGGATGTGTGGCCGGCGCTTCGTCCAGGGCCTTGAGCATTTGCGGCAACAGGGCGCGGGCGGCCAGCGAGGTCTGGTCGTTCTGGATGGAGGCCATGCTGACCACGTCGTGCCTGTCCTTCGCCTCGATGAGCTCGGAGATGCGGCGGTGCCGGTACGGCAGGCTCCAGTCCTGGGTGAGGAAGTGGGCATAGCCCTCGCGCGTGATGCGCTGGTTGGCGGTGGCCAGATAGCCCAGCGCCGTTCCATCGTCCTGTGGAGCCTGGTCGTAGGGCAGCCAGCCCTGCCAGTCGTAGCGTGCCTCCCAGCCCGGTGCGGGCGCCACGCCGCGCAGGTCGTTGTCGGCCGCACGCAGCGGCACCCGGCCTGCGGCCTTGAAGCCGATGGCGCCATGCACATCGGCCGCGACGATGCTCTGCATGGGCGAGTGGTAGTCGGCAAAGGCCTCGAACAGCTGGGCCACGCTGCGCGCCTCGTTGGCCCGCAGGCCCGCCTGCACGGTGAGGTTGTCGGTGTCCAGCGCGGCCCAGCGCAGGGCCACGGCGTAGCGGCGCTTGTCGAGCACGGCCTCGTACTGGGGCTGCACATCGCTGATCACAGGGCCGTGGCGCGTGCTGCGCAGCGTGAGCTGCACATCGGCCCGGCCCTTGACCCTGATGCGCTCGCTGCGCTCGGTGAAAGGCGCCCAGCCGTCCGGCGTGCGGTAGCGGCCCGGGTTGCCTGGATCGATCTGCTCCAGGTACAGATCCTGCACATCGGGATTCGTGTTGGTGAAGCCCCAGGCCACCTCGCGCGTGCGCCCCAGCACCACGAAGGGCAGGCCCGGCAGGGTGGCCCCCACCACGTCGATGGGCGACAGCGGCGTGCCGTCCTGCGCCTGGCCGGCAGGCGACTGCAGGCGCGCGTAGTACCAGATGGCGGGCGCGCTCAGGCCCAGATGCGGATCGTTGGCCAGCAGCGGTTTGCCGCTGGCCGTGCGGCTGCCCGACAGCACCCAGTTGTTGCTGCCCTTGCCGTCGTTGGTGCCCGCATCGCGCACCATGTCGCGGGACCAGCGTGCCCAGGCATCGCTCGCCTCGCTGGCGGCAGCCACCTTGGACGCAGACGCAGCCTGTGCCTCCTGGCGGTACACGCCCAGGCCCCGGTAGAGGGCCGCAAGGTCGGTGGAGGTGGCCGGCGACTCGCCGGGATAAGGCGGCATCAGCTGCCACAGCTGCTGTGTGTCCAGTTGCGAGAGCGCGGCCAGCCGCGCGAATTCGTTGCCCCAGTTGCCGCCCAGGTCCAGCGCCATCATCAGCGCCCAGCCCACGCTGTCCTCGGGCGCCCAGGCCGAGTTGTCGCCGCCGCCCGGCGACGTGTCCAGCAGCATGAACTCGGGCACCTGCGGGTGCTGGCGCATGGGCAGCGCCGCATAGAAGGCCGCGATGCCTTCGCTGTAGGCCTGCAGCGCCTCGCGCGCGTTGGCGGGCAGGGATGCGTACTGGCGCCGCGCCGCGCCGCGTATGTCCAGCGCGCGCATGAGCTTGTCGGTGTCCAGCGTGGCCGGGCCGAGGATCTCGGACAGCGTGCCATGCATCAGGCGGCGGTTGAACTCCAGCTGCCAGCCGCGCTCCTGCGCATGCACATGGCCCAGCGCGCGCCACAGGTCCTGCGGCGAGAAGGCGCTGATGTGGGTGATGTCGGCATCATCGCGCCGCACGCGCACGGGCTGCTCCAGCCCGGCCAGCGTGAGCTGTCCGTCAAGCACCGGCTGCACGCGCACGGCATAGATGGCCAGCGCGCTGCCGGCCAGCAGGGCCGAGCCGACCACCGCCACGGCGCCCACACCCCACCACCGCGAGTTCAGGATTCGCATGATTCCCATTCTTTTCCCCACCCTCTGCTTTTTTCGTATCGTAGTGTTGCAGTTTGTAGCATATGCGCGCGCGACATGCTCACATTGCTCACGACAGAAAGCCGCGCCTGCAGGGCGCAGGCTTCAGGCGACAATCACTGCCGGCCCTGCGCGCATGGATGCAGGGCAACCGACAGAAACAGGAAGTACGTGGAATGTGGCCTTTCAGCCTCTTGAAGAAGCTCACCCAGGACCCGCCCGTGGGCCAGCCCCGTGGTGACTACATCGGCTGCTACCTGCTGGGCACCGAGGCGCCGGGCCAGGCCGGCGTCAGCTACGTCTCGCTGGCCACCACGCGCGAGCAGCTGGAGGCCGACGCCCGCGCCTATCTTGAAGGCTTCGTGCGCGACCACCCCGAGGCCGCCGACACCGACCTGTCCGCCATCCACTCCCTGCTGGAGAACCTGCCCCAGCGCCTGGACGCCCACCTGTCCAGCGACACGCGCGTGCCGCTGGCCGAGCAAGGCGGCACCGTGCTCTTCCTGCGCACCGGCATGCGCGCCCGCCGCAAGGAAAACGGCCGCTACCTCGAATAGCAGTCAGCCCCCTCCGCCACCGTACAGAGCCTCAAAAACTGGCGCGGCCAAGAACAAGGGACAGCGAGCAAGGGCCTACGCCGGCCGCGCCGCCCCGCAGCGAGGCTGTCGTCCCCCCCGCGAAGCGAGAGGGGGAAGGCGCGCAGCGCCTCAGGGGGCGTTCTGCTTGTGCACGTCTTGCCAGCGCAGCATATCGGTCACGCGCTCGGCCTTGTCGGCATCGAAGCCCAGGCGCTCCACCCGCTCGGCCGGATTGGCCCAGGTGCCGAACAGCAGGTCCCAGACGGGCAGGCCGTAGTTCTGCGCATGGTGGCCGTACTGGTGGTGCACGGTGTGCATCTCGGGCCGCTGCACGATGTATCCCAGCCAGCGCGGCGTGCGGATGTCGGCATGCAGGAACAGATCGAACGCCCCCGTGAGGCCGATGGCGAAGGCGGCAGCCAGCGGGCTGGCCCCCAGCACCCAGTAGCTGGACAGCGCGCTCAGCAGCACGGCGGCCGCCGTGTCCATGGGATGGGCGAAAAACGCCGTGAGCGCCTCCACGCGCGGCGCGCTGTGGTGCAGCTGGTGGAACAGGCGCCACAGCGTGTCCGACCGGTGCGTGGCGCGGTGCCACCAGTAAAAGACAAAGCTGGTCAGCACAAAGCTCAGCGCGCCCACGGCCCAGGCCGGCCATTGCCGGCCCACGTCCAGCAGCGCATGGCGGCGGATGCCGTCCGAGAACAGATGGCCTACCGCCAAGGTGGTGGCCAGCGTGCCCAGGCCCAGCAGCGTGGACAGGATCAGCCAGCGCCGGTCGCAATGGTTGCGCGAGGCCGGCGCGATCACCTCGCGCGTGAAGATGCCGACGAACATCAGCGCCAGCAGCGGGTAGGCCGCGAACTCCCACATCTGCAGCATGCCGTCCGCTCCTTGCCGCTCAGTGCACGTGGCCCCAGTAGATCAGCGCATCGCGCCCTTCGACCGACAGCGACACGGGCGCGCCCACGGGCAGCATCACCTTGGTCGGCACATGGCCGTAGGGCAGGCCCTGCAGCACGGGGCACTTGACCTGGCTACGCAGCCAGTCGATCACGGTCTGCAGCTTGAAGCCCTTGTCGTGCGAGCTGAGCTTGAACTCGCTGAACTGGCCGAACACGATGGCCTTTTGCTGGGCCAGCACGCCCGCATGCAGCAGCTGGGTCAGCATGCGTTCCACGCGGTAGGGATGCTCGCCCACATCTTCCAGGAACAGGATGCCGCCCTTGATCTGCGGGAAGTAAGGCGTGCCCAGCAGGGAGACCAGCACGGCCAGGTTGCCGCCCCACAGCGTGGCGCCGCCGCTGATGTAGAAGTCCTTGACGGCAGGCTTGCCGTCTTCGCGCAGGCCGATCTTCGGCATCTGCCAGCCCGCGCCCTCGCCCTGGCCGCTGAGCAGGTCGTTGAAGCAGTCCAGCATGATGTCGTCCACGCCGCCCTCGTCGTCGGGGCGGCCGAAGTCGTGCACCAGCAGCGGGCCGGCCCAGGTGGTGGCGCCGGTCTTGGCCAGCAGGGCCAGCGACAGCGCCGTGAAGTCGCTCAGGCCCACGAAGCGCGTGCCGCCTGCGATGGCCTTGGCCACGGCCTTGTACTTGATGCCCGGCAGGATGCGCGTGAGGCCGTAGCCGCCGCGCGTGGGCAGCGCCAGGTCGGCACCGCTGGCCGCTGCGCGCTCGATGGCCGCCAGGCGCGTGGCGTCGTCGCCTGCAAAGCGCTGGTGGCTGCTCAACGCGTCGGCATCGATCTCCACCTGATGGCCCATGGCCTCCAGGCGGCGCACGCCGCGCTTGAAGCCGGCCTTGTCGCGCACGGCACCGGCGGGCGAGTAGATATAGATGTGGCGCGGACCCTGGTCATGCGCATGGCCGCAGCAGCTGCCGTCGGCGGCATGCACATGGCCGTGATCGTGATCGTGGCTGTGGGCAGCGCCATGATCATGTGGATGTTCGTGCCCGTGGGCACAGCAAGTGCCGTCGGCGGAATGCACATGTTCGTGCGCATGATCAACGGGTGCAGGCGCGGCAGCGGCTGCCTTTTTGCGGGGCGTGCCGGATGTGCTGGGTGTGCCGGGCGTGCTGGAAGAGCGGGAACTGCGCGAAGTGGCCAAGGTGGTTCCATGCCGGCCCTGGCCGGCATGCTCCATATTGCAAGGGGAGTGAAGACGGGGACCTGCCGCTGCGCAGCCCCGGCAAGGGGCCGGCGGCGCAGGCCTACGGGCGGAAGTATTCCACAGCGTCGGCCACCATGCCGGCAGCGCACAGGGGAACCCAATGGCCGCACGGGGATAGGCGCAGTTGCGCTGGCGGCAGCTGTGGCAGCGCCTGCAGCCAGGCCTGGCGCCATGCGGGCGCGGGCATCAGCGCATCGTGCTCGCCGCCCTGCACCCACAGGCGCTGCTGTTGGCTCCACTGCGCCAGCAACGCCATCGGCAGCGGCGGCATTTCGGCCTGCACGCGGGGCCAGGCCTGCAGCGCGGCGCGGTGGCCGGGTTGGGAAAACGGCAGGTTCCAGGCCTGCGGCTGTGCGCCGGCCTCCTCACCCACCTCGTGCATGGCGCGGCCCACGGGCCATGACGGCTTGCGCGCCGCCTGCGCAAACCATTGCACGCAGGCATCGGGCGCCGGGCCTGCAGGCCAGGCATTCATGAGCCAGGCGCCGCAAAAACGGGCGGGCTCGGCCTGCGCCACGGCCAGGCCCAGGCGCGCGCCATCGTCATGGCCGACCAGCACGATGCTTCGCAGGTCCAGCGCCAGCACCAGCTCGCGCAGCACCTGCACATGCCAGGCCGCGCTGTGCGCCTTCTCCTTCTTGGGCTGGTCGCTGCGGCCAAAGCCCGGCAGGTCGGGGACCATCACGCGATGGCCGGCCTGGAGCCAGCCGGGCAGCATGGGCTGGAACAGCTGGCCCCATGAGGGGCTGCCGTGCAGGCACAGCCAGGTCAGCGGTGCATCGTGCGGTCCTTCATCGACCACGGCCAGGCGCAGGCCTGCCAGCGCCGGCAGGTCGCTGCGCCACTGCGGCTGGGCAAAGCCGCCAAAGGTGGAATCCGCATGGCGCAGCGCCGTGTCCTTGAGCGGATGCGGCTGGGCCGCGCGCTGCTCGGCGCGGCGCGTGCGAAAGAAGTCCGACATCAAGGCCGCGCATTCCCCAGCCAGCACGCCGCGCGTCACCTGCGTGTGGTGGTTGATCTGAGGCAGCGCAAACACGTCCAGCACCGATCCGGCCGCGCCCGTGCGCGGCTCGGCCGCACCATAGACCACGCGGCCCAGGCGCGCATGCAGCATGGCGCCGCTGCACATGGTGCAGGGCTCCAGGGTCACGTAGAGCGTGCAATCGTCCAGCCGGTAGTTGCCCAGGCGCGCGGCCGCGTCGCGCAGCGCCAGCACCTCGGCATGGGCCGTGGGGTCGCCCTGGGCCACGGGCGCGTTGCGGCCCTGGCCGACGATGGCGCCGTCCTTGACGATGATGGCGCCCACGGGCACCTCGCCCGCCTGGGCGGCGGCGCGCGCCAGCTCCAGGGCGGCGCGCATCCAGGCCTCGTCGTCGGCCTGCGGCAGTGGACGATGCTCGGCAGTCAAGGTGTCACAGTGTCCGGGCGACAGGGGGTCAGGGTAGCGGCTTGCGCACGCCCTGCGCATAGTGGTAGAGCGTGACGACCGGCGCCTGCAGCTCGCCCTGGGGCGTGAAGGCAATCGGTGCCGTCACGCCGTCATGCCGGGTCTGGCGCAGATAGGGGATATAGGCATCGGGCCGGATGGAGTCGGCCCGCAGCATGGCCTGGGCCAGCACCATGGTGGCGTCGTAGGCGTAGGGGCTGAAGACCTGGTACTGGTCGGGAAAGCGCTGGTCGTAGCGCTGCTTCCAGGCAGCGCCGCCCGGCATGCGCTCCAGCGGGCTGCCGCCCATGGCGCAGGTCACATTGCGCAGCGGGGACGTGTTGCCCGCCAGCTCGGGCAGGCGCAGCGTGCACAGGCCGTCGCCGCCCAGCAGGCGCACCTTGTCCATGGCCAGCTGGGCCATCTGCCTGAGCATGGGGCCGGCCTGGGCGTCCAGGCCGCCAAAGAAGATGGCATCGGGCTTCTTGCCCTTGATGGCCGTGAGGATGGACACAAAGTCGGTGGCCTTGTCGCCGGTGAACTGCTTGTCCACGATCTCGATGCCCTGCTCGCGCGCCTCGGCCTCGAACAGCGCCACGATGCCCTGGCCGTAGGCCGAGCGGTCATCGATGATGGCCGCGCGCTTGACGCCCAGCTTGCCCACGGCGTGCGCGACCAGCGCATCGACCATGGCGCGGTCGTCGGCGATCACGCGGTAGGTGGTGTCGTAGCCCGCCTGGGTGATGGCCGGATTGCTGGCTGCGGGCGTGACCATGACGATGCCGCAGTCGTGGTAGATGGATGTGGCCGGCAGCGTGGTGCCCGACTGCAGGTGGCCGACCACGGCCGCCACCTTCTTGTCGCACAGGCGCCGGGCCAGGGCCACGGCCTGGCCGGGGTCGCCGCCATCGTCGCCGGCCTCCAGCTTCCAGCGCAGCTTGCGCCCGCCGATCTCCAGCCCCTTGGCATTGAGATCGTCCAGGGCCATGCGCACGCCGTTTTCCTCATCCTTGCCCAGGCTGGCAATAGGGCCGGACACCGGCCCCGCATGGGCAATGCGCACCACCAGGGGCGCATCGGCTGAACTGGGTGCAGCGGGTGCAGCAGTTGCAGCGGGTGCAGCGGCCGCACCGGGTGCAGCCGCCGAAGCGGAAGCCCCTGCCGACTGCCCGTTGGCCGGGCCGCTTCCCGGCAGCGCCCAGGCCAGGCCGCCGCTGCCCAGCATGGTGCACAGCAGGGCCGGGCCGGCCCACGGGAAATGGCGAATCGAGGCGTGCATGGCAACTCCTGGAAAAAACGGTCAATCTGTGAAACAGGCGCCCTGGCAAACGAAATCCGCTGCGGCGTGGCCCACTCGGGCGCTGCCCGGCCGGGCAAGGCCTGGCGCAGAAAGCGCGCATCAGGCCCGGGGCGGGGCAGGCACGGGCCGGGGTATCCGGCATGGCGGCCCGGCCCGTGCAGTGCGCATCCTAAAGGATAGGCAAAAACCGGCGCCGCCCGCCAGGGCATCGGGCGCATACCCCCTGGCGCGCGTTTTTTCGGGGCTGCGGCGATAATGCTGCGCCTCACCGCAAGCGGGCTGCGAGGTTTTCGTCGCCGGACCGCCCCAAGAGTGGGGGCCTTTTTTTGTCGCCGGGCCGCCCCAAGACAAAAAGCGGCCCCCTTGGGGGGCAGCGGACCTTGCGCAGCAAGGGTAGCGTGGGGGCCAGTTTCCCCCGCATTGCGCCCGACGCCCGGCCCCCACGCCGGTGCGGGTACGAACACAGAACACCACAAAGCCCCATGTCCCTCCTGCCCCACCAGCTCGAACTCCTGTCTCCCGCGCGCGATGCCGACATCGGCATCGAGGCCGTGAACCATGGCGCCGACGCCGTCTACATCGGCGGCCCGGCCTTCGGCGCACGCGCCACGGCAGGCAACGACATCCGCGACCTGCAGCGGCTGATCAACCACGCGCACCGCTTCGGCAGCCGCATCTTCATCACGCTCAACACCATCCTGCGCGACGATGAACTGGAGGCCGCGCGCAAGATGGCCTGGCAGATCTACGAGGCCGGTGCCGACGCGCTGATCATCCAGGACATGGGCCTGCTGGAGCTGGACCTGCCGCCCATCCAGCTGCACGCCAGCACCCAGACCGACATCCGCACCCCCGAGAAGGCGCGCTTCCTGCAGGACGCCGGCCTGTCGCAGATCGTCGTTGCGCGCGAGCTGGACCTGCAGCAGATCGCCGCCGTGCGCGCGGCCACCGACCCGGCGCGCACCACCATCGAATTCTTCGTGCACGGCGCGCTGTGCGTGGCCTACTCGGGCCAGTGCTACATCACCCACGCCCACACGGGCCGCAGCGCCAACCGCGGCGACTGCAACCAGGCCTGCCGCCTGCCCTACGAGGTGCTGGACGCGAGCGGCCGCATCATCGCCCACGAAAAGCACGTGCTGTCCATGAAGGACAACAACCAGAGCGACAACCTGCGCGCACTGATCGACGCCGGCGTGCGCAGCTTCAAGATCGAGGGCCGCTACAAGGACATGGGCTACGTGAAGAACATCACGGCCCACTACCGCAAGCTGCTGGACGAAATCATCGAGGAGCGCGAGTTCTCCGACACGCCCCTGGCGCGCTCATCCTCGGGCAGCACCACGTTCAGCTTCACGCCCGACCCCGACCAGAACTTCAACCGCGAGTTCACCGACTACTTCGTCAACGGCCGCAAGGACGACATCGGCGCCTTCGACACGCCCAAGACACCGGGCCGCGCCATCGGCTGGGTCACCAAGGTGGGCGAGAACTTCGTGGAGATCGAGACATCGAGCCGCGACACCGAACTGCACAACGGCGACGGCCTGTGCTACTACGACCTGCAAAAGGAACTGGTGGGCCTGCAGATCAACCGCGCCGAGTCGGTGGATGCGAAGAAGTCGCTGTGGCGCCTGTTCCCCAAGGACCCCATCGCCGGCTTCAAGGATCTGCGCAAGGGCCTGGAGGTCAACCGAAACCGCGACATGGCCTGGGTGCGCACGCTGGACAAGAAGTCCAGCGACCGCCGCATCGGCCTGTGGGCCGAACTCAAGGAAACGCCCGACGGCTTTGCGCTCACGCTGACCGACGAGGACGGCTTCACCGCCACTGCCGCCATCGCGCAGGAACACCAGGCCGCCACCGACGCAGCCCGTGCCGAGGCCACGCTGCGCGAGCAGCTGGGCCGCTTCGGCGCCACCATCTTCTCCGTGCATGACATCGGCCTGCAGCTGAGCCAGCCCTGGTTCGTGCCGGCCTCGGCCCTGAACCAGCTGCGCCGCGACGCCGTCGCCGCGCTGGAGGCCGCGCGCCAGGCCGGCTTCGTGCGCCTGCCGCGCGCCCTGCCCGTGGAGCCGCCCGTGCCCTTCCCCGAGGACACGCTGACCTATCTGGCCAACGTCTACAACCAGAAGGCGCACGACTTCTACATCAAGCACGGCGTCAAGGTCATGGACGCGGCCTACGAGAGCAAGGAAGAAGAAGGCGAAGTCAGCCTGATGATCACCAAGCATTGCGTGCGCTTTTCCATGAGCCTGTGCCCCAAGCAGGCCAAGGGCGTCATCGGCGTCAAGGGCACCATCAAGGCCGAGCCGCTGCAGCTGATCAACGGCAAGGAAAAACTCACGCTGCGCTTCGACTGCAAGCCCTGCGAGATGCATGTGGTCGGCAAGATGAAGCGCGCGGTGATCAACCAGCACGCCAAGGAAATGCAGGAGTTTCCGATGCAGTTCTACCGCACGCGTCCCGTGCCTTCGGCCAGCGCCTGACAGGCCTCGGCCTCCACCCACAAGCGCCCGCGCTCCGTCAGGGCCGCCAGCCACCGCCCCTCTTCCTGCTCCAGCCTGACCCAGCCCGGCCCCGGTGTGCCGGCAATGGGCGCATCGCCCATCAGCGCCAGGCAGCGCATGAGCACGCTGGCGCCCTGCCCCAGTCGCTTGCCCAGCCTGGGCAGGGACATGGGTGCGGGCTCGGTGGCCAATTCGCGCAGGATGGCGGCGGCCAGTTCTTCCATGCCTTGCACTTCAGGCCGCCATTTCTTCCAGCGCGGGAGACGGCACGGCAGGCAGCCTGTGCGCCACCAGCTGCACGGGAATGGACTTGGAGCTGGGCGTGCCCGCCACGATGGCCGTGGCCGACAGCGGCACCAGCGGATTGGTCTCTGGATAGTAGGCAGCGATGCAGCCGCGCGGAATGTCGTAGGCCACGAGCCTGAAGCGCTCGGCGCTGCGCTGCTGGCCGTCATCCCACACCGTCTGCAGGTCCACCCAGTCGCCATTCTTCATGCCCAGGGCGCGGATGTCCTCGGCATGGATGAAGACCACGCGGCGCTGTCCGAAGACGCCGCGGTAGCGGTCGTCCATGCCGTAGATGGTGGTGTTGTACTGGTCGTGCGAGCGCGTGGTGAACAGCGTGAACACCGGCGATGCGCCGGGGCTGCGCGCGGCGCGCGCGCGGTGCACGGGCGTGTCGCGCGGCACGGCGTGCACGAAGAAGCCGGCCTTGCCCCGGGGCGTCTCCCAGATACGCTCGCTCGCCGCATTGCGCAGCTTGAAGCCGCCCGGCACGGCCACGCGCGCGTTGAAGTCGTGGAAGTCGTCGAAGACCTGCTCGATCAGCTCGCGTATGCGTGCATAGTCGCCAGCCAGCTCCAGCCAGGGCACGGGCCGCTGCGCGCCCAGCGTGGCAGCGGCCAGGCGCGCGACGATGGCGATCTCGCTGAGCAGGTGCTCCGACGCAGGCGGGTTGATGCCGCTGGAGATATGGACCATGCCCATGGAGTCCTCCACCGTCACGCCCTGCGGGCCGCCGGCCTGCATGTCGATCTCGGTGCGGCCCAGGCAGGGCAGGATCAGCGCCTCACGGCCGTGCACCAGGTGGCTGCGGTTGAGCTTGGTGGTCACATGCACGGTCAGGTCGCAGCGGCGCAGCGCCTGCCAGGTGGCATGCGTGTCGGGCGTGGCCGCCGCGAAGTTGCCGCCCAGCGCGAAAAAGACCTTGCCCCTGCCTTCGAGCATGAGGCGGATGGACTCGACCACGTCCACGCCGTGGGCGCGCGGCGGCTCGAAGCCGAAGACCTGCTGCAGCCGGTCCAGCAGCGCGGCCGGCGGCTTTTCCCAGATGCCCATGCTGCGGTCGCCCTGCACATTGCTGTGGCCGCGCACCGGGCAGGCACCTGCGCCGGGGCGGCCTATGTTGCCGCGCAGCAGCAGCAGGTTGACCAGCATCTGCACGGCGGCCACCGAATGCATGTGCTGCGTGATGCCCATGCCCCAGCAGACGATGGTGCTGCGGGCGGCGATGTAGACCTCGGCCGCCGTCTGCATCTGCGCGCGGCTCAGGCCGGACTCGGCCTCCAGCAGGCCCCAGTCCTCGGCACGCAGGTCCTCGGCCAGGGCCTCGAAGCCGGTGGTGTGTTCGGCGATGAAGGCATGGTCCAGCACGCCGCCGCACCCATGCCCCAGTGCATCGTCCTGCGCGATCACATGCTTCATGATGCCCTTGACGGCCGCGATGTCGCCGCCCACGCGCAGCTGGAAGTAGTGCGTGCTGATGGGCGTGGCGCCCAGGGTGGCCATCTCCAGCTTGCTTTGCGGGTCCTGGAAGCGCTCCAGCCCGCGCTCGCGCAGCGGGTTGAAGCTCAGGATGCGCGCGCCGCGCTTGTGGGCTGCGCGCAGCTCGCCCAGCATGCGCGGGTGGTTGGTGCCGGGGTTCTGGCCGAAGATGAAGATGGCATCGGCCTGCTCGAAATCGGCCAGCTGCACCGTGCCCTTGCCCACGCCGATCTGCGGCTTCATGCCGCTGCCGCTGGGCTCGTGGCACATGTTGGAGCAGTCGGGAAAATTGTTCGTGCCGTAGGCGCGCACGAACAGCTGGTACAGAAAGGCCGCCTCGTTGCTGGCGCGGCCCGAGGTGTAGAAGATGGCCTGGTCAGGGTCGGGCAGCGCGTTCAGGTGGCGGGCGATCAGCGCAAAGGCGCTGTCCCAGTCGATCGGCCGGTAGCGGTCGCTGGCCGCGTCGTACACCATGGGTTCGGTGAGCCGGCCCTGGTCTTCCAGCCAGAAATCGCTTTGCGCCATGAGCTCGGCCACCGTGTGCCGGGCAAAGAATTCGGGCGTCACGCGGCGCGCCGTGGCCTCGGCCGCCACGGCCTTGGCGCCGTTCTCGCAGAACTCGAAGGTGGAATGGTGGTTGCGGTCGGGCCAGGCGCAGCCCGGGCAGTCGAAGCCGTCGGGCTGGTTGGCCGACAGCAGGGTCTTGGCGCCCTTGACGGCGATATCCTGGCGCATCAGGGCCTGGCTCACGCTGCGCAGTGCGCCCCAGCCGCCAGCGGCCCCCTTGTAGAACTCGATCTTTTGTTCGGACATGGGGCGGAAGTGTTCCGCCTGTCCATGATCCAGGTCAAATCACATCTCCAAATGGAGAGATTCAGCAAAGATATGAGCACGGCATCCTTGCCCTGCGCCATGCTGGCAACCTCAGCCCCGGACCACCGATGAACTCCACAGCCATACACACCGCCATCCCCGAAGACGCCGCGCTGATCGCGCCGCTGTTCGATGCCTACCGCCAGTTCTACGAGCAACCTGCGGATGCCGACGCGGCGCTGGCCTTCATCACGGCACGGCTGGAGCGCGGCGAATCCGTCATCCTGCTGGCCCGCCGACCGGACGGCAGTGCCCTGGGCTTTTGCCAGCTCTATCCCTCGTTTTGCTCGGTGCTGGCCGCGCCCATCTACGTGCTCTACGACCTCTTCGTGGCGCCCGATGCGCGCCGCCTGGGCGTGGGCCGCGCCCTGCTGCTGGCGGCCGAAGCCCATGCCCGCGCCACGGGCCATGCACGCATGGACCTGACCACGGCCCGCAACAACCTGCGCGCCCAGGCGCTGTACGAGTCGCTGGGCTGGGTGCGTGATGAAGTATTCCTGACCTATGCGCGCCATCTGCAGGCTTGAGCCGCCAGCGGCCTAGCGCAAAACCCGCAGCTCCCGCGCCAGCGCCACGGCCTGGGTGCGGCTGCGCGCGCCCAGCTTGAGGTTGATGCTGCGCAGGTGGGTGCGCACCGTGCTGTCGGAGACGAAGAGCTTCTCGGCCATGGCCGCATTGGAGTAGCCCGAGGCCAGCAGCTCCAGCACGCGCAGCTCCTTGCGGGTCAGGGGCTCGGCAAGCGCCGTGGCGGGCGCCGGGCCCTGGGGCGCATCCGCTGCCTGCAGCTCGGGTGTATCGGCGGGCTCGGCAGGCTCGCCCAGGGCAGACAGCAGCCGCTGCGCATGGGCGGCCGCCTCCGGCTCCGCCGGTTCGGTGCGGCGCGACAGTGAAAGCGTCTGTGAAGGCGACAGTGAGGGCGACAGCACACGCTGCAGCACGGGCGCGAGCAGCGGCCCCTCATCGAGCATCAGGCGCACAAAGCCTTCGCTGGCACCGTGGCGCAGCGGCTGGGCCAGCATGGCGGCTGCGGCGTCCAAGTCGCCGCAGCCCGCCTCGGCCAGCGCGCACAGCACCTGCAGCTTGAGGCTGCGGTGGCGGCGCCCGCGCAGTTGCGCATCGGCCAGCAAGGGGGCGATGGCATCGCGCACGGCACGGCAGTCGCCAAAGTGCAGACCCCAGCGCAGCCGGGCGATGGCGATGTCCTCCACCTCGTGCGGGGGCAGGCGCAGGCGTTCCACGCGCGGCCATACGCCGGGATCGTCGGCACGCTCCAGCGCCTCGGACGCGGCGGCCCGGTTGCCCTGCAGCACGAAGATGCGCGCATGCTCCAGCCGCGCGCTGGCCGTCACGCGGGGCAGCTGGCGTTCATGCCCCAGGTACTCCAGTTCGGTCAGCAGGCCGAAGGCCGCATCCACATCGCCACGTACGAAGGCAATGCGCGCGCGCATGCGGTAGCTGGAGATCACATGGTCGGGCAGGCCCACGTCGCGGGCCAGCGGCAGGTAGACGTTGAGCAGGTGGTCGGCGCCATCGAGGTCGTTGGTCTCGTAGAGCACGCCGGCATGCAGCACGCCGGCCCAGGCATTGCCGTTGGTGGGGTTGTAGGAGGCGCTGCGCGGCGTGGCGGCCAGCGCCACGCGAAAGCGCGATGCCGCCTGCCGCAGCCGCCCGCCCGACAGGTCCAGCACGCCCTCCATGGCCTCGGTGTACATGCGGCTGAACAGGCTGCCGGCCTGGGTGCTGCGCGCTGCGTCCAGCAGGCGGTGGGCCTCCTCGGCATCGCCCAGCACCGACACCACGTAGGCCATGGCATTGGTCAGCGAGCTGTCCGCAAACGGCCGGCAGCTGGGCAGGCAGGCCAGCGCCTGGCGGCCCAGGGGCGCCGCCTCTTCCACGCGGTCCATCATGGCCAGCAGCAGCGGCTGCAGGGCCATGACCAGCGCCTGCGCGGCGGGGTCTGCGGCCATGCGGGGCCGCAAGGCGTCCAGCCGCTGCTGCGCCTGCCAGGGGCCGCGCGTGAAGCAGTCGGCATAGGCGGCCACGGCCTGCAGCAGCGGCTCGCGCGCCATCAGCAGCGCCGGCATGGCCGAGAACCAGCGCGACAGCAGGCGCATGCGGCCCTGCTCCATCAGCGCCTCGGCGTGGCGCGCCAGCAGGGACAGGGCATGCGGCAGGTCGCCGCCTTCCAGCGCATGCTCGATGGCGGGCACGGGCCGGCCGCAGGATTCGTACCAGCCGCTGGCCGCCAGGTGAAGGCGCGTCAATTCACCGGGCTGCTCGCGCAGCAGCTGCGCGCGCAGGAAGTCGGCAAACATGCTGTGGTAGCGCCAGCTGTGCCCGCCCTGGCCACCCTGAGCCTCGTCGGCCAGCGGCACCAGGAACAGGTGGGCCTGCTCCAGCGCCTGCAGCATGGCGGCGCCGTCGGCACGCGGCACCAGGGCCTGGCAGACCTGGGCATCCAGCGTGCGCAGGATGCTGGTGCGCAGCAGGAAGTCGCGCACGGACGCGGGCTGCTGGGCCAGCACATCCTCGGCCAGGTAGTCGGCCACGGCGCGCTCCGAGCCCGAGAAGCGCTCGATGAAATCGCTGTGCGGGCCATGGCGCTCCAGCGCCAGCGAGGCCAGCCACAGCGCGCCTATCCAGCCTTCGGTCTTGTCCAGCAGCCGCGCCAGGGCCTCGCGCGGCAGCGGGCAGCCGCGCAGGCGAAAGAACTCCTCGGCCTCGCCCACGGAAAAGCGCAGCAGCGCCGCATCGATCTCCAGCAACTGGCCGCTGGTGCGCAGCCGCCCCAGTCCCAGGGCCGGCAGCGCGCGCGAGCCTATGACCAGGCGCCCGCGCTCGGGCAGCTGCTCCATGAGCTGGCGCACCAGGCCGAGCACGGCATCGTTGTGCAGCACCTCGAAATCATCGATGAACAGCGCAAAGGAGCGGCCCTCGCCGGCCAGCGCATGCAGGGCCTGGGACAACTCGCCGGCGCCTTGCGACGGCCCCACCCCCAGGGTGCGCACGGCCGCGCCCAGGCACTGCAGAAAGCGCGAGACATCGTTGTCGGCGGCATCCAGCGTCAGCCAGGCCGTGGCCTGGCCCTCGGCCTGCAGGCGCTCGCGCATCTGGCGCATGGCCGTGGTCTTGCCGAAGCCGGCAGGCGCGCGCACCAGCACCACGCGGGCGCGCAAGGCCTCCGGCCAGCGCGCGGCAACGGCCAGCCGGGCCACCTGGGCGGCAGCGGCGCGCGGCGGGCTCAGCTTGGCCTGCGGCACGTAGCCGGAACCCGGACCGGGGCCGGAGGAAGGGGTGGGCGCTGGGGGCTGCATGCAGGCAGGGGGCACTGTGAAGGGGTGAGGCACCGGGCACTTTCGTCGGTTTCGACGATGGCGGCAAGACGGGGCGATTCCTAGACTTGGAGGCAGATCATAGGTGGCGGACTGCCGCCTGTCCCGATCCAAGGCGACAGGCAACGGCGTGCCGCCAACGCACCAACCAAGGAGACCTTCACATGCAGCTTGACGCAAGCATCAGCGCCGTCGTCACGGGCGGGGCATCGGGCCTGGGCGCGGCCACCGCGCGCCGCCTGGCCGCAAAAGGCGTGCGCGTCGCCCTGTTCGACCTCAACGAGACGGCCGGGCAGGCGCTGGCGCGCGAGACAGGCGGCCTGTTCTGCCGCGTGGACGTGACCGACGAGGCCAGCGTGGACGCAGGCTTTGCCCGGGCGCGCGCGGCCCACGGGCAGGAGCGCATCCTGGTCAACTGCGCAGGCACGGGCAATGCCGTCAAGACGGCCAGCCGCGACAAGGCCACGGGCGAGATCCGGCACCTGCCCGTGGCCAATTTCGACCGCATCATCCAGATCAACCTGGTGGGCACCTTCCGCTGCATCGCCAAGTCGGCGGCGGGCATGCTCACGCTGGAGCCGCTGGCCGACGGCGAGCGCGGCGCCATCGTCAACACCGCCTCGGTGGCGGCGCAGGACGGGCAGATGGGCCAGGCCAGCTACTCGGCCAGCAAGGCCGGCATCACGGGCATGACCCTGCCCATCGCGCGCGACCTCATGGGCGAGGGCATCCGCGTGAACACCATCCTGCCCGGCATCTTCGACACGCCGCTGCTGCAGGGCGCGCCCGACAACGTGAAGGCCGCGCTGGCCGCCTCCGTGCCCTTCCCCAAGCGGCTGGGCCAGCCCGACGAATACGCCCACCTGGCCGAGACCATGATCACCAACGGCTACTTCAACGGCGAGTGCGTGCGCCTGGACGGCGCCATCCGCATGGCACCGCGCTAGGCGTACCGCCCAGTCACCACGGCAGGCACCGTCCCCGCGTTTTCCCTGGCCGGAATCGTCGCTTGCGACGATGCCCGGCCCGCGCAGGCCGGGCCACCATCCCCCCAGGAATACAGGAACAGGAGACATATCCATGGCACAGGCATACATCGTCGCCGCCACGCGCACGGCGGGCGGCAAGCGCGGCGGAAAGCTCTCGGGCTGGCATCCGGCCGATCTCGCGGCCCAGGTGCTGGACGAGCTGGTGCGCCGCAGCCAGGCCGACCCGGCCCAGGTCGAGGACGTGATCATGGGCTGCGTCAGCCAGGTCGGCCAGCAGGCGACGAACGTGGCGCGCAACGCGGTGCTGGCCTCGTCCCTGCCCGAGTCCGTGCCGGGCACCACGGTGGACCGGCAGTGCGGGTCGTCCCAGCAGGCACTGCATTTCGCGGCCCAGGCCGTGATGTCGGGCAACATGGACATGGTGATCGCCGCAGGCGTGGAGAGCATGTCGCGCGTGCCCATGGGCACGCCCAACGCCCTGCCCGCCAAGGCCGGCCTGGGCGTGTACATGAGCCCGGCCATGCAGAGGCGCTATCCGGGCGTGGAGTTCAGCCAGTTCATGGGCGCCGAGATGATGGCCGGCAAGTACGGCCTGGCCAAGGACCAGCTGGACGCCTATGCGCTGCAAAGCCATGAGCGCGCCGTGCAGGCCGCGCGCGAGGGCCGCTTCGACCGCGAGATCCTGGCCGTGCAGGCGCGCAGCGCCGAAGGCGGTGCCGAGGGCGAAGGCCAGCCGCACACGGTGGATGAAGGCATACGCTTCAACGCCACGCTGGAGGGCATTGCCGGCGTCAAGACCATCCGCGAGGGCGGCTGCGTGACGGCGGCCACGGCCAGCCAGATCTGCGATGGCGCCAGCGGCGTCATGGTGGTCAGCGAGCGCGGCCTCAAGGCCCTGGGCGTGCAGCCGCTGGCGCGCATCCACCACATGAGCCTGCTCGGGCATGACCCGGTGATCATGCTGGAGGCCCCCATCCCCGCCACCCAGGCCGCGCTGAAAAAGGCCGGCATGCGCATCTCCGACATCGACCTGTACGAAGTCAACGAGGCCTTTGCCCCCGTGCCGCTGGCCTGGCTGCAGGCCACGGGCGCCGATCCGGCGCGGCTCAACGTCAACGGCGGCGCCATTGCGCTGGGCCATCCGCTGGGCGCCTCGGGCACCAAGCTCATGGCTACGCTGGTCCACGCCCTGCACGCACGCGGCGGGCGCTACGGCCTGCAGACCATGTGCGAGGGCGGCGGCATGGCCAACGTCACCATCATCGAGCGTCTTTAGGCGCCGCCATGCCACCGTGCGGCCGGCGCCGCCCGCGCCGGTCGCCCACCATCGGGGGAGGGAAAGCCATGAGCCAGGACTCGCAGCCCCTGCTGCGCATCGAAGGCGTTTCGCTGCGCTTTGGCGGCATCGTCGCGCTGGACGGCGTGAGTTTCGATGTTGCGGCAGGCCAGATCTGCGGCCTCATCGGCCCCAACGGTGCGGGAAAGAGCAGCCTGTTCAACTGCCTGTCGCGGCTGTATGCCTGGCAGGCCGGCCACATCCGCTTTCGCGGCCAGCCGCTGGCCACGCTGGCGCGCCACCGCATGGCCGCGCTGGGCATGGGCCGCACCTTCCAGAACCTGGCCCTGTTTTCCAGCATGACGGTGGCCGACAACGTGCGCCTGGGCACGCACAGCCACCAGCACGCCGGCTTTGTGCGCGACGCCCTGCGCCTGCCCGGCGTGCGCCGGCGCGAGGAAGAAGCCCGCGCCCAGGCGCAATCGCTGATGGCCCTGCTGGAGCTGACGGGCGTGGCACAGCGCCGCGTGGCCGACCTGCCCTTCGGCACGCAAAAGCGCGTGGAGCTGGCGCGCGCCCTGGCCTGCCGCCCGCAGTTGCTGCTGCTGGATGAGCCGGCCTGCGGCCTCAACCATGAGGAGCTGGCCGGCCTGGGCGACCTGATCCTGTCGCTGCGCGACCGGCTGGGGCTGACCGTGCTGCTGGTGGAGCACCACATGGGCCTGGTCATGCGCGTGAGCGACAAGGTCGTGGC
>JAAIGE0100065670.1_pt1 | contig 48535 bp, 46 predicted proteins | sample 6487951 | NCBI WGS metagenome assembly JAAIGE01 (sample SAMN13974128, study PRJNA590717) | phyllosphere metagenome | biome: tomato field; feature: multiple bacterial spot infested tomato fields; material: tomato leaves; isolation source: leaves from tomato fields | host: Solanum lycopersicum ...
CCCCGCGCCATGGATGGCGCGTGGCGGCGGCCCCCCAAATCACTGGCGGATTACGGGCACACCGAGCCTAAGCGAGGTGCCGAGTGGTGGGGCAAGAGCCCTTTTGGTTACTTTTGGGGCTCTTTTCCAAAAGTGACCCGCCGTCAGGGCGGAACCCTAAGGGGCCGTTACCGCAGGAATGGATATGCACCCGGTCTAACTGTGTTGACTGTCAGGCCGTCTTCGCAGGCAAGCCAGCTCCCACATTTTGACCAAGTATGGCCTGGGCTCAGTCGTCGAGGGCTTTGACGGACTTGGGCGACAACCGCAGGCTGCGCAAGCTGCGCTTCACGCTCTTGAGGTGGTTGACCAGGCTCGGGCCACGGGCCATGGCCACGCCCATCGCCAGCACATCTATGACCACCAGGTGGGCAATGCGTGAGGTCAGCGGCGTGTAGATCTCGGTGTCTTCATGCACGTCGATCGCCAGGTTCACCGTGGACAGCTCCGCCAATGGCGTCTGGCTCGGGCACAGGGTAATCAACGACGCGCCGCTCTCACGCACCAGGTTGGCGGTGATCAGCAAGTCTTTGGAGCGACCCGATTGGGAAATGCAGATGGCCACGTCAGTGGGCTTCAGGGTCACCGCCGACATTGCCTGCATGTGCGGGTCGCTGTAGGCCGCGGCGGTCAGCAGCAGGCGGAAGAACTTGTGCTGGGCATCGGCCGCCACCGCGCCGGACGCACCGAAGCCGTAGAACTCGACGCGCTGGGCCTGGGACATCGCGGTCACGGCCTTTTGCAGCTCCACCGGGTCGAGCTTCTCACGCACTTCCATCAGGGTGTGCAAGGTGGTGTCGAAGATTTTCAGGCTGTAGTCGGCGACGGAGTCGTCTTCATGGATCGCAAACTGGCCGAAGCTCGCACCGGCAGCCAGGCTTTGCGCCAGCTTGAGTTTCAGATCCTGAAACCCGGAGCAACCAATGGCGCGGCAGAAGCGCACGATGGTCGGCTCACTGATGCCCACGCTGTGGGCCAGGTCGGCCATGGAACTGTGCATCACGGCCGCAGGGTCAAGCAGCACATGATCGGCAACCTTGAGTTCCGATTTGCGTAACAGGTGGCGCGACTGGGCGATATGTTGCAACAGGTTCAAAGGGCAGGACTCTTGTTATTGGCAGACGCCAGGGATGTAGCAAGCTTGTAGTTATACTACAAGAATTGTCGTTTTGCCCGTCCGATGCATCACTAAATCGCCCCGCTCCCCCCTGATTCAGCGGGCAGGCGCTATGTAGCCATAAAGGCGGCCTGCGCTGCGTTAAGAAAAATCTGCATTTTTGCGTAACAAATCCGCCAACCCTTCAGCCCGCATGGGCGGGCTGATCAGGTAACCCTGTACCTCGTCACACTGCTCGCCGCGCAGGAAATCCAGCTGCTGCTGATCCTCCACGCCTTCGGCCACTACCTTGAGCGCCAACCCGTGAGCCATGGCGATGATCGCGCGGGTGATCGCCGCATCCTCGCGTCCCTGGCCAAGCCCGCGGATAAAGGCCTGGTCGATCTTTACGTAGTCCACCGGGATGCGCTTGAGGTAGCTGAGGGATGAGTAACCGGTGCCAAAATCGTCGATGGCCAGCTTCACCCCCAGGTCACGCAATTGCTGGAAGGTGGCGATGATGTGTTCAACGCTGTCGAGCAACTGGCTTTCGGTCAGTTCCAGCTCCAGGTACTGCGGGTCCAGTGCGGTTTCTTCCAGCACTTGGCGCACCAGGCTGACCAGCTTGCCCTGGCGCAGCTGATGCACCGACAAGTTGACCGACACGCGAATCGGCGCCAGCCCCTGGCGCTGCCATTCGCAGGCCTGCCAGCAGGCCTGGCGCAGCACAAATTCGCCCAATGGCACGATCAAGCCGGTTTCTTCCGCCAAACCGATAAAGTCACTCGGCGGCACCATGCCCCACTGCGGATGCTCCCAGCGGACCAACGCCTCGGCAGCCTTCAGCTTGCCAGTGGCCAGGCACAGCTTGGGTTGGTAGAACACCGTGAGCTGACGCTCGTCGATGGCTTTGCGCAGGTGGTTTTCCAGCTGCAAACGCTCCAGGGTGCTGGCTTGCAGGCTGTCGGTGAAGAACTGGAAATTATTCCCGCCCAAATGCTTGGCGTGCTGCATCGCCATATTCGCCTGGCTGACCAGTGCAGAAATTTCCCGTGCGTTATCCGGCAACAGGCTGACGCCCATCGAGGCACTGACCACCAGTTCATGCCCCTCCACGTTCACCGGCACGCGCAGTTTCGCCAGCAGCCGGGTCGCCACCCGCGCCAGGCTCGATAGGTTGCCATAGGCGTCAAACAACACGGCGAATTCATCCCCGGACAGGCGCGCAATGGTGTCGGCCTCCGGCAGCGCGTTGATCAAGCGCCGCGCCATTTTCTGCAACAGTTGATCGGCCACTTCATGGCCCAGGCTGTCATTGAGCAACTTGAAGCGGTCGAGGTTGATATGCAGCAGCGCGAGGCTGCGACCGCCTTGGCGCACGCGCTGATGAGCTTCGCGCAGCCGTTCGCGAAACAGCGAACGGTTGGCCAGGCCGGTCAACTCGTCGTAGTGAGTGAGGTAGCGCATGCGCTCTTCAGACTCGCGCCGCGCCGACAGATCGGCGAAGAACCCGACGATATGACTGACGTTACCCCGTACATCGCGCACCACGTTCAGCTGTAGCCATTGCGGGTAGAGTTCGCCGTTCTTGCGCGTTTCCACCAATTCACCCTGCCACGTGCCGTGGCTGAGCAATGCCTGGCGGATCAGCGGGAAGTGGCGCCGCGCATCGCGACTGCAGGGCAGTTCCACGACGTTGCGGCCAAGCATGTCGTCGATGTCGAAACCGGTGACGCGGCTGAACGCCTGGTTCACGGCGATCAACGCATAGTTCGGGTCGAGGATCACAATGCCTTCGCTGGCCGCCTCGAACACCGTCGAGGCCAGACGTTGCTGCTCTTCCACCGCCTTGGCGGCGCTGATGTCACGGCGCGTGCCGAGCATACGGATGACCCGGCCACTGGGTGTGCGCTCCACGGCGCGCCCGCGGTCTTGGATCCACACCCAATGCCCATCGCCATGACGTATCCGGTATTCCACCTGATAGTCCTCGCTGCGGCCTTTGAGATGCTCGACCAGCGCGTGCTTGAGCAAGGGCAGATCGTCGGGGTGCAGGCGCGGTTTGAGGTGGCTGAGCATCGCCGTGACGTATTCGGGCTCCAGGCCGAACAACTCTTTGAGTTGTGTGTGGTGGACCTCGTCGGTTTGCAGGTTCCAGTCCCACAGGCCCAGTTCACTGGCTTGCAGGGCCATGGCCAGGCGCGCTTCGCTTTTACTCAAGGCGAGACTGGCAGCATCCAATTGCTGGCTGCGTTGCGCCACACGGTCTTGCAGGCCGACCTGGGCTTCACGCAAGTCCTGCTCCACCTCGCGGCGCTGCTCGACTTCGCGCACCAGCTCCAGGTTCAACTGCTCACTGCGTTGCTGCGCCTGCTGTAGATGCTCGATCAGGGCCTGGTTCTGGAAACGGCGCACCAGCCCGCGCTGGATCAGGCGGTTGACCTGCCACGCAACCAGGCTCAGGGACGCCAACAGGATCAGGCCGAGTACGCCCCAGCCTTGTTGCTGCGGGGTGCCATCCCAGAACAGGTAAACGATGGCCGGCACCAGGCACGGCAAGGCAAACGACAGGTAGGCCCACAGGCTCACGGCATAGGCCACGCTGGCCGACAAGGTGGCGGCGCCAATCAGGCCAAACACCCAGGCCTGATGCATGAAGCTGTCCGTGGGCACCAAGGCAATGGCCGCAACCGAGAGGGTCAGGCCACTGACCGCCGAGCCGAGCATGAACATACGCCGCCACACGGGCTGGGCCTGCCGGCTGGGCATGGCCGAATCAAAGGCCGCCACTTGGATTACGCGCATCGCCACCAGGGCGAGCAGCCAGAGCAGCCAGACGCTGTCCAGCAGGTACTGATCGGGGTTCCACAGCAACCAGGCGCAGACCAGGCCATTGACCAGCATCAGCAGCGTCGGCAGCAACGAACCCTGATAGAGCAGGCGCGTGCGTTCAACCGCGATTTCGGTTGCATAGTGTTTACGGATGACCTGTGCGGGGGCCGGCGAGGGGCCAAACAGGTCGGTGCTAAGGGTCATAGGCGGTGTTCTTATAATGGTGAGCCCGAAACGTCGACGGAGCATACACAAGCAAGCGCCAGGGCCAAACTGCTACAAGTCATAAAAAACCTGTTGCGATTGGCCGCAAACCTTTGGCCCAGACCGCTTGGGCAAGACGCGGCACGGGCTGCGGCCGATGACCAACCGGTCATCACCCCCGCCAGAATGCTCGCCCCGGCGCTAGCGTGCAGGCGTTTTGCATCGACCATCCGGCATTGGGATTTGCCCAGGCCCCCCAAGGCCCATAGAATGCGTCGATGCGCGATGATCTCTCTCTTTTGCTGAACTCCCTCAACGATGCCCAACGCCAGGCCGTAGCGGCCCCCGTTGGCCGTCAGTTGGTCCTGGCCGGTGCTGGCTCCGGTAAAACCCGAGTGCTGGTGCACCGTATCGCCTGGTTGATCCAGGTCGAGAACGCGTCCCCGCATTCCATCCTGTCGGTGACCTTCACCAACAAGGCGGCTGCCGAGATGCGTCATCGCATCGAGCAGTTGATGGGCATCAGCCCGGCCGGCATGTGGGTGGGCACGTTCCACGGCCTGGCGCACCGCCTGTTGCGGGCGCATTGGCAGGAAGCGGGGCTGAGCCAGACCTTCCAGATTCTCGACAGCGACGACCAGCAACGCCTGGTCAAGCGCGTGATCCGCGAGCTGGGCCTGGACGAACAACGCTGGCCGGCGCGCCAGGCGCAGTGGTTTATCAACGGCCAGAAAGACGAAGGCCTGCGCCCGCAACATATCCAGGCCAGCGGCGACCTGTTCCTAGCCACCATGCGCAGCATTTATGAAGCCTACGAGGCTGCCTGCGTGCGCGCCGGCGTCATCGACTTCTCCGAACTGCTGTTGCGTGCCCTCGACCTGTGGCGCGACAACCCCGGTTTGCTGGCCCATTACCAGAAACGCTTCCGCCACATTTTGGTGGACGAGTTCCAGGACACCAACGCCGTGCAGTACGCCTGGTTGCGCCTGCTGGCCAAAGGCGGCGACAGCCTGATGGTGGTGGGCGATGACGACCAGTCGATCTACGGCTGGCGCGGTGCGAAAATCGAGAATATCTACCAGTATTCCGAAGACTTCCCGGACGCGGTGACCATCCGCCTGGAGCAGAATTACCGCTCCACCGCCGGGATCCTCAAGGCGGCCAACGCCTTGATCGCCAACAACACCGGGCGCCTGGGCAAAGAGCTGTGGACCGACGGCGGCGAAGGCGAAGCGATCAACCTGTACGCGGCGTTCAATGAGCACGATGAAGCGCGCTACGTGGTGGAAACCATCGAAAGCGCACTGAAGACTGGCCTGGCCCGCAGCGATATCGCGATTCTGTACCGTTCCAACGCCCAATCGCGGGTGCTGGAAGAAGCCTTGCTGCGCGAGCGCATCCCGTACCGCATCTACGGCGGCCAGCGCTTCTTTGAACGTGCCGAAATCAAGAACGCCATGGCCTACCTGCGCTTGCTGGAAGGCCGGGGTAACGATGCGGCGCTGGAGCGGGTGATCAATATCCCGGCGCGCGGCATTGGCGAGAAAACCGTCGAAGCGATCCGCGACCATGCGCGCCATGCCGATGTGTCGATGTGGGAAGCCATGCGCTTGCTGATCGCCAACAAAGGCCTGACTGGCCGTGCTGCCGGGGCGTTGGGGGTGTTTGTCGAGCTGATCGAGAACCTGGCGGCCAAGTGCGCAGAGATGCCGCTGCACCTGATGACTCAGACTGTTATCGAGCAGTCCGGGCTGATCGCCTATCACGAAGCGGAAAAAGGCGAGAAAGGCCAGGCCCGGGTAGAAAACCTTGAGGAACTGGTCAGCGCCGCCCGTGCGTTCGAAAACACCGATGACGACGAAGAGCTGACGCCGCTCGCCGCCTTCCTGGGCCACGCCTCGCTGGAAGCCGGCGATACCCAGGCCGATGAGCATGAAGACAGCATCCAGCTGATGACCTTGCACAGCGCCAAGGGCCTGGAATTCCCTTACGTGTTCCTGGTGGGCATGGAAGAAGGCCTGTTCCCTCACAAGATGAGCCTGGAAGAACCTGGCCGTCTTGAAGAAGAACGCCGCCTGGCCTACGTGGGCATTACCCGGGCGATGCAGAACCTGGTGATGACCTACGCCGAGACCCGACGCCTGTACGGCAGCGAAACCTACAATAAGGTGTCGCGCTTCGTACGTGAGGTGCCAAAGGGACTGATCCAGGAAGTGCGCTTGTCCAACAGCGTCAGCCGCCCGTTCGGCGGTGGCCAGCAACAGAACTCCAGCAGCATGTTTGCCGGCTCCGAAATACCGGAAACCCCGTTCAGCCTGGGCCAGCAGGTCAAACATGCGATCTTCGGCGAAGGCGTCATCCTCAACTTCGAAGGCGCCGGCGCACAGGCCCGGGTGCAGGTGAACTTCGCCGAGGGCAGCAAGTGGCTGATGATGGGTTACGCCAAGCTCGAAGCGGTCTGAACCCCATTCCTGTAGGAGCGAGCTTGCTCGCGAAGAACGCCCAGACAACGCGTTCATCCAGAATGCCCGCGTAATCGTTGACGATTTTCGCGAGCAAGCTCGCTCCTACAGGAAGATACGGCTGCGCCCTTGTATTTCACGCGTGCGGGCCAATATCTGTAATTAGTCCTACAGACCCTTCGGATTTGATCTTACGCAAAAGCCCGAAACATTATGCCGCTAGCCACTGCCACGACACCTGTGCAACATGGCGCGCGTGCAATCCACAAATGGGAATTCCCTATATGAAACGTTTTCTTAGCATCGCCATGGCGTTGTGCATCGGCCTGACGATGAGCCTCGACGCCAACGCCAAACGCTTCGGTGGCGGCAAAAGCTCGGGCGCGGCACCGACTCACCAGACCAGCCAAATGGCTCCATCCGCCGGTGCGGGCGGTGCTGCGGCGACTGCAGGCGCAGCCGGTGCCGCTGGCGCTGCTGCCAAGGCCGGCGGTGCTTCGCGCTGGCTGGGCCCACTGGCTGGCATCGCCGCCGGTGGCCTGCTGGCGTCCATGTTCATGGGCGACGGCTTCCAGGGCATGCAGATCTTCGACATCCTGATCATGGGCGTCATCGCCTTTTTGGTCTTCCGCTTTATCGCCGCCCGTCGCCGCAAGCAGCAGGAGCACCTGGCTCCAGCCGGCGCGCCGATGCAGCGTGAAGCGTTCGAACAAAAGCCTGCAATGGGTTCGATCTTCGGTGGTTCGGCAGCCCCTGCCGCCCGTCCGGTGATCAACGCACCGGCCTGGTTCAACGAAGAGCGTTTCGTCGAAGCGGCCCGCAGCCACTTCCAGTCCCTGCAACAGCACTGGGACGCCAACGAAATGGACAAGATCTCCGAGTTCGTGACCCCGCAACTGCTGGAGTTCCTCAAGCGCGAACGTGCCGAGATCGGTGACGCCTTCCAGTCGACCTACATCGACGACCTGCGCGTACAGCTCGACGGCGTGGATGATCGCGCCGACAAGACCATCGCCACCCTGACCTTCAGCGGTGTGTCGAAGTCCTCGCGTTTCGACCAGGGCGAAGTGTTCAGCGAAAGCTGGAACATGGAACGCGCCCAGGGCGACGACCAGCCATGGCTGGTCGCCGGTATCCGCCAGAACGGCTAATACTTGCGCGGTTGAGCAAGCGGTAACAAAAACCCCGGACATGTCCGGGGTTTTCTATTTCACGGTTGCACTTATAGCGAGCTACTGTATAAAACGCCCCTATAAACCGCGCCATCTAGCAAGAGGATCCCGGCCGTGGAAGAAATCATCGAACAACTGCGTGAAGCCAACGAACCGGTCCCGGTTCCTTTGGAGCTACCTGACGAAGACCAACTGGTGGAAATCGAAGAACAACTGTTCATCGACATCCCCTTTGTCTTCCGCGAATTCCTGCTGACCGTCAGTGACGTGGTCTATGGCAGCCTGGAGCCAGTGACCGTCACCGACCCGCAGTCCCACACCTACCTGCCGGACGTTGCCGCCAACGCCTGGGATGCCGGTGTGGATCGCAGCCTGATCCCAATCTGCCAGGACGGCGATGACTACTACTGCGTCGAAGAAGACGGCACCGTGGTGTTGTGGTCTGCCGAAGAAGAACTTGTCCAGGAAGAAACCTGGGAATCGGTGTGGCACTGGGCGCGGGACGTCTGGCTGGAAAGCTGAGTCCCTTGTAGGAGCCGAGCTTGCTCGCGAGAAACCTGAGGGCGCCGCTGGGTGTCAGGTTTCCCGCGTTATCGTTAACGATCTTCGCGAGCAAGCTCGCTCCTACGGTGTGTCCTTGTGGTTATCCAGCGTCTCCAGCAACGCAACCTGCATCCGCGTATGCACACGGATAAACCAGCGCCAGAGCACTGCCGCCACCGCCGCCGTGACCACGGCAATCAGCACCAGCAACTTGTTGGTCGGCAGAATACTGGCCGACAAGGCTGCCAATAGCAGGAAGATCACCAGCAGCGACAAGATAGGGATCAGCTCCGCAATCACCCGTCGCACACGCTGGGTATGCCGCCCGGCCATTTCCGGTTTCACGCTCATCTCCGCCAGCAGCATCGACAACGCCTTGAGCTTGCGATACGCCGCAATCAGGAACGGCAACGACACCAGCAGCGCCCCGCCCCAGATCAACGCCTTCTGCCAACTCTGATCGCTGACCCAGCCCTGCAGATACCCACCGATGCGCTCCGCGAAAAAGCTGCCGGCAAAGAAGATCGCGATCACCAACGCCAGGTTTACCCCGACCTGCAGGATGATCTTGCGGATCATCGCGGCCAACATTGCCCCCTCGCCCTGAGGCTGAATGCTGCGCAGCCATTCGCCATACATGCCGAACACTCGGCTCATACGCTTGGGCATCACCGCCGCGATCTTCAACGACAGTGGGTCCGCGCCACGGATCAGGTAGGGCGTGAGCAGCGTGGTGATCGCCGAAACGGCCACCGCCACGGGGTACAGAAAGTCGCTGGTGACCTGTAGCGTCATCCCCAACGCCGCGATGATGAAAGAAAACTCGCCAATTTGTGACAGCCCCATACCGACCCGCAGCGAGGTGCGGCCATCGTTGCCGGCGATAAACGCGCCCAGCCCGCAAGACAGCATCTTGCCCACCACCACGGCCACAGTGATCACTGCAATGGGCCAGGCGTATTGCAGCAGGATCTGCGGGTCGATCATCAAGCCAATCGCCACGAAGAAAATTGCGCTGAACATGTCGCGAACGGGTTCGATCAGGCGCTCGATCTTAATCAACTGGCGGGATTCAGCCATGATTGCGCCGATCAGAAAGGCCCCGAGTACCATGCTGTACTCCAACTTCACCACCAGCAGGCAGAAGCCGAAACACAGGCCCAACACGGTGATCAGCAGCATCTCGTTGCTTTCGAACCTGGCCACATAGGCCAGCAGGCGCGGCACCAGCAAAATACCAATCACCAGGGCGACGATCATGAACAGCGAGAGCTTGCCGACCGTGGCGAACACCTCGCCGGAGCTGACCGTGCCACTCACGGCAATGCTCGACAGCAAGGCAATGATGCCGATACCCAGGATGTCCTCGACAATCAGCACACCGAAAATCAGCTGGGCGAACCGCTGGTCTTTCATCTTCAAGTCGTTGAGGGCCTTGACGATAATGGTGGTCGAGGAGATTGCCAGGATCGCGCCGAGGAACAGCGAGTCCATGGTGCTCCAGTCGAACCAGCGACCGATCTCGTAGCCGATCCAGATCATCAGCACGATTTCCAGGAACGCCGCGATAAACGCCGTGGCCCCGACTTTGAATAGCTTGCGCAGGCTGAATTCCAGGCCCAGGCAGAACATCAGGAAGATCACCCCCAGCTCCGCCAGGGTCTTGATCGTGTCTTCATCGTGGATCAGGCCAAACGGCGGGGTGTGGGGGCCGATAATGAAGCCGGCGACGATGTAGCCCAATACCACCGGCTGCTTGAAGCGGTGAAACAGGATGGTGACCACCCCTGCCACCAGCATGATCACGGCCAAGTCCTGGATAAAGCTGATGGCGTGCATGGCGAGGGGCTCCTTGAGGGTGCCGGCACTTTTCCCACTTCCGGCCGCGCCTTTGTAGGGTCGGAAAAGTCTGCCTTGATCGTAAGAAAAGCCCTGAGAAGGGCTTTTGAAGGGTAACACCGCGACTTCTGCTGGAAAGCCGGTGCAATATATGGAAACAGATCGCTGCGCGCGTGACGGCAAGCCGCCTGACGGCGTCCCGTTAGGGATGGCGCTGCAAAGACCTTGAGTACCCGCAGAGGTGCCTTCCCCCCAACCAATGCCTACAACCCGTGAGTGTGCTATGGAACCCGGAAACGCCCAGCTGTCGATGACGGTACTGATGACCCCTGACATGGCCAACTTCTCTGGCAATGTGCACGGCGGCACGCTGCTCAAGTACCTCGACGAAGTGGCCTACGCCTGCGCCAGCCGTTATGCCGGTCGTTATGTGGTCACGTTGTCGGTAGACCAGGTGATCTTTCGCGAGCCGATCCATGTCGGTGAACTGGTGACCTTCCTGGCGTCAGTCAACTACACCGGCAATACGTCGATGGAAGTGGGCATCAAGGTGGTGACCGAGAACATCCGTGAACGCTCGGTGCGCCATACCAACAGCTGCTTCTTCACCATGGTGGCCGTGGACGACCAGCGCAAACCTGCCGCTGTACCACCGTTGCAGCCGCAGAACAGCGAAGACAAGCGCCGCTTTGTGCAGGCCCAGCAGCGTCGGCAGATTCGCCAGGAATTGGAAAAGCGCTACCGGGAAATCAAAGCCGACGCGCCGTAAACTCCAAGCGGCGAATCAACTCAAAAAAATGTGGGAGCGGGCTTGCCCGCGATAGCAGTGGTTCAGTCGACATCGCTTTGACTGAGATACCGCCATCGCGGGCAAGCCCGCTCCCACATTGGGTTCTGGGCGCTTACAGACTGATCGGTGTGGCTTCGAAGCGCACACGCGGATGGGCAATACGGTCCTGGGCCCGCACCAGTTCCAGTTCATAACTGGCGCAGGCCTGGGTTTCCAGCAGCACTTCATGCACGGCCGCGGCGGTGAATTCAAAGGCAGCCACCAGGCTATCACCCAACAGTACCCGCGCCAGGAACAGCCCGGACGTCAGGTCGCCGACGCCCACTGGCTGACGCGGAAACGCCAGCAGTGGCCGGCGTAAGTGCCAGCTGCCATCAGCCGTCACCAACAGCATTTCAAAGCCTTCTGGCAGTTTGCCTGGGTAATCCAGGTGCTTGACCAGCACCGCTTTGGGCCCGCGCGCCAGCAAGGCCTTGGCCATCGCCAGGCAATCGAACAGCGATTGCGGCTTGCGCCCGGCAAAACTGTCCAGCTCCAGTTGGTTGGGGCACAGGAAATCCGCCATGGCGGCGGCTTCATCCAAGAGGAAATCGCTGACCTCCTGCGGCACGATGCAACCCTTTTCCGGGTGGCCCATCACCGGGTCGCACAGGTACAGCGCCTTGGGGTTGATCGCCTTGATGCGCGCCACACCGCTGAGGATGGCGCGGCCCTGGCCTGCACTGCCCAGGTATCCGGACAGCACCGCATCACAGTTGCCCAGCTCGCCGATCGCGGCAATGCCCTCCACCAATGCAGGAATTTGCTGCGGCGCCAACACTTCGCCCGCCCACTGTCCATACTGTGTGTGGTTGGAGAACTGCACCGTGTTGAGCGGCCAGACGTTCACCCCGACCCGCTGCATGGGGAACACGGCGGCGCTGTTTCCGGCGTGGCCGAAGACCACATGAGACTGGATCGCAAGCAGGTGAGGTGTACGTTTCATGCGGGAGATTTCCGTAAAACCGTTGAATTTCTGGCCGAGCAGTATGCGACTAAACGCAGCCTGTACGACAGACCGGCGACACAGTTAAGCTGCGCTCACTTTGTTGGAGTTCATGGAATGCTGACCCTGGGAAACATCTTCGTCTTGATGCTGCTGGCAACCGGCGCCGCCTGGGTTTGGCACAACCACGGCCTGCGTGAACGGGCGCTGGCGCGGGTCAAGCAGCATTGCGCCAAGCTTGATATCGAGCTGCTCGACGGTGCCGTGGCACTTAAACGCATCGGCTTCGTGAAGGATGCCAATGGCCGCCGACGCTTGGCCCGTATCTATAATTTCGAGTTCACCGTGACCGGCGAAACCCGGCACGCCGGGGTCATCACCCAATTTGGCGCCCACAGTGCGCAGATCGAACTGGCGCCCTACCCGTTCGAAACCAAGGAGCCGCTGCCCAGCGCCGAGATCATCGAATTGAGCCAGTGGCGTCAGGACCACGCCAGCAAGAAACATCAGTAACGGCAGGCTGCCAGGGCGCTCTGCAAGGCGGCCACGTTCTGTGGTTCGCTGAAGATCAATTCAACACGCGAATCGCGCCGCCATGCGCTGGGTTGCCAGTGCAGTAGACTGTTATCCACAGCGTTGGCGGACACCCAACCCTCGACGCTGTGGATAACCAATTTGGCACGGAGCCAGTCGAGACTCGAGAGCCACTGATGCAGATGGCTGACATCGAATCGCTGGCTGGGATGCCAACGCCAGCCAATGCTCCAGCCGCCCTCCTGGCTCTGGCTCAGACAAATCGGCAGCCCAGGGTCGCTCCAGATCGCCGGCATTTGCCCCACCGCATCAGGCACCGCAAAGTTATCCACAGCGCTTTGGGCCTGCGCTTTCAAACCGGGCAACAGGTTGAGTGGCAATTGCGCCTGGCGTGTCCAATGGAGCGGGCAATCAGGTAATTGCGCTTCAATCGCCTGACGTTGCGCAGACGTCAGCGTCTCCTCCTTGTTCAGCACCAGCAGTCCGGCATTGGCCAACGCCTCCTGCTGTGCCAGGGGCAACGGCCTGCCCGCCGCCAACGCCTGGGCATCGAGTACCAGCACACAAGGCTGCACCGCCAGCACGTTTTGCCATGGTGCCTGCTGCAGTTGCTTGAGCAATTGCGCCGGATGGCCCAAGCCCGAGGGCTCGATAAACAGCCGATCCGGCTTGGCCTTACGCAACAAGCGGCCCAGCCCTACCTGGAAGGGTGCGCCGTTCACACAGCACAAACAGCCGCCCGCCACCTCGCCCAGAGCGATACCGTCATCGTCTTGTGTGAGTAGGGCAGCGTCCAGGCCGATCTGGCCGAATTCATTGATCAGCACCGCCCAGCGCTCGTTGGCCGGGCGCTGGGCAAGCAGGTGCTTGATCAGGCTGGTCTTGCCGGCGCCCAAGGGCCCGGCGATCACATGGGTAGGAATGTTCTGCAGCATAAGAGGCATGGTTCAGGCCGTTTAGAGCGTTTGATCCTACGCGGTTATGCCAGCCAATCCAGCGTCAGAATCAACCGTCGCTCATCGGCCTTGAGCGCCGGCGAGCGGTGGATCAAGCCATGCCCTTCGTTGCCGTGCCATTTGGTGCCTTTGAGCAGCGCCACTTCACCGCAGTGGATCTGCTCGATACGCTCAGTGGGCACGGCATCCGCCTGGCTCAATGTGCGCCGGTCCATGACATCTTCGCGCAACCATTGGCTACCGATACCGGCGTAAGTGGTGATCAGCCGAACCGGTACGTGATCGACGTGAAAGCGCGGGCACATGGCTTTGTCCAACAGCCGTAAACGCACGCCGATGCGCTTGGCACCGAGCAGGCAAGCGAAGGCACTGACCAGCCACGACACATCGGCGATAAACCCGTCGTAACCTTCAAGATCACGACAACTGGACGCCAGACCCCGCAAGTTCGGCACCGCGTCTTCGTTGTTCAACTCGATTACCAAGGATTCGGCCAGTGGCTCATCGAGCGCCACCAGCAAAGCGCCAAACTCGGCGATATGCAGGGGCAGTTGGCGCTGCCAGATTGCCAGGTTGACACCGTCATTGAGGATATCGGACAGCGCCAGCGGCGTTTCGCCGAAGCTTTGGCGGATGACTGGGCGCAGGGGAATCACCGGGGCCAGCATCAGGCGACCTGCTCGTACCAAGGGCCAAAGGGGTCGGGCAACTGGCGCCAACCTTCGACCCCCAGAGCCATTTCTTCATCGTTGAGCAAGCAGGCGTCCAACTCGGCACGCATCTGGGCAAAGTCGATGTTTTGCCCGATAAACACCAGCTCCTGACGGCAGTCACCGGTGCTAAATTGCCAGTTGGCCATGATCGCCGCCACGCTTTCTTCGTCCTGCGGCCACTGGCTTTTCGGCACAAAGCGCCACCAACGCCCGGCAAACCCATGGCGCATCAAGCCACCCGCCTGGGACCAACTGCCCGCATCCTGATGTTTGCTGGCCAACCAGAAGAAACCCTTGGAGCGCAACAGCTTGCCGTTGACCCAGGGGCGGTCGATAAAGTCGAAAAACCGCTGTGGATGGAAGGGCCGGCGCGCACGGTAAGCGGTGGACGCAATGCCGAATTCTTCGGTTTCCGGCACATGCTCACCGCGCAATTCCTGCAACCAGCCCGGTGCCTGGGCGGCGCGTTCGAAGTCGAAACGGCCAGTGTTGAGGATCTTGTTCAGCGGCACTTCGCCCATGACCATCGGGATGATTTCCGCCTGGGCGTTGAGGCGCTCGAGGATGGCCATCAGTTCTTCGCGTTCGCGGCTGCTGATCAGGTCGATCTTGCTGATCAGGATGACGTCGGCGAATTCGATCTGTTCGATCAACAAGTCGGTGATGGAGCGTTCATCCTCTTCACCGAGGGTTTCGCCCCGTGAAGCCAGGCTTTCGGCAGCCTGGTAGTCGAGCAGGAAATTCATGCCGTCGACCACGGTGACCATGGTGTCCAGGCGTGCAATGTCGGCCAGGCTTTGCTCGTTTTCATCACGGAAAGTGAAGGTTTCGGCCACGGGCAAAGGTTCGGAAATACCGGTGGATTCGATCAGCAGGTAATCGAAACGACCTTCCTTGGCGAGTTTTCCCACTTCTTCAAGCAAGTCTTCACGCAAGGTGCAGCAGATGCAGCCGTTGCTCATTTCCACCAGTTTTTCTTCCGAACGATTGAGCGTGACATCACGCTGCACCTCGCTGCCGTCGATGTTGATTTCGCTCATGTCGTTGACGATCACCGCCACCCGCAGGTTGTCGCGGTTGCGTAGGACATAGTTGAGCAGCGTACTTTTACCGGCGCCGAGAAAGCCGGACAACACGGTCACAGGGAGACGATTGGGCATCAGGTATTCCTCATCAAGGTTGGCCGGTCAAACTGCCCGTTTATGGCGTTCGCGCAGCTCTTCACGTTCTTTGGCTTCGATACACAAGGTGGCGGTGGGACGCAGCAGCAGGCGTGGCAGGCCGATGGGTTCGCCGGTTTCACGGCACCAGCCGTATTCGCCACGGGCCAGCAGCTCCAGGGCGTCGTCGATCTTGTCCAACAGCTTCTTTTCACGCTCCAGCAGGCGCAGTTGCCATTGGCGTTGCTCTTCGGCACTGCCGATGTCCGCCAGGTCGCTGTTGGTTTCCTGCTCGCGCAGTGCCTGGAACTGCGCGTCGATACGGGCTTGCAGGTCATCGCGCTGAGCCAGCAACAGCTCGCGGAAGAAGCGTTGTTGGGCCTCATTCATGTAGTCGGCCGCTGGTTGGGCCAACAAATCTTGTTCGGTCATGGGAAACGGTTCGCGGGTCGGGCTGTGCTTTTATGTTATAGTATAACAATACAAATAAGCCAATCCCTCTTGCTCGCCGCGACGAAGGGCGCAATGCTGGGTCACCTTCTTATGCTGAGAAACCCGATGAGATATCTGCTGTGCGCCCTGCTATTGGCAGCGGCCGGGCCTGCCTGCGCCCAGGCCCCCAGCCTGGTTGCCAAGTGCACACGCAGCGCCACCCTGCTGGCCTGTGTAGACCCGTTGGGCAATGCCTATAGCGTGGCAACCGTCGGCAGCACTACGTATCTGCGCGGTTTCGAAGTGATCGGCAAACGCTATTGGGCGCAGACCAACAGCCGGTATGGGCAACTGACGTTTTTTACCGGGTTGGCATCGGATGGCGAGGCGTGGGTCGGCTACACACGGCGCGTGGGCTGGACCACCATCAACCGCTTTTCCAGCTCAGGAGGCGCCAGCGCCAAGTTCACCTGCAGCCGAATGACCGGCTGTTAGGCCTGGCTGTTTTTCTGCGCCTGCACCCAGGCCATGTAGCTGTTCATGGGTGGGTTCTTCTGGAAGTAACGTTTGAGGCCTTCGAAAAGGCCATCCGCCACCGCCTGTTGATGGCGCGCCGTCACCAGCCGCTGGGCGTCGCGAGCGTTGGAGATGAAGCCCGTCTCCACCAAAATCGAGGGTACGTCCGGTGACTTGAGCACGGCGAACCCGGCCTGCTCCACACGTTTCTGATGCAGGCTGGTGATGTTTTGCAGGCTGCCCAATACCGAGTTGCCCAGTTGCAGGCTGGAGGCGATGGTCGCGTTCATCGACATGTCGAGAATCACCCCGGCCAACATCGGGTCCTTGTCCTTCAGATTGAGCAAGGTGGTAGCGCCCAGCAAGTCGGCGCCATTTTCGCGCTGGGCCATGAAACGCGCCGTGGCCGAGGTGGCGCCCCCTTCAGACAACGCATACACCGAGGCGCCCGACGCAGTCAGCCGTGGCGCGGCGTCGGCATGTACCGAGATAAACATATCGGCCTTGTGCTGGCGGGCGATATCCACGCGCTTGCGCAGCGGCACGAAGAAGTCGTCGTTGCGCACCAGTTTTACGTCAAAACCCTTTTCGCGTTTCAGGCGTTTAGCCAGCAACTGGGCAATCGACAGCACCACATCTTTTTCGCGCTAGCCCTTGGAGCCGATGGCGCCGGGGTCTTTGCCGCCATGGCCGGGGTCGACCACCACGATGATGTCGCGCTTGGGATGCGCCTTGTCTACCGGCGCCACCAAGGGTGCTGGCTCAGCGGCGATTTGCCTGGGCGCACGGGTCGCGTTGGTCAAGTCCAACACCAGGCGATGGCCTTGGCCATCCTGGGGCGGCAGCACGAAACTGTTGAGCTGCATGGGCTCGACCAGGTCCAGCACGATGCGCGTATCGCTCTTGCCGAAATGCCCGGAACGGATCGAGGTAATCCCACTGTTCTTCAACGCCAATTGGGAAAAGTCGCCGCTGAGCCCGGCGCCACTCAAGTCGATGATCAATCGGTCTGGTGAGGTCAGGGAAAAGGTCTTGTATTGCACCGGGCCGCTGAGGTCGAACACCAGGCGCAGCTTATCGTCCGAGCGCCACAGGCGTGCATTGCGAATCTGCGTGGCGTAAGCCCCCAAAGGCAAGGTGAACAGGGGGCTGACCAGCAGCAGGTTGAGGAGCTGACGTCTGTGCATGACATATACCGCAGATAAAGGAGCGTCCCTACTCGACGTGACTGAACAAAGGCTGGAGCAGAAAATTCATCGTAGCTCGTATTGTTATACTATAACATGTCGAATTATTTCCAACGATGGACCTGCTTATGAATGCGCTGACTCTGCCGGACATTGCCGCGCAGGCTTCACGCCAAGCCTTGCCACTCGACTGGGTGGGGATGTGCGGCATCGCCTTGCCGATCCTGATTGACGGTCAACACCTGGCCGCCACCGCTGACGCGGGCGTAAGCCTGGACGACGGCACGGCCCGTGGCATTCATATGTCACGCCTGTACCTGGCCCTGGAAATGCTTGATCAACAACCGCTGACACCTGCACTGCTGCGTAATGTACTGCAGCGTTTTCTCGACACACATGAAGGTTTATCTAAGAACGCTTACCTGCGCATCCATACCCAGTTGCTGCTTAAACGCCCTGCACTGGTCAGCCCATTAGCTGGCTGGAAGACCTACCCGGTGAGCATCGAAGCACGTCTAGAAAACCAGATGTTCCACGTGGAACTAAAAATTGACGTTACTTACTCCTCAACCTGCCCTTGCTCCGCCGCCCTCGCCAGACAGTTGATTCAGCAGCAATTTGTCGATGATTTCGCCAACACACCGTTACAGCACGAAGCGGTGCTGGCCTGGCTCGGCAGCGCCAACGGCATCGTCGCCACACCCCATAGCCAACGCAGCAGCGCGCAGTTGCACGTTCATCTGCAAGGTACTGACCTGCCGATAGTCGACTTGATCAACGCTGCCGAAGCCGCGCTCGGCACCGCCGTACAAACCGCGGTGAAACGCGCAGACGAACAAGCCTTCGCCTTGGCCAACGGGCAGAACCTGATGTTCTGCGAAGACGCCGCTCGCCGCCTGAACCTCGCCTTGAAACGCTCGGATGCCATCAACGCCTTCCACCTCAAAGTGATCCACGCCGAAAGCCTGCACGCGCACGATGCCGTGGCTGAAAGCCGCTGGACGAGAGCTTCTGCATGATCACCTGCAACGCGTTGCGCTGGGGTGCCCCCGGTCAACCGCTCACCCCGGCATTGGATTTGACCCTGGAAAAAGGCAGCCTCACCGGCATCATCGGCGCCAACGGCACGGGCAAGAGCAGCCTGCTCAAAGTCATCGCCGGCCTGCAAAAGCCTTTGGCGGGAAAAGTCATCGTGGATGTTCCACGCCGTGGCGGCCTGGCCTTCCTGCCCCAGCAGCAACACTTGGACCGCCAGTTTCCTATCAGCCTGCAAGAACTGGTGGCTGCAGGTTTTTGGGGCACCCAACACACCGCGCAACAACGCAGCCAACGCCTGCAAGCGGTACTGGAAGACTGGTGTCTGATTGGCCTGGAACACCGCCCCTTGATGGCACTGTCCGGCGGCGAATTGCAGCGCGCCCTGTTGGCACGCATGAGCCTGGCCGATGCACCTGTCCTGCTGCTCGATGAACCTCATGCAGCCCTCGACGAGGATGGCCAGGCGCTGTGCTGGAAACACATCCATGCCTGGCACAGCGAAGGCCGCACCCTGGTGATCGTCTGCCATGACCTGGCCTCCGTGCGCCACCACACCCAGCACGTACTGCAGATCAAAAACACCGGCTGCGTATTCGGCCCCAGCAAAGAGCTGATCCGCCCGCAACCGCAGATGCAGGTGGCCTGAATGCACTTCACTGCGCACTTGTGGCTGCCGTTTCATGAATTTGTTTTTATGCGCCGCGCACTCATCGGCGGGTTGGTACTGGCCTGCAGCACGGCGCCGCTGGGGGTGTTTCTGATCCTGCGGCGCATGAGCCTGATCGGTGATGCGGTGGCCCACGGCATCCTTCCCGGCGCCGCCCTGGGCTTTTGGTTCGCTGGGTTGAGCCTGCCCGCGCTGACCCTCGGCGGCCTGGGTGCGGGCCTGAGCATGGCCGGCCTGGCCGCGTGGATCACCCGCCGCACCGGGCTGCGCGAAGACGCCAGCCTCGCCGCCATCTACCCCATCTCTTTGGCCGCCGGGGTGCTGATCCTGGGTCTTGTCGGCAAGCGCCTGGACCTGCTGCACCTGTTGTTCGGCTCCGCCCTGGCCGTGGATCAAACCACCCTGACCGGCATGCTCTGGGTCTCGGGTTTCAGCCTGATCGCCATGGCGCTGATCTACAAACCGCTGCTGCTGGACACCCTCGACCCGCTGTTCCTGCAAACCGTCAGCTGCCTCGGCCCCCTCGCCCATGGCGTGTTCCTGACCCTGGTGGTGCTGAACCTGGTGATCGGTTTCCAGGCCATCGGCGCGCTGATGGTGGTCGGCTTGATGATGTTGCCGGCCATCGCCTCACGCTTCTGGAGCCGACGCTTGCCGGTGTTGATCGCAGTATCGGCGCTGCTGGGCTGCCTGTCGGTGTGGTTGGGTTTGCTGTTGTCGTTCTACTACTCACTGCCCAGCGGCCCGGCCATCGTGCTGGTGGCGGGCGCTGGGTATTTGTTGTCCGTGGTGTTCGGTCCGGTGCACGGTTTGTTGCGCCGCCCGCCTTTGCTCACATCCCAATGAGGTGTTTCCCCATGCGCGCTCTACTCGTGCTGTTCAGTCTGTTGCTGCCGCTGTCGATGGCTCACGCGGCAGACAAACTCCAAGTGGTCACCAGCTTCAGTATTCTCGATGACATCACCCACCAGATCGGTGGCGAGCATATCCAGATCAGTAACATGGTCGGCCCGGACGCCGATGCCCATACCTATGAACCCACGCCGGATGACGCCAAGGCACTGCTCAAGGCCAAGGTCATCATCAAGAACGGCCTGGGTTTCGAGCCGTGGCTGGACCGCCTGGTTACCAGCACCGAAACCAAGGCAACGGTGGTCACCGCCAGCAAAGGCGTGATTTCCCACACCATGGACGAGGATGGCGAAACCATTCCCGACCCGCACGCCTGGCACAACCTGGCCAATGCCGAGATCTATGTGAGCAACATCACCAAGGCCCTGGTGGCCGCCGACCCGGCCAACAAGACCGCCTACCTGCGCAACAGCCAGGCCTACCTCAAGCAAATCCATAGCCTGCTGGACGAGGCCAAGGCCAAGTTCGGCGCACTGCCACCGGGTAACCGCCGCATCGTCACCTCCCATGACGCTTTCGGTTACCTGGGCCAGGCCTATGGCATCCAGTTCCTCGCGCCCCAGGGTTTGTCCACCGAACGTGACCCTTCGGCCGCTGAAGTTGCCGCGCTGATCACCCAGATTCGCAAGGACAAGGTCAAAGCCGTGTTCATGGAAAACATCAAGGACTCGCGCCTGCTCAAGCAGATCGCTGACGAAAGCGGCGCACAGATCGGCGGCACGCTGTACTCCGACGCCCTCGCCGCAGAAGGCCCGGCCAGCACCTTTATCGGGCTGTTCGAATACAACCTCAACACCCTGTGCGCCGCACTGAGCCAGCCATGATCCGCAAAAACCCTTCCGGCGACCTGCCGGTCATTGCCGAATCGGCCTACGTCGATAAAACCGCGATCATCTGCGGCAAAGTCATCATCGGCGAGAACGTGTTCGTCGGCCCTTACGCCGTGATCCGCGCCGACGAAGTCGATGCCAACGGCGCCATGGACCCGATCACCATCGGCGCCAATTCCAACATTCAGGACGGCGTGGTCATCCACTCCAAGTCCGGCGCAGCGGTGACCATCGGTGAATTCACCTCCATCGCCCACCGTTCCATCGTCCACGGCCCCTGCACGGTGGGCGACCGTGTGTTTATTGGCTTCAACAGCGTGCTGTTCAATTGCGCCGTGGGCGATGGATGCGTGGTGCGCCACAACTCAGTGGTGGACGGCCGCGACCTGCCCGCCGCCTTCTACGTGCCCTCCACCACGCGTATCGGCCCCAACACCGACTTGTCGCAGTTCCCGCCGGTGAGTGTCAGCGCCTCGGAGTTTTCCGAAGACGTGGCACGCACCAACGTCGACCTGGTACGCGGCTACAAAGCCCTGCAAAACGAGTTCTGAACCATGAGCCGCCTGCTGATCCGCAACGCCCGCCTGGTCAACGAAGGCCAGGTATTCGACGCCGACGTACTGATCGCCAATGGCCGTATCGAGAAGATTGCCGCCAGCATTCAAGGCACTAACGAACCAGTGGAAATCGATGCCAACGGCCAGTGGCTACTGCCAGGGATGATCGACGACCAAGTGCATTTTCGCGAACCCGGCGCGCCGGAAAAAGGCAGCTTCTACAGCGAATCCCGCGCGGCGGTGGCCGGTGGCATCACCAGCTTCATGGACATGCCCAACACCAGCCCGGCCACCCTGAACCTGGAAGCCCTGGCCGATAAAAAGCGCCGTGCCGCACTGCACTCAGTGGCCAACTACGGCTTTCACTTTGGCGTGAGCAACGACAACCTCGATACCGTCGCAGCCCTTGATCCCCGTGAAGTGGCTGGGGTCAAAGTGTTCATGGGCGCCTCCACCGGCAATATGCTGGTGGACGACCCGCGCATTCTGGAGCGCCTGTTTGCCGAGGTGCCAACCATCCTGCTCGCTCACTGCGAACACACGCCCAGCATCCTGGCCAACGAGCAGCGCCTGCGCGAACGCTTCGGCGAGCATATTCCCGCCGTCGCCCACCCGCTGATCCGCGATGCCGAGGCCTGTTATCGCTCGTCATCGTTTGCCGTGGAATTGGCCAAACGCCATGGCACGCGCCTGCATGTGTTGCACCTGACCAGCGCGCGCGAACTCGCGCTGTTCGAAGACAAGCCCCTGGCCGACAAACACATCACCGCCGAGGTCTGCCTGCACCACCTGCTGTTCGATGACCGCGATTACCACCGCCTTGGCCATCAGATCAAATGCAACCCGGCGATCAAGACCCGCGCCGACCGCGACGCGCTGCGCCTGGCGTTATTGAGTGATCGTCTGGATGTGATTGGCACCGACCATGCGCCGCATACCTGGGCGCAAAAACAGCTGGACTATCGGCAAGCACCCTCGGGCTTGCCCCTGGTGCAGCATGCCCTGCCGGCGTTACTGGAGTTGGTGGCCGACGGGCATTTGCCCCTCACCACATTGGTCGCCAAGACCAGCCACCGCGTGGCCGACCTGTTCGCCATTGCTGATCGCGGCTACGTGCGTGAAGGCTATTGGGCCGACCTGGTGCTGATCAAACCGGAGCCTGCTGGCAAGCCGGTCAACAGCCAGCCTATTCTCGCCCGCTGCGGCTGGACACCCTTTGCAGAGCGCAGCTTTCGCCACAGCGTGAGTACCACGTTGGTCAGCGGCCACCTGGCCTGGCACAACGGCCAGGTGGTCAACAGTTGCCAGGGATTGCCCCTGCAGTTTGGGCGTTAAGCGCGGGGTTTGACGGCACCGCAATCGTTACCCAGCCACTGGGCGTGGCTGTCCAGGCTACCCTTCTGCTGGATACCCGTGGCATTGAAGGTACCGTTGACGCTGGTGGTGAATTCTTTCTGGCTCTGGAACGTTGCCACACCAGTGCCCTGGGCTTTCGGGCAACTGAAGCGGAACTTCCACTGGTTGCCGCTCTTGTCGGTGACTTCCTGTTTGCAGCCCGATTGGGGGTCGGTCAGCGGGATCGAATCGGAGGCCACCTGGGCCGGGGTCAGGCACACCTGCACGCCTTTACCGGCCATGTTGATGCCTTGCTTTTCCAGCATGGCGCGCTGTTCCGGGGTCATCTGTTGCTTGAGTTGACCGAGGATCAGTGACAAGTCCGGCAGGTCCTGGTTATCGACTTTCATATTGCTGGTGGTCAATTCCCACAAGCCCGGCGCCAGCATCTGCGCCTGCGCCGCCACAGGCAGCGACAAACCAACAACCATGGCCAAACCAAGCAGACGAGCATTCATCGGGTAACTCCTGGGTAATTGTGGGCGTTAGACGTCGCAAAGCAGCCAGTGTTGCATGGCAAATAAAATAGCGACATTCACAGCCGTTCATGGTCTGTTACGCACTGGACTGCCCGGAGTTACGACGTTCATGGATTTCTTTGGCCCGCACCTGCTCGCCTACGTCATTGCCACGCTGCACTTTCTGGGAACGCTCGCCGCGATCCACGCAGTACTGACCGTGCGCACCGCACAAGGCTCGATCGCCTGGGCGCTGTCACTGATGTTCATGCCCTACCTGACGTTGATCCCCTACCTGATTTTTGGCCGCAGCACCTTCGACGCGTACATCCAGGCCCGTCGCCAGGCCAACCAGGAAATGCACACGGCCATCACCGAGTTGAACTGGCGTCCGTGGGTGGAGGAAGCGCTCGCAGCGCGCAACTCCAGCGCCTATGCCTCCTTGCGCGCCATGCCCAAGCTGGGCCGTATGCCGTGCCTGGCCAACAATGAAGTGCGCCTGTTGATCAATGGCGACGCCACTTTCGGCGCGATCTTCGAGGCTATCCGTCACGCAAAGACCGCCGTGCTGTTCCAGTTTTTCATCATTCACGATGATGAACTGGGCCGCCAGTTACAGGCCCTATTAAAGGAAAAAGCCGCTCAGGGCGTAGCCATTTACGTGCTGTACGACCGCATCGGCAGTCACGCCCTGCCCCATCGTTATGTGCAAGCGCTGCGTGACGCTGGCGTGCAGGTCAAGGCGTTCGCTACCCGCAGTGGCTGGCTCAATCGCTTCCAGGTCAACTTCCGTAACCATCGCAAGATCGTGGTGGTGGACGGCATCACCGGGTTTGTCGGTGGGCACAACGTAGGCGATGAATACCTGGGTAAAAAACCGCCGCTAGCGCCATGGCGCGATACCCATGTGCAGGTCACCGGCCCAGTGGTGGCGTGCCTGCAGGAGTCGTTTGCCGAGGACTGGTTCTGGGCCGCCCGGGAACTGCCGCCGCTGATCCTGCCGGACGCCTACCCGGAAGACGGTGTGCTCTGCCAGTTGCTCGCCAGTGGGCCGGCAGACCCTTATGAAACCTGCTCGCTGTTTTTCGTCGAGGCCATCCATGCCGCGACCGAGCGGGTATGGATCACCAGCCCGTACTTCGTCCCCGACGAGGCGGTGTTTGCCGCCCTGCGCCTGGCGGTGTTGCGCGGGGTCGATGTGCGCCTGCTGCTGCCCTCACGGCCCGACCATCGCATCGTGTATGCCGCGTCCAGCCTGTACGCCAACGAAGCAGTGCGAGCGGGTGTGCGGGTGTTTCGCTACACGCCGGGCTTTTTGCATCAGAAGGTGGTGTTGGTGGACAGCGAAATCAGCGCCATAGGCAGCGCCAACATGGACAACCGTTCGTTCCGGCTGAATTTTGAAGTGATGCTGCTGACGGTGGATGACGCCTTCGCCAGCCAGGTTGAACAGATGCTGCTGGACGACTTTGCCCTGGCCCATGAAGTGAGCCAGGAAGAAAGCCGCGAAACTCGCCGCCTGCAGCAACTGGGCATGCGCATTGCGCGCCTGATCTCACCCATCCTCTAACCGCCAACACAAAACCAATAATGTAGGAGCGAGCTTGCTCGCGAAAAACTCCCAGGCGCCGCGTTCATTCAGCAAGCACGCGTTATCGTTGACGTTTTTCGCGAGCAAGCTCGCTCCTACGGTTTTGAACGAGCTCAGCGGTAGAGATCTTCCCGCGTCCACGGCAGTTCATGCCCGCCATCGGCATGGGGTTTGACTGCCAGTATCTGGTGCAGGTTGATCCAGCCACGGGCAAACGCGTAAGCGCAACCGGCCAGGTACAGCCGCCAGATGCGTAGCGCCTGCTCCGGCACCATCTTCGCCGCCGCTTCCAGGTTGTCTTCCAGGCGCTCGCTCCAATGGTCCAACGTGCGGGCGTAATGCATACGCAGGCTTTCGACATCGACCACTTCCAGCCCTGCTTCACTGATCTGGGCGGTCATCATCGCCAGGTGCGGAAGTTCACCGTTGGGGAACACGTAGCGCTCGATAAACTCGCCGGCGCCACGGCCCACGGGGCGGCCGTCGGTGTGCTTGGCGGTGATGCCATGGTTCATCACCAGGCCACCTTCACGCACCGCGCCGAACAAGGTCTGGCAGTATTGCGCCAGGTTGGCGTGGCCGACGTGTTCGAACATGCCCACGCTCACCACTTTGTCAAAACGGCCGTCCTGGGGCAGGTCGCGGTAGTCGAGTAATTGCAGGTCGACCTGGTCTTCCAGCCCTTCGGCTTTCACCCGCTCCTTGGCCAGCGCCAGTTGTTCTTTGCTCAAGGTGATGCCGAACACCTTGACCCCGAACTCCCGCGCGGCATAGCGCGCCAGCCCGCCCCAGCCACAGCCCACATCCAGCAGATACTCACCCGGCTGCAGCCGCAACTTGCGGCACAGGTGGCGGAATTTGTCTTGTTGGGCCTGGTCGATCGACTCGCTGCCGGTTTCGAAATAACCGCAGGAATACGCCATGTCCTGGTCCAGCCATAGCTGGTAGAACTCGTTGGACAGGTCGTAATGGTAGGAAATGGAAGCGGCGTCGGTGGCCTTGTCGTGAATCGAGCGCACCGGACGACTCTCCTCGTCGTCCTCGACCAAAGCGTGACTCAACTCGTCACATACCCTGATCACTTCGGTGATGGAGCCTTCCAGCTCCAGTTTTCCCTCAACGAAGGCTTCGCCCAGCGAGTCGAGCGTTGGATGGGTCAGCCTGGATACAACCGTGGGGTCCTTGACCACGATGGTGACGCTGGGCTCAGGGCCCAAGTTGAATTCATGGCCGTCCCAGAGTCGAAGACGCAGCGGTAGCTGAAGATTCTGTAAGGCCGGTGGAAGTTGCGCGAGCATGAGTAATCCCCCCTTGTTTCAGACGTCTGCTGTGAGGGTAGACCATGCCAAACAAAGTAGGAAGCTATCGAATCAATAGCCCCCCTTCTATGGCGCTCGGCGCTCGAGCAAACCCTCCTGGACCCACTGTTTCAGCCAAGTGGCCGCTTGCAGCGACGCCCCCTCTGAATAAGTGACCGCCAGCTCAGTACACAGTTCTGAAAAATTCCAACCCGTGGTCACCATGCCCGCCAGCGCACAGGCTTCAGCGGCTTCCAGGCTGCGGTAGTGGCAGCGGTTCTGGTTGCGCCACACCAGGCAGATTTGCGCCGGGTCCAGCGCATGGCTGCCAGGGAAGTCTGATTCATCCTTACTGGCTCGCCAGATTGCCACTGTGTTGAAACGGCAAAGCAGCTGCTGTACCGAAGGCGCCAGCGCAACCTGCAAGGTGGGCCAATCTTCAGGCGCCAGGTGCGCCATGTCATTCAAGGTCAGCGGCTCCCCTTCGGGTGCGTCAAACGCCAAGGTGAACGCCCACTCCAGGCGTGCCAACTCAGCCAAAGGCGCACTTTGCGCAGCCATCAGATGCTCCACGATAAACATCGCAAAGCGCTCGCCCAACCAGCGCACGCTGTAATGGGCCGAGGGATAACGGCGGATGTAGGCCTCGGTCAGTGAGCAAAACGCCTCATCTCCCAGCCAATACCAGATGGCACCGAAGTCATGGCGGAGCACCTCCTGCAGGCGTGACAGGTAAGCGTTGTGGTAAATCGCAAGGCCAGTGTCCACATCCAACGTCGGCCCTCCCAGCAAGGTGGCGGCAAAGCCACTGTTGGCCGCGGGGGCTTCGGATAATAGATGCTGTTCAAACGCCAACTGCCAGTCGATCAGGCGCATAACGCTCTCCGGGCCAAGGCGCTGGCACCCAATTCACGGGCTTTGTTCAACTCGGTGAGCAACTCTTCGAAGGGCGGAAAATGGTCATCGCGTTCCAGCAAGGTCGACACTGGGCCCAGATGTTCGAGGGTTTGCTGGTACAGCGCCCACACCGGGTCGCACACGGGATGGTCATGGGTATCGACCACATAGTCGCCATAGTCCATATGCCCCGCCAAATGCAGCTGGCGAATGCTTTCGGGTGGCAGGTTGCGAATGAAGGTCCAGGCATCAAAACCATGGTTACGTGCGCTGACGTAGACGTTGTTGACGTCCAGCAGCAACTGGCAGCCGCTCAGGTGGGCCAAGGCGTTGAGGAACTCCCACTCGGTGAACTCATCCGCCTTGGAACGCACGTAGCTGGAGACATTTTCCAGTACCAGCGGGCGCTGCAACACGTCCTGCACCTGACGCACGCGGCCGGCCACGTGATAAAGGCTTTCTTCGGTGTAAGGCAGGGGCAGCAAATCGTGTAGCTGATGCGCACTACCGCGGCTCCAGCACAGGTGATCGGAAATCCACGCCGGCTGAATGCGCTCTGCGAGCTGTTTGATGTGGTTCAGGTAATCGGTATCTAGGGCATGCGGCCCGCCGATGGACAACGACACACCGTGCATCACCAAGGGGTAACGCTCGGCTATCGCATCCAGGTAGTACAAGGCCTTGCCGCCCTGTACCAAGTAATTTTCGGAGATCACTTCGAACCAATCCACGGCCGGCGACTGTTCAAGGATCTGCTGGTAGTACTCACTGCGCAAACCCAGGCCGTAACCCAGACTTGGAAGGGACGCGGACATGTCTCACTCCTGGGCAAAGTGTCCGCAGCGGTGGCAGGCAGCCGCCGCGGTTGCACTCGTGTGCCGGTTACTCGCCGACTTTACCGCCAGCGGCGTCGCAGGCCGACTTGGTCATGGCCTTGAAGCCCTGGCCTTTGCACGCGCCCTGGCCCTTGCACGCGTGGTCCTTGGTTTTGCAGTCGTTCATGCCTTTGCAGGAGGTCACGCCGTAGCAGTGCACGGTGGCGTCTGCGGCTTGTACCTGAGTGGCCACACCCGCGAACAGAGAAGCGGCGGCCATTGCGAGGGCGGCACCAGCAGCAGCGGATTTAATGCTCATTGTTGTATTCCTCATGATCAGTAGTGGAGCCGGTCTGAACGGATTGTTCAGTCTCGACACAGCACTAGAGTGAGGTCCCCTATCGGCGTTACAGCCGTAAGCAAATATTTTTGAAATTATTCATCGAGCTTCAACAGCGGCTCCTGGAAGCGCAGCAAACGCCCGGCATTACCCAACACCAGCAAGGTACTGAGGTTATGCAGCACCGCCGCGATCATCGCGCCCGCCGCCCCCAACCAGCCGAATGCGGCGAACACCACAATGGCCAGCGTCCACCCCAAGCCAATGATCACGTTGACCTGCAACGTCTGCCGGCACTGGCGACTCAAGCGCACACAGGTGCCCAGGCGGCGCAAGTCGCTGCCGATCAACACCACGTCCGCCGAGGCCAGGGCGATGTCTGCACCGCCCGCGCCCATGGCCACGCCGACCACGCCGGCCTTGAGCGCCAGAGAGTCGTTGATGCCATCGCCCACCACCATTGGCCTGAAGCCACTGCTGATTTCCCCCAGCACGCGGTTGAGCTTGTCTTCCGGCAGCGCTTGGGCTTCGACATCACTGATGCCCACGTCCAGCGCCAGGCTGTCGGCCACGCTTTGGCGGTCGCCGGTCAGCAGCAGTTGGCGGCCCAGGCCCAAGTCACGCAATTCTTGCAGGGCCTGGCGTGCCTCGGGCTTGACGCTATCAGCCAACAGCATCCAGGCGAGGAACTTGCCGTTCAACGCTAACCCGGCAATCGGGCCATCGTGGGTGGGCACGTCGGTGGTGACGATGCCCAACTGTTCAAACAACTCCGGCCGTCCCAGCGCCGCTTCGCCCTGCTCGGTCTGGGCGACCACGCCCAGGCCCGGACGCTCGCGGATGTCGCTAAGCACCAGCATCTGCTCCTGGCTCGCCAACCCCGCCAACGCTCGGCTGACCGGGTGACTGCTTGCCGAACCGAGGCTGGCCGCCAGGTTCAGCAGCTTTTGGCGATCCGGGGCGGTGGTCTCGATGGACTGCAAGCGCAGGGTGCCAAAGGTCAGCGTGCCGGTCTTGTCGACCACCAGTGAAGTCAGGTCGGCCAGCTCTTCCAGGAACGCCGAGCTGCGAATCAGGATGCCATGGCGCGCCGCCACGGCGATCCCGGCAATCGCCGTGGCCGGTGCCGACAACACCAAGGCACAGGGGCACGCCGCTACCAGCACCGCGAGCATCGCCTGGGCGTCATTGGTGACAAACCAGGTGACGGCCGCCAGCAGCAACACCAGCACCATGTAGCTGCCGGCATAGCGCTCCAGCAGCCGGGTGATCGGCGGCTTGGAGCGCTCGGCGTTCTGCATCAGCGCAATGACTTTGCCCAACGTCGATTCGTTACCGGTGCGCGTGACCTCAAGGCGCAGCAGGCCATCGAGGTTGATCGCTCCACCAAACACCTGCACCCCCACGCTGGCTTCCAACGGCACCGACTCGCCGGTGATCGGCGCCGTGTCCAGGCTCGCCTGGCCGGACAACACCACGCCATCGGCCGGCACGCGGTCGCCGGCGCGCACTTCGACGATATCGCCGGTGTTCAAGGTGCCGTTATCCACTTCGGTGATGCTGCCGTCTGCCTGCACCAGGCGGGCATGGCTGCGGGTGAGTTTGCCCAAGGCATGGATCGCTTCCTGGGAACCAATCACGCTGCGTTCTTCCAGCACATGGCCGAAGATCATGATGATCGGTAGCAACGCGGCGGTGAGCAGATCGCCCGTGGCCCAAGCGCCGAGCATGGCCAGGGCGATCAATTGGTCGGTGATGCCGTGCAGGCTCGGAAAGCGCAGGCTGTACCAGGCTGAACGCATCACCGGCACCGCCACCAACAGCGAAGCCACGCCCAGCAGCAGCTGGCTGACGCCGCTCTGGTCCGGCGCGAGCCAGCGCCACACCAGGCCCAGCACGAGCAAGCCCAGGGCGAGCATCGCCAAGGTCAATTGCCGGGCAGCGCTGCGCTGTTCGGCGGAGGTCAGCATGGGTGCGCTCATTGTTCGGCTCCCTGGATGATCAAACGGGAGTCGTCTTTGGGATCGACGGTGGTTACCGAACCGGCCTGGCCGAGAATCTTCGGCAGGCGTTCGCGGTACAGGCGCAACAGCAAACCGGGGTCTTTGACCTGGGCGAGGCTGGCAACGGTAGCGGTTTGCGCCTGGGCGTTGGCCAAGCGTTCACTGGCCTGGGCGTGGGCGACTTGCACTTGGCGGTCAGCCTCCTGGTTGGCGGTCTGGGTGAGTTTTTCCGCTTCAGTGCGGGCGTTGGCCACGGCTTTATCGGCCTGCTGGCTGGCGGTCAGTACGGCGTTGAAGGCATTCACCGCAGGCCCAGGCAGGCTCGATTGCACATCGACGCGGGTGGCTTCGATACCCAGCCCCAAGCCGCTGGCTGCCAACTCTGCCAGGCGTTTGTTGATGCCTTGCACCAGGTCGCCGCGCAGCCGCTCACGGCGTTCGGCGGCGCCATTGTCGCTGCCGATCAGTTCCGGACGCGCTACCAGGATGGTGTCCAGATCCCGCGCAGCGGTAAGAGCCACTGCGCTGCGTGTCACCAGACGATCCAGCGCCGGCAGTACGTGGTCGCCTTGCAACACAAAGGCGTAGGGCTCGGTCACCTTGTAGAACACCCGCACGTCCAACTGCACCACCCCGGCATCACCGGTCAGCAGGTAGCCGGAACCGGCCAGGGCATCGCTCAACGGCGTGGCGAAACTGGCCACACGATCGGCCTGCAACGCCGCATCGGAACGCAGCAGGCTTTCCACCCGGCGTTCGATCACTCGGTCGGCCGCTGGCAGCAGGACGACTTGTTCGAAGGGTTGCGGCCAAGCCAGCAACAATCCGGCGTTCTGAATGCGATCGAGGGCGCCGAAATGCAGGACCACGGCGCGATTCTGCGGGTCGATCTGGCGCACATTGGAAAAGGCCCAGGCCAACGCCGCCAATACGGTGACCGCGTAGAGTGCCAGGAACGTCAGGCGCCCGGCCTGGATCCAAGGGGTGTCCGGGCTGTCAGGCTCGCTCATGGCTGCAGGTCCTTGGGCCCGTCCACCAGGGCGCGGAACGGCGCGGCGTCGGTGCGCAGGATGATCTTGGTCCCCGGCGTGACCACCGTGCCCAAGGTATCCAGCGAGCGCAGCAAGTTGTACAGCTGCGGATTGCCTGCGTAGGCACGGCCATAAATCTGCGCGGCTTCAACCCGCGACTGCGCTTCGATATCGGCGGCTTTCACGGTGGCATCGGCCTGCATGATGCGCGCATCCCGCTCGGCAGCAGAGCGGATCTGCGCCGCTTCGCGCTTGCCCACGGCGGTGCGTTCGGTGGCGATGGTTTCACGCTCGGCGCGCATGCGGTCAACCGTGGCGGTGAGGGTCACCGACGGCAACGTCAAGCGCTCGATGCCGACCTGCGCCACGCGCACGCCATAAGTGGTGAGCAATTGTTGATCAATCTGCTGGCGCAACTGCGCTTCAAAATCGGCGATGCGCACTTGGTTGGCGTCGGTATTGATCAAGCTGGACAAGTCAAAGCTGGCCGCCGTAGTTTCCAGCGCCGAGCCGACGAAGGTACGAATCTGCCGCGCCGCCTCATCGGGCTGGTTCTGCACCGCGCGCATAAAGCGCTGCACGTTGTCGGCATCGCCCTGCACCTGCCACGCCACGTAAGCCTGCACGATAATCCGCAGGCCATCGCGGGTGCCCACATCCTGTAAGCCGCTGGAGGTGGTGCGCAGGCGCAGGTCCACCGGGATCGCCGCTTCGAACGGTGCCGGCCAGCGCCAACCCAGGCCCGGTTCCAGCAACACACGCGCAGGGTTGCCGAAGCGGGTAATCACCGTGGCCTCGCCGGAACGCACTTGCACCAGGCTCGCCGCTGCCACGGCAAACAGCACCAGCAACACCGCCCACGCCATGCGGCGCCAGGGAAAAGGCCCGGCCGCCTGCTCATCGCCGTGATGGTGGTGATGGTGGCCGTGATGGTGGTGATGACCGTGATCATGATCGTGGGAATGAGCGCTCAACAGACAGACTCCTTATTGAACGGCTTTGCGCGGCGCCGACGGGTCGGCGGGCAAGGTGAAAGAACGCAGATCGATCGTCGGCGCGCTGTCGCCGCCCAAACGATGATCCAGAATAAGCAGCTTGGCCTGGGCCAGGCCCTGGCTCAGTTGGCCCAGGTACTGTTCCAGCACGAAGGCTTGGCCCGCAGCGGCGTAGGCCTTTTGTTCGGCGGCAAACCGCAGGTTCGCTGCTTGGGCGCCAGCGTTCACTTCGCGGGCGCTGGCCTGGGCCTGATCGCGGGCAGTGCTGGCTTGCAGCAGCGCCTGGTTGGTCTGTTCGCTGGCCGCACCGCGTTCACGGGCGATCAACGCCTGGGCGCCGATCTGCGCGGCTTGCACACCGTGGTAAGCGTTAGCGGCGCCGGCCGGCGGGTGGATAGCCTCGACCACCGTGGCAAGGATTTCCACACCGCTGTCGAGGGTTTGCAGGTCGGCTTGCACGCTGCGGCCAATCTCGTCGGCAAGGCTGGTGCGCTCTTCCCCGAGTAATTCATCCAGGGTGCGCGAGGCAAAATCGTGCACCAGGATGCGGCTGGCGGTGCTGCGGATCAGGGTCGGGATATCCGCGCTGTTGTAGGTGGCAGCAAGCGCAGCCTGATCGGTGAGGCCGATACGGTAGACAAAGCGCACGTCCATATTGACGATCTGGAAGCCCTGCTTGTCGCCGCTGCTGCTGGCAATCACCTGGGATTTGTCATTCACATGGCTGGCGTCCCACAGGCGGTTGGCGATCAACGGCGCCGGGCCTTCCGCGGCAGCCATCTGCGGTGTGGCGGTGTCACTGACGCTGGTCGCCAGCTCATGCACCACGCCGTTTTCAACATTCAGTACGCGGCCCAACGGCCAGGGCAAACCCGCATGCAGGCCGGGGCCGAACACCTCGACCGGTTTACCAAAACGCTCATAAATCCCACGGCCTTGCAGGGGCACTTCATGCACACCAGTCAGCGCCCAACCTACCGCCAGCACCACCAGCAGCACCGGGAAAAACGCTCGGCGCATGTAGGTAAAGGCCCAGATCTGGCGCAGGTCGATGCCAAAGCGGTTGTGCAGTTCATGCTGCAACGCCAGCAAGGGTTGCGGCGGCCAACGCAGCAGGCCGGCGATAAAACTCTGCGCCATCAGGCGCGGTTCGAGGCGCGGCTGGCGTGGGCTGAACAGGGAGAGCACGCCCCTGAGCAGGAACTCCAACGCCACCAACGCCGGCAACAGCCCGATGAGAGTGGCCAGGCGCAACGGCCAGACCGACTCTGCACTGGCAAACAGCAGGCAGATAGCGCTGAGCACCAGGCAAATAATTGCCATCCGGCTCAACTGCGCCAACTGTGAGGCTTCCGGCCATTGGGCAGCGGTTTCCTGGGCCAGGCGGCGTTCGAACACCAACAGGCCAAACGCCAGGGCCAATGCGAGCGCTGCGCCAATACTTGCCGATTGCCCGATGGCGGCAGCGGGCAAGCCCAGGTTCCAGAACTGCAGGATGCTGACCAGCGCCAACAGCGACCAGCCGCCCAACCACAGCACCGGCGCGCCAATCTGCGCCAACAGGCCGTTGCCGAACCGGTTGATCAGGCCTTTATGCCAGGGTGTGGGCTCGATGGATTGTTCGACCGCTTCACCGCTCGGCGCTTCCAACGCCTGGGCACGCCAATCGGCCACCCACCAGGCCGACTGCAAGCCGGCCACCAGCAGCAGTAAGGCCGATGCGCAGTTGATCAATACCACTGGCCAGATCGACAGGGGTGCAAACAACGCTACGAAAAGCGCCAATATCCAACCGCTGAGGGCCAGGGTTGTCAGGCCGATACCGGCCTGGCGCAATCGACGGGCGTGGAACAGCCCTTGCTGAAAACGTGCGAGGTCCTCAACCGAAGCCCCGTCAGCCTCTAGATCCACTTGCATCTGCTCAACGCCCACTTGCACACAATTCGTTACGATATAACACGAAGCGTGAAATTTTTGTTCGAACCCCCGGTGAAAACAGGCGTGCCTTCCGTAGGAGCGAGCTTGCTCGCGAAAAACGTCAACGATAACGCGGGCTTCCTGAATAAACGCGGCGCCTGTGAGTTTTTCGCGAGCAAGCTCGCTCCTACATTGGCCCCTCGTTGTGCTGAGAATGTGACTAACCCCCTATAAACACGAGCCATCACTGGTGTCGGCTGCGATTAGTCGGCACACTTCAGAACAGTTTTTCGCGGGTTCACGGACAAGGAAGCGCCACCCCCATGATTTCCATCTACCAACTCAAACCGCGTTTTCAAAACCTGCTGCGGCCTCTCGTGCAGCGCCTCTATGACAACGGCACCACCGCCAACCAGATCACGGTGCTGGCCGGGGTTGTTTCCCTGCTGGTGGGGCTGTTGATCGCGGGCTTTGCCCAACACCTCTGGCTGTTTGCGCTGATCCCGCTGTGGATGATTGTGCGCATGGCCCTCAATGCCATCGACGGCATGCTCGCCCGGGAATTCGGCCAACAGTCGCGCCTCGGTGCTTATCTCAATGAGCTGTGCGATGTGATCGCCGACAGCGCGCTGATCCTGCCCTTTGCCTTGATCCCCGAGGTGAGCCTGGCGCCGGTGTTGCTGGTGACGCTGCTGGCGGTATTCAGCGAATACGCCGGGGTGCTGGGGCCGATGGTGGGCGCGTCGCGCCGTTATGACGGGCCCATGGGCAAGAGTGACCGGGCGTTTGTGCTCGGGGTGCTGGCCACTGGCGTGGCGCTGGGCTGGCTCGGCGCCGGTTGGGTTGAGGCGGTGATGTGGCTGGTGGCCGCCCTGCTCGCCTATACCTTGGTCAACCGGGTGCGTCAGGGCCTCAAAGAACAACAAACCTCCCCTTCTGCATAAGGATTTTGCGATGCGCGAACAGCAACAGCACACCTTCAGTACCCATGATGGCGTCGAGCTTTTCTACCGGCACTGGCCGGCCACGGCAGGCGCCGGGCCGCGCAAGGCGATCCTGTTGTTCCATCGCGGCCATGAGCACTCGGGGCGTATCGCCCACTTGGTGGATGAACTGGGCCTGCCTGAATTCGACTTCTTCGCCTGGGACGCCCGTGGCCACGGCCAGTCCCCCGGCGAGCGCGGCGACAGCCCCAGCTTTGCCACCAGCGCCCGCGACGTGCAGACGTTCTGTGACCACATCAATGCCACTTACGGCATCGAAGAGGAAGACATCGCCGTCATCGCCCAAAGCGTCGGCGCGGTGATCGCGGCCACCTGGGTTCATGACTACGCGCCGAAAATCCGCGCCCTGGTGCTCGCCTCGCCAGCCTTCAAGGTCAAGCTGTACGTGCCCTTCGCCCGCCCCGGCCTGGCACTGATGCGCAAGTTTCGCGGCAACTTTTTCGTCAACAGCTACGTCAAGGCCAAGTTCCTCAGCCATAACCCGGAACGCGTGGCGTCCTACGACAACGATCCACTGATCACCAAGGCCATTTCGGTGAATGTGCTGCTGGGCCTGTACGAAGCAGCCGACCGGGTTGTCGCCGACGCCCAGGCGATCCAGGTGCCGACCCAACTGCTTATCTCCGGCTCCGACTTTGTGGTGCACCGTAAACCCCAGCAGCAGTTTTTCGACCGCCTCGGCAGCCTGAAAAAAGAGCTGCATATCCTCCTCGGTTTTTTCCACGACACCCTCGGCGAACGTGATCGCGCCGTGGCCGTGAGCAGCGCCAAACGCTTTATCTTGCAGAACTTCGCCCACCCGCTGGACCGCGCCAGCCTGCTGGACGCCGACAAACTCGGCGCCACCTGCGCCGAATCCGAATCCCTGGCCGCACCGCTGCCGCGCAATTCCCTGCGCGACCTGTACTGGCGCATGACCCGCGCCAGCATGGGCTTGGGTAAAAACCTGTCGGACGGGGTGAAGCTGGGCTTCGATACCGGTTTCGACTCCGGCAGCACGCTCGACTACGTGTATCGCAATAAGCCTGCCGGCAAGGGCGGGCTGGGGCGGATGATCGACACCAACTACCTCAATTCCATTGGCTGGCGCGGTATTCGCCAGCGCAAGCTGAACGTCGAGGAATTGCTGCGCCTGGCCATGGCCAAGCTGCGTGACGACCAACGCGAAGTACGCATTGTCGACATCGCCGCCGGCCACGGCCGCTACATCCTGGAAGCCTTGCAAGGCGTATCGCCGTTGCCGGAATCGATCCTGCTGCGCGACTACAGCGACATCAACGTGCGCGACGGTGGCGCGCTGATTCGCGAGAAGGGCCTGGGGGACATCGCCCAGTTCGTCAAAGGCGATGCGTTCGACCGCGCTGACCTCGCTGCCCTGGACCCCAAGCCGACACTGGCCGTGGTGTCTGGCTTGTACGAATTGTTTGCCGACAACGCCATGGTCGGCGGCTCGCTGGCGGGCCTGGCCGAAGCTGTGGAGCCAGGTGGTTACTTGGTCTACACCGGCCAACCGTGGCACCCACAGTTGGAGCTGATTGCCCGCGCACTCACCAGCCACCGCCAGGGCCAGGCCTGGGTGATGCGCCGGCGCAGCCAGGCGGAAATGGACCAACTCGTCGAAGCGGCGGGCTTTCGCAAGATCACCCAGCGCGTGGATGAGTGGGGCATTTTCACCGTGTCCCTGGCACAGAAGATCTGAGCATGCGCGAACCCGGTTTATTGAAACCTGCGGTGCTCTGGCTGCTGCTGTTGGCACCGCTGTTTTTCAGCACCTACGGCTTTGCCACCTGGGTCACCAGCCAGCGCAGTGACGTCGGCACGCTGGTGTTCGGTTGGGAAAGCCATATGCCGTTCTGGGCCTGGACCATCGTGCCCTACTGGTCCATCGACCTGCTTTACGGCTTCTCCCTGCTGCTACCCAACACGCGCCATGAGCTCAAGCAGCATGCGCTGCGCCTGCTGAGTGCGCAGGTGATTGCCGTGAGTTGCTTTCTGATCTGGCCACTGCGCTTCACGTTTGAGCGGCCGGAACTGGACGGTGTGTTCGGTTGGTTGTTCGCGGTGCTGGCCGGTTTTGACAAGCCCTTCAACCAGGCGCCTTCGCTGCATATCGCGCTGCTGGTGATCTTGTGGGTGATGTACCAGCGGCACACTCAAGGATTGTGGCGTTGGCTGGTGCATGGCTGGTTCGCGCTGATCGGCGTTTCGGTGCTGACCACTTATCAACATCACTTTATCGACTTACCCACAGGCGCTTTAGCGGGGTGGTTGTGCGTGTGGTTATGGCCTGTAGCGCATCCCAGCCCATTATTGAACGCGCGATTGACGCGGAACTCCCAGCGTCGGCGGCTGGGAATGCGCTATGGGTTGGGTGCCTTGGTCCTGGCGGCGCTGGCCTGGGTACTCGGCGGCGTGTGGCTATGGCTACTATGGCCAGCGGTTTCCTTGGGGTTGATTACGGCCAATTACCTTGTATTGGGCGCACCAGGCTTTCAAAAACGCGGGGATGGCAAACTTACGCCTGCCGCACGCTGGTTGTATGCACCTTATCGGGCGGGCGCCTGGATCAATTCGCGGCTGTGGACACGCAAACATCCACAGCCGGACCTGATTGTGGATAACGTCTGGCTTGGGCGCATTCCTACAACCGGTGAACAGCGCTCATTCGCGAGCATCGTCGACTTATGCGCCGAACTGCCGATGGATCCACAAGGCCGTGCTTACGTCTGCGTGCCCGTGCTGGACCTGATCGCCCCAACCCCCGATGAATGCCTGAACGCCGCCCACGCCATTGAACGCCTGCAAGCGAGCGGCCCGCTGTTGGTGTGCTGTGCCCTCGGTTACTCACGCAGCGCCACCGCCGTCGCCGCCTGGCTGTTGAACACGGGGCGCGCCGCCACGGTTGAGCAAGCGCTGGCTATTATTCGTACAGCGCGGGCCGATGTGGTCCTGCACCCCGCACACCGTCAAGCGTTGGAGGGTTTGCCAAATGCCTGCTGATATGGAACTTCAGGTCGTCGCCAGCCTGTTGCGCCGTGGCCGATCACTGGATCAGTTATCCACAGGGCTGACGCTGCTCGGTGTGCTGTTCGGCCTCGCCCAATTGTTGCTGGCCAGTATTTCCACCATTTGCTTGCTGTTGGCCCTGTGGATGATTGTGCTGGGGCTGTTGCAAAAGTATTGGGCGCTGCGGGTGGCCTTCGACGCCGACTTGTTCGCCCTGCTGGCTCGCGACGTTACCCGCACGCCAGACCTGGACCAGGCCCTGCAGACGCTTGGCCTGCAATCGCCCAAACGAGCCGGTCGCCCCTGGACTGAACGCCGCCGTGGCGCCCTCAAACTGTTGCGTAAACAAGCCTGGCTGCTGGGCGCGCAAGCGCTGCTGACCCTGGGCGTCATCCTCGCCAGCCCTTGGCTACCTTTCTCCGGATAAGGAATTCCCATGTTCGAACCCGTGGTCGCCACGCTGATTACCTCCATGGCCCGCACCGTCACCGGCGCCCGCAGCCTGTGGCTGGGGTGCGCGCCGGTACCGGTGCAGCGTATCTACTTTGCCAACCACAGCAGCCACGGGGACTTCGTGCTGGTATGGGCATCGCTGCCGCAGAACCTGCGCAAATTCACGCGCCCAGTGGCCGGCAGTGATTACTGGAACAAGAGTGCGCTGCGCCGCTACATCATCAATCGAGTGTTCAATGGCGTGCTGATCGACCGTGAGCGCAAGGACCCTGTGGATAACCCTCTGCAGCCCATGCTTGCGGCGTTGGAGGGCGGCGATTCGCTGATCATTTTCCCCGAAGGCACGCGCAATCTGGAGGATGGCTTGCTGCCGTTCAAAAGCGGCTTGTATCACTTGGCAAAGAGTTACCCACAGGCCGAGCTGGTCCCCGTGTGGATAGCCAACCTGAACCGGGTGATGCCCAAGGGTCGCGTATTGCCACTTCCCTTGTTATGCACCACCAGCTTCGGTGCGCCCCTGCAACTGGAAGAAGGCGAAGACAAAGCCGCCTTCCTTGCCCGCAGCCGCGACGCCCTGCTCGCCCTTGCCCCGGAGCATTCCTGAGATGGATAGCCAAACCCTGATGTTATTTGGCGGCATCGGCGCGATCCTGGTGATCGCCTCGCTGATCGGCCTGATCCTCAAGCTGCGCACCCGTGGCAACCCGAATGCCGTGATCGACAACCTCAACGCCCGCATAAACGCCTGGTGGGTAATGGTGGTAGTCATCGGCATCGCCTTCTGGCTCGGCACCGGCGCGGTGATCCTGTTGTTCTACGCGGTGTCGTTCTACGCCCTGCGCGAGTTTCTTACCCTCACGCCCACTCGACGCAGCGACTACCCGGCCCTGGTGGCCGCGTTTTACCTGGCCCTGCCGTTGCAATACCTGCTGATCTACGCCGACTGGTATGGGCTGTTCTCGATCTTCATCCCGGTGTACGTGTTCCTGCTGCTACCGATCCTCGCCTCTCTGGGCGGCGACAGTACGCACTTCCTGGAGCGTGCGTCGAAAGTGCAGTGGGGATTGATGATCGCCGTGTTCTGCGTGTCCTTCGTCCCGGCGCTGCTGACCTTGGACATACCGGGCTACGAAGGCCGTAACCTGCTGCTGATCGCCTATCTGGTGATCGTGGTGCAACTGTCGGACGTGCTGCAGTACGTATGCGGCAAGCTGTTCGGCAAACACAAGATCGCGCCCAACCTGTCGCCGTCGAAAACCGTGGAAGGTTTTGTCGGCGGGATCCTGTTGTCGTCGCTGATCGGCGCAGCGCTGTGGTGGACCACACCGTTCAATCCCTGGCAGTCATTCTTGATCGCGCTGCTGATCAACTTGCTGGGGTTTGCCGGCGGGATCGTGATGTCAGCGATCAAGCGCGACCGCGGCGTGAAAGACTGGGGGCATATGATCGAAGGGCACGGCGGGATGCTGGATCGGCTGGATTCGGTGTGCTTTGCGGCGCCGATCTTCTTCCACCTTGTACGCTACTGGTGGACCTGACCCACACCTTTCTCAAACCCAATGCCCCATGTAGGAGCGAGCTTGCTCGCGAAAAACTCACAGGCACCGCGTTTATTCAGAAAGCACGCGTTATCGTTGACGTTTTTCGCGAGCAAGCTCGCTCCTACAGTAAATGCGGCTGCGGGCTCTTTAAGCAGTGATCTCGACATAGCTGGACTCCCCGCCGCCTGTCGCACCTGACAGCCAGCCCCAAACGAAACTCAGCGTTGTGAGCCCGGCGTGATCCACACCTACCGTGCCACGTGACCAGCCCGCGAGCAGTTCCCCATCCAGGGTTATGCACTGATAAAGCAGCTCGATGGTATCTGGGCCGGTCACCCGCCCGACCTGCGTTCCCAGGCGAATTCGGCCCCCCTGGTAAGTGCTCGAAATCACCCCGTCTTCGACTTGGTAATGAAACACGGTGCCGGTACCGGACACCCCTTGGGCGTTATTCGCGACCACGAACCGACGATTGTGCAAACGTGCTTGGACAGTGGCAGAAGGGTTTTGCATCAATACGCATCCTTGAATTGAGCGAATCCAAAACGAAAAAAGGGGCTGTTGAAAACAGCCCCTTTTGGGTACGTCAGCAAGGCTTACTCCACCGTCACCGACTTCGCCAGGTTACGCGGCTGGTCCACGTCGGTGCCCTTGAGCACGGCGACGTAGTACGACAGCAATTGCAGCGGGATGGTGTAGAGGATCGGCGACAGGGTGTCGTGGATGTGCGGCATGTTGATGACGTGGGTGCCTTCACCGTTGGTCATGCCGGCCTTCTCATCGGCGAAGACGATCAGTTGGCCGCCACGGGCGCGTACTTCCTGTAGGTTGGACTTGAGCTTCTCCAGCAGTTCGTTGTTCGGCGCCACGGTGACCACCGGCATGTCGTCATCCACCAGGGCCAGCGGGCCGTGCTTCAGCTCACCGGCCGGGTAGGCTTCGGCGTGGATGTACGAGATTTCCTTGAGTTTCAGCGAGCCTTCCATCGCCACCGGGTACTGCGCACCACGGCCGAGGAACAGGGTGTGGTTTTTGTCGGCGAACAGTTCGGCGACTTTTTCCACCGTGCTGTCCATGGCCAAGGCTTCGCCCAGGCGGGTCGGCAGGCGGCGCAGTTCTTCGACCAGGGTGGCTTCGACACCTTCGGCGAGGGTGCCGCGCACTTGGCCCAGGGACAGGGTCAGCAACAACAGGCCCACCAGCTGGGTGGTAAAGGCTTTGGTGGAAGCTACGCCGATTTCACGACCGGCCTGGGTCAGCAGGGTCAGGTCGGACTCACGCACCAGGGAGCTGATGCTGACGTTGCAGATGGCCAGGCTGCCGAGGAAGCCCAGTTCCTTGGCATTGCGCAGGGCGGCCAGGGTGTCGGCGGTTTCGCCGGATTGGGAGATGGTCACGAACAGGGTGTCGGGCTGCACCACCACTTTGCGGTAGCGGAACTCGCTGGCGACTTCGACCTGGCACGGGATGCCGGCCAGTTCTTCCAACCAGTAACGCGCCACCATACCAGCGTGGTAGCTGGTGCCACAGGCGACGATCTGCACATTGCGCACTTTGGCGAAGAGTTCGGCGGCTTGCGGGCCGAAAGCGTTCACCAGCACCTGGTTCTGGCTCAGGCGACCTTCCAGGGTGCGCTGTACCACGGACGGCTGCTCGTGAATTTCCTTGAGCATGAAGTGGCGGAACTCGCCTTTGTCAGCGGCTTCGGCGCCATCGCGGTACTGCACGGCTTCGCGCTCGACGGACTGACCGTTCACGTCCCAGATCTGCACGCTTTCACGGCGGATGTCGGCAATGTCGCCTTCTTCCAAGTACATAAAGCGGTCGGTCACCTGGCGCAGGGCCAGCTGGTCGGAGGCGAGGAAGTTCTCGCCCAGGCCCAGGCCGATCACCAGCGGGCTGCCGCTGCGGGCTGCCACGACGCGGTCAGGCTGGCTGGCGCTGATCACGGCCAAGCCGTAGGCACCGTGCAGCTCTTTGACCGTAGCCTTGAGGGCGGTGGTCAGGTCGCTGTGGTCCTTGAGCTTGTGGTTGAGCAGGTGGGCGATCACTTCGGTGTCGGTGTCCGAGGTGAAGACGTAGCCCAGGCCCTTGAGTTGTTCACGCAGCACTTCGTGGTTTTCGATGATGCCGTTGTGCACCACCGCCAGGTCGCCGGAGAAGTGCGGGTGAGCGTTACGCTCGCACGGTGCACCGTGGGTGGCCCAACGGGTGTGGGCGATCCCTAAGCGACCTACCAGCGGCTCACCGGCCAGGGCCTGGTCCAACTCGCTGACCTTGCCCGGGCGGCGCATGCGCTCCAGCTTGCCGGCGTTGGTGAAGACGGCCACACCGGCGCTGTCGTAGCCGCGGTATTCAAGGCGCTTGAGGCCTTCGATCAGGATGGCAGTAACGTTACGTTCGGCGACTGCGCCAACAATTCCACACATGGTGCTTCTCCTAGATGATTGCCGCGCATATCAGCGTAATGCCGCGGGCTTGGATCTGGTCGCGGGCCTCAAGCGGCAGGCGATCATCGGTAATAAGGGTATGGACGCTGCTCCAGGGCAGTTCCAGATTGGGAATCTTGCGGCCGATCTTGTCTGATTCGACCATCACCACCACTTCACGGGCGACCTCGGCCATCACACGGCTCAAACCCAGCAACTCGTTGAAGGTGGTGGTGCCGCGCTGCAGATCGATGCCATCGGCACCGATGAACAGTTGATCAAAGTCGTAGGAACGCAGCACCTGCTCGGCGACCTGGCCCTGGAACGAATCCGAATGCGGGTCCCAGGTGCCACCGGTCATCAACAGCACCGGTTCATGTTCCAGTTCGCTCAAGGCGCGGGCTACGTTCAGGGAGTTGGTCATCACCACCAGGCCCGGTTGATGGCCCAGTTCGGGAATCATCGCGGCGGTGGTACTGCCGCTGTCGATGATGATGCGCGCATGCTCACGCAAACGCTTTACCGCCGCACGAGCAATGGCGCGCTTGTAGGCCGAGATCGGCTGGGCAGCGTCGCCCACCAGTTCTTGGGGCATGGTGATTGCGCCACCGTAGCGACGCAGGAGCAGGCCGTTACTTTCGAGGGCGGCAAGGTCCTTGCGGATGGTCACTTCCGAAGTTTCGAAATGTTTGGCCAATTCGTCCACGCTGACTTCGCCCTGTTCGTTGAGCAATGTCAGGATGTTGTGGCGTCGTTGGGGGGTGTTTCGTTTCGACATGGTAGTGATAAGTTTCGTTTCGAAAGATAACGAAGGCAATCAAAACCTATTAGCGAAAGATCGTCAAGCGGGGCATGCAATATTTTTAAGTCACCACAAATCAATTGTGGGAGCTGGCTTGCCTGCGATAGCGGTTTGTCAGGCGACATCCATGCTGAATGTCAGACCGCTATCGCAGGCAAGCCAGCTCCCACAGAAGTGCGCCCCAATCTATCGGATTGTGGATAACTCAGTTCTTTTTGATTTTGACCGGGCGTTTCCAGCCGTCGATGTTGCGTTGGCGAGCGCGGGCAACGGCCAGTTGGGACTTATCCACATCCTGGTTGATGGTTGAGCCCGCTGCGGTGTTGGAACCATCGCCGATGGTCACCGGAGCAACCAGCGAGTTATTGGAGCCGATGAACACGTCTTCACCAATGGTGGTCTGGTACTTGTTGGCACCGTCGTAGTTGCAGGTGATGGTACCGGCACCGATGTTGGTGCGGGCGCCGATGACGGCATCGCCCAGGTAAGTCAGATGGCCGACTTTGGCGCCTTCGCCGAGCTGAGCGTTCTTCAGTTCGACAAAGTTACCCACATGGGCCTTGGCCCCCAGCTCACTACCCGGACGCAAGCGCGCAAACGGCCCGGCATCGCTGCCCTCGCCCATCACGGCACCGTCGATATGGCTGTTGGCCTTGACCACCACGCCTTTGCGCAAGGTGCTGTCCTTGATCACGCAGTTCGGGCCGATCACCACACCGTCTTCAATGATCACGCGGCCTTCGAGGATCACGTTGATATCGATCAGGATGTCGCGGCCCACCGTCACCTCGCCACGCACATCGAAACGTGCCGGGTCTCGTAGGGTCACGCCCTGGGCCATCAGGCGCAGGCCTTCGCGCAGTTGATAATGGCGCTCCAGCTCTGCCAGTTGCTTGCGGTCGTTGGCGCCCTGCACTTCCATCGGGTGATGGGGCTGCTCGGTGGCGACAACCAGGCCATCGCTGACGGCCATCTCGATGACGTCGGTGAGGTAGTACTCGCCCTGGGCATTGTTGTTGGACAGACGGCTCATCCAGTCGGCGAGCTTGTTGGCAGGCACGGCGAGAATGCCGGTGTTGCCTTCAGTAATCGCGCGCTGGGCTTCGCTGGCATCTTTGTGCTCGACGATCGCGGCGACCTTGCCATCGGCGTTGCGCACAATGCGGCCGTAACCCGTAGGGTCATCCAGCTCAACGGTGAGCAGGCCCATCTGGCCAGGCACCACGTGCTTGAGCAGGCGTTGCAGGGTTTCCACTTCAATCAGCGGGACATCGCCGTAGAGGATCAATACCGTGTCCGCGGTGATGAAAGGCACAGCCTGCGCGGTCGCGTGGCCGGTGCCCAGTTGCTTGTCTTGTAATACGAAATTCAGATCGTCCGCGGCGAGGCGCTCGCGAACCAGGTCTGCACCATGGCCGATCACCACATGAATACGCTGTGGGTCCAACTGCCGGGCGCTGTGGATAACATGACCCAGCATGGAGTTGCCCGCAACCGGGTGCAGTACCTTGGGCAGGGCAGAACGCATGCGGGTGCCCTGGCCTGCGGCGAGAATGACGATTTCAAGAGACATGAATGGCTACCAATCCTGGGCGGTCCGGGTTCAGACCTAAGAAGTGTTTTGCAAAAAAAGAAAAAGGGTAGCCGAGGCTACCCTTTTTAATCAATCACGCATCAAGCAAAACGGCGTGGCCGCTTACTTCTTGCGGATCTGCTGGAGAGTACGCAGCTGGGCTGCGGCCTCGGCCAGACGGACTGCAGCAGCGCTGTAGTCGAAGTCTGCGCCTTTTTCGTTCAGTGCCTTCTCGGCAGCCTTGACGGCTTCCTGAGCGGAGGCTTCATCCAGGTCGCCAGCACGTTGCACGGTGTCGGCAAGTACCTTGACCATGTTCGGCTGAACCTCGAGGAAACCACCGGAGATGTAAAACACCTCACGTTCCCCGCCTTGCTTGGTCAGAGTGATCGGACCTGGCTTCAAGCTTGTGATCAGCGGGGCGTGACCCATGGCGATACCAAGATCACCCAGGTCACCGTGCGCTGTTACAAACTCGACCAGACCGGAGAAAATTTCCCCTTCCGCGCTGACGATATCGCAATGGACTGTCATAGCCATCTGATTGCCTCAACCTGATGAGCGCCCGTTTCCGGGCGCCAGGATTACAGTTTCTTGGCTTTCTCGATCGCTTCTTCGATGCCGCCGACCATGTAGAACGCTTGTTCTGGCAGGTGGTCGTAGTCACCGTTGAGGATACCTTTGAAGCCAGCAATGGTGTCTTTCAGGGAAACGTATTTACCCGAGGCACCGGTGAAGACTTCAGCCACGAAGAACGGCTGCGACAAGAAACGCTGGATCTTACGAGCACGGTTTACCAACTGCTTGTCGGCTTCCGACAGCTCGTCCATACCCAGGATCGCAATGATGTCCTTCAGTTCTTTGTAACGCTGCAGCACGTACTGAACGCCGCGAGCGGTGTCGTAGTGCTCCTGGCCGATCACGTTCGGGTCCAGCTGACGCGAAGTCGAGTCCAGTGGATCGACCGCTGGGTAGATACCCAGGGAAGCGATGTCACGGGACAGAACGACGGTGGCGTCCAAGTGGGCGAAGGTGGTGGCTGGCGACGGGTCGGTCAAGTCATCCGCAGGTACGTATACCGCTTGGATCGAGGTGATCGAACCTTCCTTGGTCGAAGTGATACGTTCTTGCAGAACGCCCATCTCTTCAGCCAGGGTCGGCTGGTAACCTACTGCCGAAGGCATACGGCCCAGCAGTGCGGATACTTCAGTACCGGCCAGGGTGTAACGATAGATGTTGTCGACGAACAGCAGAACGTCGTTACCTTCGTCACGGAACTTCTCGGCCATGGTCAGGCCAGTCAGGGCTACGCGCAGACGGTTTCCCGGCGGCTCGTTCATCTGACCGTAAACCAGTGCCACTTTGTCCAGAACGTTGGAGTCCTTCATCTCGTGGTAGAAGTCGTTACCCTCACGAGTACGCTCACCCACACCTGCGAACACGGAATAACCGCTGTGCTCGATGGCGATGTTACGGATCAGTTCCATCATGTTTACGGTCTTGCCTACACCGGCACCACCGAACAGACCGACTTTACCGCCCTTGGCGAACGGGCAAACCAGGTCGATAACCTTGATGCCGGTTTCCAGCAGGTCGTTGCCGCCCGCTTGTTCTGCGAACGAAGGTGCTGCGCGGTGAATGCCCCAGCGCTCTTCGGTGGCAATCGGGCCAGCTTCGTCGATCGGGTTGCCCAGTACGTCCATGATCCGGCCCAGAGTCGCTTTACCGACCGGTACGGAGATGGCAGCGCCAGTGTCGACAACGTCCAGACCGCGCTTCAAGCCTTCGGTGGAACCCATCGCAATGGTACGAACTACGCCGTCGCCCAGCTGCTGCTGAACTTCCAGGGTAGTTTCCGCGCCTTGTACTTTCAGCGCGTTGTAGATGCTCGGTACGCTGTCGCGTGGAAATTCCACGTCGATAACGGCGCCGATGATTTGAACGATACGTCCGCTACTCATAGCTGGATCCTCTGAATATTTGAACCGTTAAACCGCGGCAGCGCCGCCGACGATTTCCGAGATCTCTTGGGTGATCGCAGCCTGACGCGCCTTGTTGTAGATCAGCTGCAAATCGCTGATCAGATCACCGGCGTTATCGGTAGCGTTTTTCATCGCGATCATCCGCGCCGCTTGTTCAGCTGCGTTGTTCTCGACCACCGCCTGGTACACCTGCGACTCCACGTAGCGCACCATCAAGCCGTCAAGCAGCTCTTTGGCGTCTGGTTCGTAGAGGTAGTCCCAGTGGTGCTTGAGTTCCTGATCCGGGGTCGCCACCAGTGGAATCAATTGCTCCACGGTTGGCTGCTGGGTCATGGTGTTGATGAACTTGTTGGATACCACGGAGAGGCGGTCAATACGGCCTTCCAGGTACGCATCCAGCATCACCTTCACACTGCCGATCAAGTCATTGATCGACGGCTCTTCACCCAAGTGGCTGATAGCTGCAACGACGTTACCGCCGAAGTTGCGGAAAAAGGCCGCACCCTTGCTACCAACAACACACAGATCAATCTCGACGCCGTTTTCGCGGTTTACCGCCATGTCCTTGACCTGGGCCTTGAACAGGTTGGTATTCAGACCACCGCACAAACCACGGTCACTGCTCACTACCACATAACCCACACGCTTTACTGCGCGGTCGATCATGAACGGGTGGCGGTATTCCGGGTTGGCGTTGGCCAGATGCCCAATTACCTGGCGGATACGCTCCGCATAAGGACGGCTAGCAGCCATGCGCATTTGTGCCTTGCGCATTTTGCTGACCGCCACTTTTTCCATGGCGCTGGTAATTTTTTGCGTGCTTTTGATGCTCGCAATCTTACTGCGAATCTCTTTTGCGCCTGCCATGTAACACCTATCAGGTTAGCAAGCGGGAGCCTTGCGGCTCCCGCTGCGGCTTACCAGGTTTGGGTGGCCTTGAACTTCTCGATACCGGCTTTCATGCCAGCGTCGATATCGTCATTGAAGTCACCCTTCACGTTGATCTTCGCCATCAATTCGGCGTGATCGCGGTTGAAGTAAGCAATCAGCGCTTGTTCAAAGCTGCCGACCTTGGCGATTTCAACGTCGGTCAGGAACCCACGCTCAGCGGCATACAGCGACAACGCCATGTCAGCGATCGACATTGGGGCGTATTGCTTCTGCTTCATCAGCTCGGTAACGCGCTGACCATGCTCAAGTTGCTTACGGGTCGCTTCGTCCAGGTCAGAAGCGAACTGGGCGAATGCCGCCAGTTCACGGTACTGAGCCAGAGCGGTACGGATACCACCGGAGAGCTTCTTGATGATCTTGGTCTGAGCGGCACCACCCACACGGGATACCGAAACACCGGCGTTCACTGCAGGACGGATCCCGGAGTTGAACATCGCCGATTCCAAGAAGATCTGACCGTCGGTGATGGAAATCACGTTGGTCGGAACGAACGCGGAAACGTCGCCAGCCTGGGTTTCGATGATCGGCAGTGCGGTCAGGGAACCGGTTTTGCCGGTCACTGCGCCGTTGGTGAACTTCTCTACGTACTC
>JAAIGE0100092534.1_pt1 | contig 48480 bp, 69 predicted proteins | sample 6487951 | NCBI WGS metagenome assembly JAAIGE01 (sample SAMN13974128, study PRJNA590717) | phyllosphere metagenome | biome: tomato field; feature: multiple bacterial spot infested tomato fields; material: tomato leaves; isolation source: leaves from tomato fields | host: Solanum lycopersicum ...
CAAGGCTGAAGTCCATTTGTGATGAGAAGCAGCAGATGCATGACAAGAGTAATGAGCTTCACCGTGTTTCTTCCCGTCGAGAAAACTAGCCAAGCGAGTTTGTAACTGCGTGAGTGTCTGGTTGTATCCAGATCGTGCGAAAAGACCGAGAACCTTGAAATTTCGTCGGATTCGCGCTTCGACTTCGGCCGTTACGAAGTCTGGCACCACTTCATGCAGACACCTTAAAGTGCCTTTAGAAATGGCAGGCAACATGGTTGCTGCTGCGCTGGTCAAATAGGTTCTCCGTGCTCTCGTGAGCTGCCCAGCGGATTCGTCCAGGGCGTCAATACGACGCTCGATAGTTTCCATGATGGACGACAGTGCGTTTATGGCAGAACCGAGGTCTGAACTGAGCTGGTTAGTCATGCGAGTCTCCATCATTTTGCCATCACACCGTCTTCACGACGGCTTGCAAAATAGTCAGCGAAATATTGTTTTAAGCCGGGCTTGTTCATTCCCTCAGCCCACTCCAGTGGTGAACCTGGTTCGATCTTGAGATCAGTAAATGGGTCGTAACCAAGATCTGTGATTTCATGCATGCGTAGGAAATATCTGCGGTTCACTGCATCTCCATGCCAAAGATGCCGAATGTTCCCTGGCACCACACCCAGGCTCCCCTGAACCATGCGATGAAACCGCTTTACCCAAGACTGCAAATGTGTAATTTGCCGCGGGTCTTTCTTGAGAGCGTTCTGGATGCAGAAGTTGGAATCTCCATAAATGGCATGTGCCATAAAATGGTCTGCGCTACCTGATACCGCAGACTCGTAGAGCCCGACCTCGTCAAAAATTTCGCGGCGCATTGCCCAGCCGTAACCTGTGTGCCCGTGAACGTCATACCGGCCTGCATTTAATACAGCAGGATCAACAGCCATCACGGCGGCGAATGAGGTTGCTATGTCCGGCGTGTCACCTGGGACATTTCCGCGCTCCAACCGAACGCATGTCTCAAAGACTTGAGCCACCTTGTGCTTCTTCAAAACCGCGACCAGGTCCTGTGACCAGCGCGGGTTATCAAACAGAATGTCGCAGTCGAGCCAGGCAACATACTTGCAGGTTCGTGGGAGCCAAGAAGCGGCCAGGTTAAGCAGTCGTTCTTTTTGCCAAAGCAAGGTCCGAGCGCGGACTTTGATCACATCAAGCTTTTCGGGTAACTCGAAAGGATCGTCCCCGAACGCACATTCAACGGTGATGCAAGTAACTCCCGATCGCTCCATGCCTTCAATGAACAGGTCATAGTTTCGACGTCTGGAAGCGTAGCCACATGGATTGAAATAGGTGGTGATTACAACGACCTCACTCATCGCCGGTCTCCGCATAAAGAGGCAGTGAGCAAATGGGAAACCCATCTAGCGCAAGTCGACGGGACTTACCCTCCCCGGACTCAGATCCTGAAGCAAGCGCCTCCGCCCGGTTGCCGAACAGAACTAGGATCGCTGCAAACATCCAAAAACGCTCAAACCTCATCATTGCCTCCAAGCATACGAATCTCAGGACAATAGAATACATAACACGTATTGATAATGCCACGACCCCATGCAGTCCATAGATGATCACAATGACTGACAGCTCTAACCTGTCGCTACAGCTTCAAATTCAACACCTAATTTCCAGGCGATGTAGCACCTAGTTAAACCAGCCGTCACACCGCCCGAGAAACCTACATGTCCAAAGCCATCAGCCTTGAACTGGGCGCCATGCGCAAACAGCGTGAGGGTACCCGCTTCTGACATCTCGCTAATCAAAATAGCCGCGTCGCTGAGTGTCGAGTCAGGCCGAAACGCAAAAGGCTCCCCACCAGGTCCGGTGTCCCGATAAAGGCATGGACCCGACGCATACAGCTTGATACCCAGCCTGGCTTCTACCCCCTGCGCCCTTGCCGCCCAGAGGGCAAGGTCAGCACCGCAAAGGTCTACGATGGGTCGTTTTTCGCTCATGGGAACTCCGTCTTACGATCACCGATAGGTCAATAAGGACTAGATAAGTTCGGCCGGAATATCGATGGTGTCACCAAGCCGAGCTACAGCTATAGCCCGGCATGCTGCGACAATCAGAGTGGGGCCGCCAGCAATTGACTCGCCCACTCTCGCCGCCCATGGGTAACCAGGCAGAAGCACGTCAAAGCGGACTTTGTGTCGCAATATAGCCAACGTGCCGGCCTTCTCATCAGTCGCTGGCTCGATCTTTCCGAAAGTGCTCCCCCCCAAAGCAAGGCGGATACCGCTTTTGGTGATCCTGGCTTGCTTTCCATCAGCTAAAGCCATGGCCCAATTTAGGGATAGGCCCTTCAACTCCGATGTTCTTACTTCGACAGTTTGTGACATGCCTCATCCTCTCTGGTCCGGTGTCGCTGAAAGAAAAATTCAGGAGCGCAGCACTTTACTGTTTATCCCTTGCCCTTAATTCGGCCATTGCCGCTTGGCGTGCCTTGCTGCATTTGTCGTGGTTGCCGTGTGCGCGTGACCTATTGCATTGATCGCAAATCGTTTCAAGGTCGAGTGGCCTCATCGGTCGACCGCGGACCGTAGTGGTTCGGCGTAGGACAGTCATAGCGTCAACCTACGGAACTCAACGACCCAAACCCAGGGGTTGGCATCCCAGTTGCCACCAAGGCTCTCCCAGAGGTTGCCAAAGGCATGTCGGGCAGAGCCAAGACATTGTTCGTGGCTGGTGGTGGTGTCCCACATCCACCCATTGCGCTGCTGGTGAGCGGATTCCGGCGCGGGGCAATCCCCAACATCCTTCCAGCCTGTACCACCATGACCGCATTGGCGGCCGTAGTCGGTGAAGAAACATCCCTCAGCTATCGCCTGCTCTTCACTGATGTCCTGCAACCGCTCAATGCGTACGTCGGTGATCTCCAACAAGATCCGGCTAGCCCAGCGATACATGTGGATGCTGGGTCGGTGGCGCCAGATCTTGTTTGGCTCAGCTGCCGAGTACGCGCCATTGCGCAAACCGCTCGGGTAGTGATTGTTGGGTTCATTCGGAGGCTTACCGTCAGCTGTGTAGACAACCCGCCTGCTACCGCACCAGGCGCCAGCATCATCCTCAGGGTAGGAAGCCAGCCAGTCTCCAGCTTGCCACCAGTTCTCGCGGCCCCATAGGCGATCGCCTGGCTTGCCGTATGGGCAAAAGTCGTTGTAATACCCAACACTGTTCGGATGCAGCGGACCTTCAGTAGGGAGCTCGTGGCATTCGCCAATTTGGGCGCCGATACTGATATTTTTAAGCGCACGTACACTAAGCGCACGTCGAGTCGTTGTTTTACGATCATCCAGAACTGCACGCACCATCGGGCGAGAAAAAGGAATAGGTCGCTCCTTTACGATGATCATGCTGCCCCCTTGGCCGGTGGCCAAGCAGCATATTCCTGATCAGGCAGTTCATCGGTTACGTCATGGCTGGCCCAAGCGAGAAACTTTTCTATCGGCACTTTTGGATAATGCCTGCCACGGGCTACTGATGGACCGTCATACTGGACCTCACACGAACCGATCCATTTGATGGTCCGATCATTGATCAGAGGCTTCCAAGCGTCGCCAGCTTTACCGGGCTTTTTTGCTCTGTAAGTGCGTCCAACCTGGAGCTTTAAGCAGTCTTCAGTCATTGGTCAGTACCGTGCAATTCAACAGAGGGAATTTGAAGTAATTCTTCAGGCTGAACCTTTGGGCGCTCATACAGCATTTCCGCCCAGCACTTCTGTGGTTCACCAAAGATCGAATCGCCCCACGAACCTTTACCCGGGAGTCGGCAGGTATCACTTGTGACTGGCTTGTTTTCGTAGAAAACCCAGTAACCGTGCTGATCAAGTCCAACCCAGTTCGCCCAGAGCGGCCACTTATCCGTTGAGGGGTACACGTGAGAGCCGAAGCAGGAAGTTAGGTCTTCACGTCCAGCCCGTCCGGCACAGTTATGCGCCGGCAGCACCGCGTACAAAGCAACCTGTTCGCCAGGTCGAGACTGCGCTAAACGATCGCAAGCCTTGTGATCGTATTGGATGTCCCAATCATCAACCTCCGGGCCGTTGGTGCCGTGGAAGACATCACCAAGCAGGAGAAAAGCCACAAGTTCGCCCTGGGGCGGTGATGGTTGTTCAGTGTTCTGGTGCACAAACTCGAAGTCGTCGATGTAGTCTGAGCAATTACAGTCAACTACGTTCGTTTCCCCTACTGCCTCACATTGGCAGAACTGTTCTCTCAATTTTTCATGCAGCGAGCCTTCCATCTCGTCTGCAACTTCAGCCTTTTTAAGCGTGACGGTCCGACACTCTTTGCTGTGAGGGTGTTGGAAGGCGAATTTCAGGTCCTCATGGGCGTTGGAGGGGGGCACCTCCAACTCACCAGGCGCACAAAGCAGAGCGCACAGCTGCATGCCGATATCTGTGAACTCGTACCGCGAACCACCGCACCAGCGGATGACGCCAATACGTGCAAGCTCCTTCATGCCAGCCTTTGCGACGTCATAATCCTGGCCGTCCTCCGTCGTCTCATGAAATCGCCGAAGGTCTGCAACTTGATGGCCGGTCAGACCCACCGACACGCGAGCAACAGTTTTATTGTTGGGCATGGTCAGACTCCCGGCCGGCTTTTGAAGGCGAGCCAAATGTAATGGCGCCCCTTAGAGGTAATCTTGATTTTTTCTGACTGCTTGTTCCAGCTGATAAGCCGAAGCTGGGCGAGGATTGTTGTTATCGTGTGACCCTGGTGGCAGCCGGCCAGTGCCTTAATGCAGCCTTGTGCCAACAAACCGCGGAAGTCGGTGTGCCCAAAGTTAGTACCACTAAACGAGACCTGCATCTGATCATCGCTCACCAGGTCGGTGACGGCTTTAACGTTAGGATCTCGCAGATAGCAAATATGCGTCATGATCATTCGCCCTGGATGGCCTGCATGCTCAGACTTACACCTGAGGTGTTTGGGGCTGGGTGACTTTGGTCAGTCCTAACAACCAGCTTTTTTCCACATGAGTGGCAAAAGTGCATGCCATGGGTGTTCGGAGAACCATCCATGAATGCCCAGGTCACGCCGCAGTCGCTGTTCCATACACCGCTTGTATCCTGGGACCAGGAGCAGGTGATGGGTTGCTCTGGCAGGCATGTACTCGATGCTGATTCGCAAAGCTCAAGTACCCAATCGATCCATTCCTTGCGCTGCCGATACTGTGGCTGGTCGTCTCCATCCACCATCACTTCGTCAGAAGGACGTTGATTTATTGATCTGACAGCACTGATCAGCTCTCTAAGTCGCTCACACATCTGGGTGTGATCCAACTTCTGCCACGCTAACTCAGCTTTGGTTGAGTCGAGCAGCTCGTCGGCCGCGGTCAAAAGCGTTTGCAGCGCGTCTAGCTTTTTTACGGCTTGCCCATACTCATCCTTTGCTTCGCCGATTTCACCACGAAGCTTACCGATCTCACTGAGTGCCGCCGCTGATCCGCCGACTATGTGGGTTTCATCGGATATGCCAAGCGCTTTGTCGATCTCAGATAAGGACACGATTGAAGCCTGGTACATCCGTTGGTAGTTCGGTTGAAATTCCGGCCTTTCGGCGGTTTGATCGATCATAGGCTCTCCTGATTGCCATGCGTTTGCATCCGCACCCCGCGTGCGAGTGCGTGAATGCAGTCAATGCAACGACTCCGATCATTGAGATCCGAGCCCACCCAACTCAGAAACACGCTCGCATTATGCGCTTATAATACTCAACACGTACCTATAAGGCCAATCGAATAAACCAAAAAACCCCGGACATTTGATGTCCAGGGTCGGGGGGTTGAATTGATTGGGAGTATGCCTCCTGGAGCGTTACGAGATTGGATCAGTGACAATCAGCCCCTCATCAGTCAAACGATCGGCGATCGCCTGGGCCGTGTCGCTATTCCACTCTTCGCCGTTGAGCTCGCCTTGAACACCCTTGATCAAATCGATCGCAGATCTCACTGCTTTCTCTCCATCAGTCCCCGCCAAGTCAGCCGCAGCGCTTTGCAGACGATCAAGAATGCTTGCGCCATAATTTGCTGACTCAACAGATTCACCTAACAAGTCAGCGCGATCAGCCTTCACAGCCACTTCGAAAGTGTCGCCTGGCAGAGGTGTGACTTGGAAATAAGCTGATTCGGCAATAAGTGTTTTGACAAGATCCCGAGCTATTTCAGCGCTGGCCAGACTCTTAAAAACTAAATCTTCCCGTGAGATGTCGTAGCTCTCGAGCACTCCAACCAACTCGTTCAAACCGGTCTCCATGATGGCGAAAACATGATTGTAGTCGTCACCGGTTGGACACTTTTCAGCGTCGTCCAGCGACCGGTCATGAGCGCTGATGTTGGCGAGCAAAGCACGCACGAACTTCAGCGGTCGAATCGGGTTGGGCTTATTTACAGAAGAGGTCATGGTTGCACCTCCTGGTCCAGCACCGCCGGTGGCGGATAGACTCCGTAGCGCGTCAGTGATGGGATCAGGCGGCGGCAAACGAAGGTTTGGTGAACACTGTTCAGTTCACAAAAACGCCCCTGCCCTAGGTAATGACTGACTCGATACAGTTCAAATTCGCTTGGCTCTGGACCATCATAGGTAGGCATTGGAAGCGCTTGAAACCGCATGTCTTCAAGCAACTCTTGTAGGGATTTCATCATAACTGTCACCTCGATTGTTGTTCATGTCTCGAAGAGATGACCAACATCGACGAACAAGTCGTGACGTCTTTGGCGCAGATTCGCGAGCAGGCGTTAAATCCCTGGCAGCACCTCCGCCCCTCGTTCGCCTTTAAGGTGTCGCCTATTCAGGTGAATATCTAAGAAATCTTGATCTATTAGAGTACGGCACAGGCGTGTTTGAAGGCAGGTTAAGCAAAGCATGCCGTAGTTCTCGGGGTGTGCCCTGAGCCATAGGTCATGACGGACCATGTAGTAGTCATCTCGACAGGTAGACTTTGTGCAGTCCTGACAAGCATCCCACGCTAACTCACCGAAGAGAATACAGGCCTCTAAGCAGAGCCTATGAGCAATTGCCTCCGTATGCTTAGCCAGTAAACTCACAGTCCCGGCATGCAGCTCACCGTGCCAGGCGTGACCTGGACAACGACCACCGTGCGGTGGCAGCTTCGCCGCCTTATAACCTGGGGAAAACGTGTAGACGACCCCCGAGGTATGCTTGGCCTCGCGCAGCAATACGTCTACCTGCCAGGAAAGATGCCACTTGTAAGCCCCGTATGTCCTGGAACTCTTTGGGTAACCGCCACGAGGCACTGTAGCTGTATTCATTCAGCGAGCTGAACCTGAGCGGTAATATCCTTCTCGCAGCCAAGACAAAAGCAACGAGCACCACCTCGGATACGCACTATATTTGATGCATCAATAGCCTCACCGTTAGGTTAGAACATCTGAATATATTTGCTGATTCGCTTCTCGTACCAGCCGGCCTCCGCACCACATTTAGGGCATGGAGCTATTTGCTTTCGTGTCAGATTTTCCATGCCGATCTATCGCTCTGTGCCGACAATACGCGCAACACCGTTGAAGCCATAAACCTCATGGCCAAGATCTTGCTCTTCGGCCGGCACCCATTCGAAAGATCCTTCGTCCCAGAGAAGATCACCCGGGCTAACCTTTGAAGATTCATCAGTGCCAGGCACAAGTGAGTAGCCTGGCGGTAAATTTGCTTCCATGGACATTCCTTTTCGTCGGGGCAACGCGTACGCCGTGTTCACACGACCTGGACGGCTTTTGCACGATCATGAAAGTGACGAAAGCTGGCGAATTAGCCTAGGCTCCTCCGACCATAGATATTCCTTCAGCCAGAGGCTTGTCACTACGTTCCCGGCGGATGACAAACCAAAGACCATAGCCCGACTATCAACGCAAACATGGCAGAACCTTTTCAGATCCTGTTGCCTCAGGCCCGCCAAGAAATGGAAGTAAGCATCGAACTCAAACTTACCAACCCCATAATTCAACATATCAACCGGCGAACTCAGCTGTAACTCAGGCTTTAGATAGCCAAACGCCGTTAATCGGAAAAGCTGGTCAGATTGCAGGAGCTCCCCGCTTACCACGTAGTGATGGGCATGCTCACGAAATTGAGCCTTCGTGCTTTCGGTAGCACCTGAGAACTCGTTTAACAACCCGGCGGGGCTGGTCAACCTAAAGTCGACGAGAATGAATCGTTCGCCCTTGATAAAACTGTTGTTAGGGCAGCTTGAATCAGCTGTCAGCGAAGGTCTGATCGCCGCCTGATGGTCTGTGCACGCGGAAGCCTCAGCTGAAAATTGATGAGCGATGGCTTTAAGCTGGTAGGCCTCGCTCCTGCTTTCGTCGAAAGTGGAGGAAGTCGGCAAGGGGTGCGGCGAGCTGTTCGGGTGCATCATATTGCTCTCGACTTAAAAAATTCGCTTCAAGGCCCAAACAGTTCCAATAAGAGCGGCTGAGATAATTACCACTACCAAAACGCTGTGCCCCCTCAACAAAGCGCCAACCGTGTGGTTGGTTGCGCTGTGAACCACTGCGTTTGCAACCTGGTCTGCGATGGATGTGTGACTGCTTGCATAGAGTTTCATAGGGTGATCACCGTGAACACTGGGTATTACAGCCTTTGGCAGTGCATGCGGTCTACTGAACCTTCGGCCTGAGACTGGGATTGCAGTCCGGATCCTCAATGTTTTCCAAAACTGATTCCGCGCCCTTCCGCTTAAATATCGGCCCCCAGTCCACAAGGGTGTAAATCGCACCGTCCTTTTCTATTACCACGCCAGCTTGATCTTCTGCTTGCTTCAACAAACTTGTGACCGATTTTTTATCGAGACCTGTCCGAGCCACAATCTTCAGCAAGGTAGGCTCATGCGAATCATCTAGAGCAGCGAGCGCACTCAGCATCCGCCTTAGGTCACCTTTTGGGTAGCTCTTAATATCGGTCATATATCTCACAGATGGGTGCTATAAACGCACCAATTTTAGCTTGTGCCGGTTATCTTGTCACGGCCTGACCAGAGGCAGGACCAAACCTGACAACGCAAACTGTGCCCAGCTGGCGCTCGACTTTCACCAATCAAGTTGGCGTAGAACTCTCACTTTTTTTCCCCGTGGATGAAGACTCTACTGAGATAGGCGGTCGCAAAATATCCAAAAGCCCCCTCATGAAAATCCCAGAGGCAACCGCCGCGGCGATGAGCGTTGCTCCTCGCCCAAATGGGTGAACATCGACTACCGAGCACAACACGTTGACGACCAAAACAGCAAACCAAAACGAGACCAACAACTTATCCATAACAAATCCTAGATTTACCGAGGCGAAAGGCGCCTCTCCTAACAAAAAAGCACGTCTTGGTAATGCGACGAATATTCATAAATTGATTACTTCCAGTCGATACTGACTGGCGCGACGATGCCCGGCGGACTTATGGCGGACACAAACCTCGACAGGGTAACTCCCGCAGCCAGGACCAGTGAGCGCTTCCCAGCAGATTTGCGAACAACAACCCTTGCGCAGCGCAGTTCAGAAAGTGCTTTGGGGCCCATGGGATTAGCCCCCTGGAATGTCAGGTTTACCAAATCGTTTTTCTGATTGTCTCCGTTAGAGTGGAGGTACTCGACGATTTTGTACTTGGCTCGGGCGATCAAGAACTCCTGCAAGGGCAGCCTGCCAACCCGACTGAGCGCGTAATCAGTGTACGTTTTGAAACCTACAACATTTGCTGCGTATTCATCGGCGAGCATGACGCCCTCCCAGCGTGTTGTGATCCGGGCAATACGTGAACATCCATCCTCGCCGGCACACGTCCGAAACGGTGGCAGAACCGCGACTTGTGCATTGAGGATTCAATCGACAACCAGAGTCTTCATTTCATCCCATGCGGTGGGGTCCACTTCGCCGGTATGGAAAGCGATCCGCATACTCAAAGTAGGCCTGCCGTGCTTCATCAGATATGCCGCTGCGCCAGCACACATCGCCTCATGGCCTGATGGAGAGTAGTTACCGTCGTCATCCCAGTCACCGCCTCGCGCAGAATGGACGGTCTTATGGCAAGGAAACGTGCTGTGATCATCATCAACAAGATCGGCAATAATTCCTTGGAGCCTGCCGGGCCTAAGCTCAATTGATCCCTGCTTAAGAAAAGGGCAGTTCGCACAAGGTCGTTTAAGCCGCAAATGGTGCTCAAATGGATCTTTTGCACCACATGCCTGCGGTAATACGGAATCTTCTTTAGCCGTGCTCGAAGTCACTTCGCTTTCCTACACATTACGATGGAATATTGTAGGTGCCTTTAACGCACCACGTCAAACTAATCGAGCACTAGCATTGATCGACCATCACTCCTGGTGCGCAATCTTCAGGTCTTTATCGGTCCCAGCTGTCGATGAAACCACCGGCCATTCGAGATGCGCCGCAGCATGCCTAATGTCCAGCAAGATTTTACGGCCTAAGGCAGCATCTGCCGAACTATCTCTCACAGCAACAGCCGGGACTTGGCTGTGATGAAACTCTTGGCTTAAAACGTCAACTTGCGAATCCCTTACGGTCGCTGGGGACCCGCCACTGTTCTGGAGATTCCGCAGCAACGAAACTTCGGCGGTAAGCCTTGCGAAATCAAGCTTCTGATAATGCAGTTGCATATCGACGCCTTGCAGGCGATCAATCTCGTCACAGAGCTCTGCATCTGCACAAAGCAACTGACGCAGCGCTCCGATGTTCCAGTAGGTGCTGTAGTCGCCGGCATCCGCGTTGGAGGAGCTGCTGAGTAGTTCATCAACGCCAGTCTCTGGACATAGCCTAGAAATGATCGCAACGGCCTCTGCACGGCCCTGAGCACGTGCACGCCGGATAACCGCTTGTATTGCATTGCTGCGCTTCATAGAAAACCTACCTTCCTGTGGATACATCGGCGGGCAATGCAGCCCATCGGGTCCTGGCGTTTTCCCGCCTAGTTGGTTGTGAGAATGATATTCGGTTCTGAGCGGAACTAAATCTAGCCACCAGCCTGGGCAACGAAATCCAATTTTACAGAAAGTACTTCAGCCGCCTGGCGTACAACGGACCAGGCTTCGACGAGCAGATCCGGGTCAGCCGCGGTCATCACACTGAGCGCACGTGCTTTTTCAGGAAGGTACGTCCGAGCGAATTTTGGATCGAGCAAAGAGATAGACTTGCAATTACTGATGGTATCGGCGGCCTTAACATTCTGTGCCTTTGCGGGAGCAGTACCGATTTTTAAGATCGCCCGCTCGACCCGCTCGCGCCGGGACAAATGCTGTGTGCCTACATCAATGCTAACCCACTCGACCAAGGACGCAACTTCGTCGCCGAAGCGGGCTGCAAGCATGCTGTGGGTCACGCCAGCATCATCCTTCACATCGTGCAACCAAGCTGTTGCAAGGGTCGCTATATCTGAGGTGTACCGTCGTAGGATCTCTACCACCTCAGCAGGATGGACAATGTATGGTCCGCCGACGTACTTGCGCATATTACCCGCGGCCTCATGCACGTTCGTGGCGAACTCTTGGGCGTCTTGCTCAACAAAAGACATGGTCAACCCTCCAGTTTTCCTGCGTAATCAATCGACTCGACGCCAGTAAATTGCGCTCAGCCATTTGCATCAAAGCTTCCAGGGAAAGTGCAGAACCACACGTCACTAGTGACCTTCGTCAGAGTGTCGCAAGCATCATCTACCTGTAAAACGCCGAGTCGACAAGTTCGCGAGCGTGGGCGAGATCGGATGCATACCCCTGGTCAACCAGCCACTCACAAGCATGGGCGACTTCAGAGGTGTTCACAGCTGCACGGATGGTCCTACAGAGCGTCTTGGACAGGTCGCCGGGCTGGATGATTGATCCTGGAGGAATATGGCTCGACACTTTTTGCATGGACCAATCCCTCACTGACCCGCAACCAGGCTCTGAGACTCACCGGATACGCTCTCAGCCTGCGCAATAACATCGTCAATTGCTGCACGGAAAGGGAGGTGGAGCTCGTCAATGAGATGCTCAGCCTCGCCAAAAATGTATTCCTCTTCGCAGGAACAGTTGAACTCGGTGTGGTCCTTGTAGCCCATGTGCTCAATCCCACGGTTGATCGAGACTGCAACTTGGCGAACTGCCGAACGGCTGACACGCTCTGCGGCGAGCTTGATAGCCTCGATTTTTTGAGTCCAGGTAGCTCGATCAATTTGCTGCCGGCAGTCCTCGCAGCGACCAATTTGCGCCTCCTCGAGGTCAACAAAACAGCAAGTGCATTGCTCAATATCCATCGATAACCGCCAGTAAAAAAGTGATGACGTGCGAATTATAGGTGCATTAAACGCACCTGTCAAAGCCATTCACAATCCTTACTAGACACACAAATTCAGCGCAATCGACTAGCCGGCTTCATGTATCTCAACGCCGTCTGAGGCTGTGGCAGCGCAACGCAAGCTTGTGCTGGTAATCCGCACCAGTGCAGGTACTCTCAAGCGCCAGGAGAGCCCGCAGATCGATATCGTGGACGCCCGAAGCTTGAACCGACTGGTGAATTTCTTCACACATGCGAACGACGTATAGGGGAGCATTAAATTCGGGATGGCGGGAATAATCATCAGAGTTGCTGCCCCGCTTTGATAAAGCGACCTGGACAATGCTCGAGAACGGTTCATAACCACTCTCATTTTTCACTATGTGCTCACATCCAGCCGTTCGAGCCATCAAATCACCTCTTTAGGGTCTGAGCTGCGCCGCTCGATCAAAAAATCATTCTCCGATCGACTGCAAGTCCCAAACTGGCACCCGTACTCATGGCAAACGGTTTGATTGCACACAGACCTGTAGCCTGTACCGCCACAAAGCTCGCATGCAGTACCTGAATGTTCAGGGCAGCGGTAAACCTCACCAGGGTTACCGTGTGGCTGACGCACCAATAGACCGGCGCCCGCATCAGGGACGATGCTATCCCTGTAACGCGCCATATCCTCTGATATTGAATGGTCCATAAAACCTCCTTATGTTGGCGCCAATGCGGGCCGGCGGGGCAAAACGAATTTCAATTTATGGTTCTGGTTGAGCTATGGGTGAAAGCAACCGCTGCCGATGCAGCCTTCAAATTTACGTGCACTTCCGCGAAAACTGCGGAATGCGAGGTAACCCATTCGTAGAGGTCATCCTTTGGTTTGTCACCAAGATCATATCGCGCCTGAAGCTTGAGATACTCCGCTCGCTTCATCTCAACCCACTGCACAAACGTGGCCATATCATGAACCCCCGCGTGCCTCACAAACTGATCTATCGGGCTTCCATTGAGTAACTCTGCCACGGCAAACATTCCGGCGGACTTCAGCCGAACATCCAGCGTTTGATCGTCACCCCGCCCGGCCAACCGATCGACAAGCTGTTTGCCAATGTCGGTGAACTCGTAGCTTGATGTGTTTGTTGAACGTACGAATCCAGCAGATTCGAGATCCTTCATACGATCGGCCGGGACGTCATAACGTTGGCCGTCCGCACTCGTTTCGGAGAAGCGTTGGAGGTCAGTCGACTGCTGTTCAGTGAGTGATATCGACAAATCAATTTTTCTATTGCTCACATGCACAGCTCCGAATTTAAAAACGACTTATGCACTCTTGGCCATTTGCCCGCGACGTTGAAGCATTGCGGTTTATGGCGTCATTGGTTTCGCTCGAATAAGTGCTGCTGTGAGACCTGGTTCCGTTTCATACGCAGCAAGCCCTCGCTCGACGAGCTGACTAAAGCGCTGAAAGTCTTCAGGACTTTCAGCCAGCACAAGGGCCATTAGAGGGGCGGCACCCTGATCTGTAAATCCAACCGTGGGTGTAACCTTCATGGCATGCACTGTCGTGCCTTTTGGCAGTGCCTCACCGAAGGCCTTTAGCGCGACTTCAAGCTGTTCCTGACTCAACATAATTGATCACCTTCCATTTATCCCTGTGAACTCAACACCACTTACGCGGTGAAACGGAGCTTAAGGTCCTTAATTCTGCGTGGCTAAATTGGAGAGTGACCTGGCCTGACGTATGGCTTCCCTCTGAAAGCAAACTCTCGCGGGCGACCGGTACTCCGGGTCACTCTCTAATGCAGCCGCACAGCAATCTGAAACAAGCATAATGATCACGCTGATCCCTTCCCAACTACCTTACCCTGATCCTCAGCGGTGCTCGGTTACATGCCCGCTCGTAGCGACAGGTCATTCTGAAGTCTTCAAACTCGTCAGTGTTTCGGGACCAGAGTTCAATGTAAGCAACGTCATCAGCCACTGCACGGCGTGCAATGCGCACCGCTGGAGTAGGAAACAGTTGGGCTAAGTAAACGTCCACCAAAACGTAGATCACCAGTCCACCCAGTAACGGCACGACTAGGGAGAAATTGCAGGTTAAAATTGCAAATAAAAGCGCGAAGCCTACGGCAACCTTCAACCGTTTTTTGCGCGGCAGGATCGGTTTAATATTCATCTGTTCCGCGGCATACGCACGTAAACATTGCTCGGTGTCTGCACGCCGGCGTTCTGAATATTCGATCAGAGTCTCGACCTCAACCCCAGCTGCACGGCAACGCGCCTGTGCGTCGAGTACTGCCCGTCGAGAATTCACGATCAGGTGCAGCGGTGCTGGAGCGACTGAGTTCACGGCCCTGATAAGCCATTCTTGTGCCTTGTTAAATTCACGTAATAGTTCCACCTGTTCAGCTGTCAGAGGATCTCCTGGCGAGGACTCCTTACGGATCTGCTGTTCGTGTTGTGGGCTTCCGTCAACCGACCTTTTAAGCTTTTTGGAATCATTGCTCATAACTTTGCCTAGGCTGAAGCTTGGGATGCACCAGATGGAAGGTTCGGCCAATAGCATGCTCCGCTACGTTACGACGAAACTTGGAATGCAGATCGGTTATTCGGTCGGCTGGGGCATCCACACGGGTCATCCAAAAGCCAAGGTTCGATTCCCACGAATCACAAATGTAGGTTTGGCCATCCCAAGCTCTGAAGGTTTGGCCGATGGTTTCGTGGTCAGGATCTGTTACTGGCGTTTTAATTATCTGAGTAACCATTGTCATTCCAAACTTTATGGATATGCCTGTGCACGGAATGCGCACCCACGCGAAGCATTAACACCCCATAGCCCGCTCGGCGCGAATTTCTGCATCCATCTCTGCCTTTGCTCGAGCTTCAGCTCGCCCTTCCTTGAGCTCGATAACCAGCAGTCGCTTTTCTGAGAAATTCATTGCTGAAATATCTGGCTCTCGGATGCGGCCCAAGCCCTTACAGCTGACGCACTGGACGTCATACACGCCAGCCATATAGGCGTCTTGCTCATCCGGGTCTTTGTCATGCCACTCACTTGAAGTGAAACCCTGCGTGAATGCAGGATTGTCGACATGACCATGGCCTTCACAGCAATAGCAGATAACCCATTTGAATTTTTTCATCTGTTGAGCCCTCCTGGGCTCATCCCTATGAGGGATAATCAGAACGCGGAATGCCGCTTGTAAATACTTGAGTCATTAGATTATTGAAGTATTGAACCTGCACGACGGTTATTTCCACATCATAGGTGCGTCAAACGCACCTGTCAAAATGAATGCCGTGATCTCTGGCTGAAGTGCGAATCACTTTCCATCTGCGGGCACTGAACATAGTGTCGGTGATATTGCGTGCTGGCTTGTTTCAGCCACTTCCGCGGGCATAACAGAGTACAAAAATGCGTACACAGCAAACAAGAAGCCCAGGACGCCAACCAAACAACCAACAGAGGTATAGATTCGTTGCCGGCGATTTACTTTGTCATTGATTTTGAGCAGCTCTCTAATATGAAGCGTCAAAGGATGCAGCGAATCTGATTTCGAGCCGAGCTCAGTTCTAAGACGATCAAGAGTTAAACGTGTATCGTTAGGTAGGCCCTCGAAAGGTTGCGACAGTCGGTAGGCATCAATATAACTCTCAAGGAGTGTACGCTTTGATCCCGCCTCATCATCAATCTCCTCACCCGTAAGTACGTCCCGCATGAGCGCCCTGATAATTTTGTAGGCATGCATCTGACTCACATCACGTGTATAGGCGATCTCGCACAGCTGGGTCCACGTAGGACGGCTATATCCGATCGACAATTTTAAGTCCTTCCGGAAAAGATTTCCCGTCTTAATGAAGTAAATCCCGTCAATCACTGCGTTGGTCACCCACATCAAAAACCAGACAACCCCAACAGCACAAATCATAGCGACAACAGCAGTAACAACTTCAAATGTTTTCAAGATGCTGGTCCAAAATCACAAGCTACTTTTTAACTGAGTTTGCCTTCACACAAAAAGGGCAAATCCAGCCCGCACGAGTCTTCTTCCATCCACTGTCGCGTGCATCCTCATCCAAGAATCGAAGCGTCTCAACCACACTCGCCCTGGTGTCATCTGCCATGTCCATAGGACCGGCATTATCATTCGAATAACAACGATCGCCTACTTTGATACCGCGCCCTTCCGCTGAGGGCTCAGATCTATTTTCACAGCGGATTTCAATCCATGTTCCCATCAGCACAGTACCTGATTGTGTGAAAGTCAGATTGCATTCTTAGAGCCGGGCGGGAGCACCTTCTCGGCAACCGTTTATGCGTCGCTAGGCCCTGCAACGCTGAGCCTAATGACGGCAACACACCTTGCAGAGTGAGGTCACTTCACAGACCCAGCGAGCGCCAAATGCGCCCCGTCGCGGTTTATGATCGGACCCCAGCTATGGAGCACATAAAAAGGCCCAGTCTTAACAATTAAAACTTCTGCTTGCTCCGCTGCTTTGGCAATCAAGTTGGAGACTGTCTTTTTATCAAGAGCCGTCTTTGCCACGACCTTTGCGAGCGTCGCGTCTGGTGTGCAGTCAACTGCGGCGATCACTGCCAGCATGCGTCGTAGGTCACCTTTGGGATAGCTCGAGACTTTGGACATTGTGCCACCTATAGGTGCGATTAACGCACCTATTCTAGACGCGCGATAAGCCAACTGTCACGTAGAATGAAACCCGTGAAGTCATTACCCTCACCAAGCCTTGAACCAACGTCAGCCGATGGCAATTCCAGGTGATACCCCACGGCTGAGACAGCGAGAGCAGTTGACCTGGACGACGTCACCTTCCTGGGGGCTTCCGTCACAAGTGAACAAAGCAACTACAGAGCCGCAAGCCGTAAACGCGCCATTGCCCTCGGTGTAGTGCCACTTCGTCCAACACATGCCCCCCATCCGATCCTCGCGCCTGGCCCATCGCACTGCACGTGGACTGGGATCCCCCATGACCAGGGTCCAATTTTCCGTTCGGCAAAAGTGTTTCAATTGATCATCCCCTGACACCGATGTCTCAGCGTGAATAGCACCATTCGATCGTCGCTCCAAGTTGCCCATCGGCCGATCGTCAATTCATCAATCAGCCAGCTCTGGCAAGGTCTCTCGTACGTGCCTATCTACCGTTTCTTGGCAGCCAGGAACGTAGGTAGCAGGACAATGCTCTATGGAGGCAACAACCACTGGCGGGAGACCGAACTGGTCACCTGTGACATCGACGACAATCACCGAATCGGTCGTCTGGGCTTCTACCCAATAATGACCGTGCCCGACGCCATCAATAAAAACGCCGCCATCACATTCACCATCACCGCCTCGGATGACTGCTGTCGCGTCTGTAAACTGGTTGATCATTTTGGCGCAAAGAACAGCCCCAAAAAGACAGGTTCCAGCTGTGTCCTGATGGCCAAAGCATTGAGAAAGGGATGCTGCAAAAATCTTCCGAGCGCTCTCCGCGACAGAGGCAATGTCATTCATGATCTTCAGCCTCTATTGACCACATCTAGGCTACCGAACGCTCGGGGCGAAGCATGCACACTCCATCAGTAAAGTGAGCAATTACGGCCCCTGCCTCGTCAAAATACTTCACGTTCCAGGTGGGATGGCAGTTGTGCAGGCGCTTGGAAAACTTGAGCTGATTCGTAAATCGCACGGATAGGTTTGCACTACTATTCATCCCCTCGATGGTGCCCATGTCACCATCAATTTCTACCATCATGCCAAGGCGAGCGAACTCAATACCACGGCATCGGATCATGTCCTCCATGAACACCACAGCCTTGCTGGTTTTGCGTGTTGAAGCCACATTGAAACCCTCAAATATACGGAGGGATGCTCGCCCTCCTTCGTACTCAACCCCGCAATTGCGGGGCATGGACAGAATTGACTTAGCTACTTTTCTTGCCGGGCCTGGTGATTATAAAGTTGCCTCAAGAACAGGCGTGAGCATCAACATGCTGCACGCTGACTGGTACAGGGCATCGCTAACCGCCCCGGAATGCATCCCCTTCAAAGGGAAAGGGAACTGGGCAAATTTGCCGCCACTATGGGTTATATGAATTACACGCATTGAGCCGGCACCAACACGTCTTCCTTTTACCGTTTCCACGGGGAAGTCCGGGTGGTACTCCTTCAATGTCGCGAGGAGACGCCTCGCAAAATGTGCCTCGCTGTTCGTGGTCATTGCAGTAAGCCCGCTTGTTTAGGTCTGAATAGTTGAGTAATGGTCCAAGGCTCATGCTATCGGCAAGAATAGGAATGCATTGGGCCAAAGGCCTCGCTACTTACCTAGCCTGCAAATCCAAAGAGGATCCGCACGTCATCAGGCCGGCCGAGGCTGTTCAATTGATCAAGATGTTCAAAAAAGTTCGCACCCAGCTCATCTCGCAAAGTGCGCGCATTTGCGGGGTTTTCGATTGATGTAATCACTGCCTCATAATCGACAGCCAACAACTCAGCTCCAGAGATCCAAGAAAAATCATAGGTCTCTTCATTGTTCCGCCGCTTTATTTTCTCACTGACGCTCAGCTCAAAGTCGGGCTCATCATGAAATCCAAATCCTCCATTCAGGTCCCAACCCCCTAACAGTTCGTACAGTGATGATTCCGCGGCGTCATCAGGTAAGCCACGACCAGGAGCAATAGGCACTACGCCATAGTCCCGCGTTCTGACGTCTGCGAACAAGGCAAACATGATGTAGCTTTGGCAGAAAAAACCTTTGGATGAGTGCCCTTCTATCTGGCCGTCCGGGTGGTGACTGTTACTGGTAAAAACAGGGGTCGTATTTTCCACCCACCCCTCAGGTCCTCGGACCTCCACAACGGAAATAATGATCGTACCCATTCGAAGTACCTGGCTATATTTTTTCGCTAAAGTCAGTACAGGTTGGGTCGTAACCTCAATCCCGCGCTGCTGAAAACTGATCGAAACTTCTTTCACACGATCTTTAAATGTGCTGTGCAAAGGTCGGGTTTAAGCCGGATACTTCTCTCGCAGCCTCACAGCAATGACCTCTAGCCAGTTCGCAACACAGTCAGCCTGGTTGGCTGCAAAAGCTACGCCGTGACGTTCTAAATCGGATTTGATCTCCGAGTCGATCAGGTCAAAGAGACTAACGGAATATCCCGCATAAAGACCGCATGCCTCTATCGCTTTTGCACCCTTGATTCCGATGTCGATGCCCTCACTCAGCAGGTCATCGGCAGAGATAAAGACAAAAGGCTCTGCGCCACCGTCGACCTCAACCTGATCTGGAATATGCAGAGAACAATCCAGCTTTCCCGCAAGATGACTCGACACGTCGCCTTCAAATGCCACTTTCATGAGCTTCCCCGCTGTGGTGCTTCACATACCAGTAGATAACCCTTCGCTGGCCGGCAAACCGACCGCGCCGGAAACTAAAACCATCGGCGAAATCTGATCAGCTAGGAATCATGTAATGCCGTACGGCGTTAGCAAACTCAACCAGCTCATTCTTTTCGATCCAGCCATCAGATAGCGAACGAAGGTTTGGAACCCCTTCGGCCGCAATCAGCAATCCAACTGTCTCAGCCATTTCCTTCTGCCTGTCAGTGAGCGAGATACCGGTGACCGTTTGGAAAAGCTCCAACAGGGCACCCGAATCCTGCGCAAAATTCGCTACAACGTTGAAAACACAAGCACGACCACTGTTGAGATCCACCAGCTGTCCCGGCAACATTTCAGACAGTTCGGAAAAGGAGATTGGCGTGTTCATCTGGTGGATTAATTCCTACGAGAAAATGGTGATTTCCATTAGTGCGCGTTGAGGTGCTTTGCAGCATCCAGACCTACTGCGCTCAGAGGCCGAGGCCCTCTGCAAAGGGGTTGAGTTAGGGCGAGTAATTAAATTCATCGTAGGGCGTTGATGCGCTTGCTCTTGCGCTTACGAATCGAAGCCATCACCTCTTGATAGGCATCCCTTACAACCCACGCAAGCAAAAGATTGCTAGCCCAAGGCCAACCGTTAGCGGTCGGCGGCGATGGATAATCGAAAATCCATCGCAGCGACGCGACAATGCAAAATGCTAAGAGCAGCCATAGCAAAAACTTAACCAGCTCCCATAGCAAAAATGGAATGGCGAGCAGGGTATATTTTGTGAAGTACTTGGGCCTGCTCTCCCCAAGCCAATTCTGGCTCAACCCAATCTTGGTATATTTGCGTTTTTCAGGCATCGCCCTCTCCTGTGAGGTATACGCTTGGGACAAAGCTGCTGTAGACGACTCTTGATACTTGGTACCACTGAATGGTCATCAGAACGCTCTTCTGAATTGATGGCTAAAATCTCCTGGTGTGACACCAGGCCAGCTAATGCTTAGCCTTCCTAAATCCATTCCGAAAATGCCCCAAACTGACACCAATAGCCGTGCCGGCAATAACATGGAATAGCGCCAGCGCCCAATCAGCCGCTGAAGCGTTTTCTAAGTGTTCCGGTAGGGGGAACAGATAGAACCGTGCTACAACAGCCGCGAGCACAGGAATCCATACAAACCGTTTAAACCCCACCATGTGAAAACCTTCCCCGATGAAGATTTGCGCCCTGACACTGCACAAAATAAATTCATAACGCGTACGCGTAATATAGCAGCATTGAAATTAGATTACAGCAGCGCTTAAGTCACAACTCGAGGCTTTGCATCAGGCACCTGATCGGCGGATGACTTGTCTGCAAGGCGGGTAAACGGTGTAACGGTCCACCCGCGTGGAGTGGACAAAGTGAGCAGCCCGATCAGTTTGCGTTGACCGTCCACAACTGATCGAGCCTGGTGGTGTAACAGTTGCTCAGTAGCTCCCGCCGCATGGCCCAGGCGGGCGATGCAGGAACTGTTGCTGCGCGCAGTGTGCCACGCCCCCAGCGGCTATTGATCTCGTCAAGAACACTCATCACTTTGTCGGCCGCAGCAGGTTGTGTGTGCGCAAACAAATCATCGGTGAACTCACCAGGTTGTCTCAGATCCATCAACATCACTTCGGCCTTGCTGTATCGGAAACCCGGGCGGAAAAGGTGATCCACCGCTTGCGTAGCCGCCTTGGTGATCAAGCGCACATCATTGGTGGGGTAAGGCAGCTCAACCACTACGCCGTTGGCATAGCGAGCCTCGTCGGGGTTGAACATACCGGTGCGAACCCCTACCCGGATCTTTTTGCAGAGTGAATGTTGTCCCCTCAATTTCTCCGAAGCCCGCTGCGCGTAGCTGGCCACCGCTTCCTTGATAGGGCCAATTTGCGTAAGGCGCACACCAAATGTTCTGCTGCAACAAATCTCTTGCTTGGCCGGGGCCGCGTCTTCCAGGGCCAGGCACGAGGTGCCGGACAGTTCGCGTACGGTCTTCTCAAGGACGACACTGAATTTGCGACCGAGCAATGTGGGATCGGACTTGGCCAGGTCCATCGCGGTGCGGATACCTAGTGCGTGCAAGTGCCCGGTCATACGTCGACCAACGCCCCAGACCTCCTCCACGGCTGTGTTACGTAGCACCCAGTCGCGCTTGAACGAATCGCACAGATCCACGACCCCTCCAGTCTGCGCCTGCAAGCGCTTGGCCGTGTGGTTGGCCAGCTTCGCCAGTGTTTTAGTGTGCGCAATGCCGACCCCAACAGGTATGCCGGTATGCTTGAGAACTTTAGCTCGTATTTGCCGACCAAAATCGGTAATATTTCCAGGTAAGCCACTGAAATCACAGAAAATTTCGTCGATGCTGTAAACCTCACTATCACACACCATCGACTCAATTATTGTCATGACTCGTTCAGACATTTGGCCGTACAACGCGTAGTTGCTGCTAAACGCCACGATGCCGTGTTTACGCAAAACGTCTTTGATTTGGAAGTACGGAGCGCCCATTTTCACAAAGGGCTTGGCATCATAAGTCCGAGCAATTACGACCCCGTCGTTCGAGGATAGAACCACGATCGGAGTGTTCGCCAAGTCCGGTCGAAACACACGCTCAACAGCTCCGTAGAAATGATTACAATCGACCAGGCCGAATACCGGCAAAACCGGATCTTTGCCAACTTTGAGACTCATGACGAGCGCTCATGGTCGCGGACGCTGTAGTTGACCACCCCCCAAATCACCAACTCGTCCCCTTCCATCACGTACCTGGCTGGGTAATGCGGATTTTCGGCCATCAGCACCACCTGGTTGTCTCGCTTGTGCAAACGCTTGCATACCGACTCGGCGTTCAACGCTGCAACTACGATATCGCCGTGCCGAGGCTCTTTGCTGCGATCGACAATGATCAAATCACCATTGAAGATACCGGCGCCCTGCATGCTGTCGCCTTGAATGCGTGCCAAATACATGTGCGGTGCTCGGATGTCGAACAGTTCATCAAGAGAAATTAATTTCTCCATATGATCCAGCGCCGGCGACGGGAAGCCGGCAGACACCTGGGATGAGAACAGAGGCAGGGGTTCGCCGCCGACGGCGATCGGACCAAGAATTGTCACGTTCATAACTGGGCCTGAAGAATTTACTGTATAGATAAACAGTAAACTGCGTGCAGCGCGCCGCGTCAATCTCAGCCGACCGAATACCGGTCATGGGGAGCAAGGGGCAGCTCTTCAGCGTGATAGGCCTCGCCCCAGGACAGGTAGGCCAAGCAAGTGTCGCTGTGCGCCACCTGGTGCCTACTCGGGTGGCGGTAGAGCGGAAACACTCTTGTTGGAAGGTAGCGCCCATACAAGCCCAATTTGCTTGTGGCGCCGAAGGCAATAAGTGACCTGGGTACGGGTTTTCGTCAGCACGCTGTCAACGTCAAACGTAAAGCTGTCTTCCGCCGAAGCCATGCGCGATCCTTTGCAGGGGCCGTCTATCACCGGGAGTTTTGCTGAAGGGTCGCGTTTATCCATTGGCGCTTCTACTTTCCAAAGAGGTCATTCAAGCCCGCTCGCTGTTCGCTTTGACGCGGAGACTGTTTTCTTCACCAGCCCACACAGAGTTCCACCCCATTGCCCCTGCGGATGAAACAAGATCCTCTCCTACTTCATCCATCGGCAGAAGTGAGCCGTTAGATCGCTGTAATTCGGCAGAGGCAGAAGCCGCACCTGCCTCGAACTCAGATTTGCGGGCTTCGACTACATCGGAGGTTTCGATTGAATTAGAGCCCGCGGTGGAAATTAATTCACGCAGCCCACTGAGAGCCGCAATCTCTTGAGGAGAGACGTGATACTCATCCGCGATGAACGGAACCTTTTTTTCAAACCCGGTATTCATAAGTGCAGTACCAAACTTCGGGGCAACCATAAAGCCCTGGGTTAAAAGTCAGCGGGCAACAAGCGCCCTATTTTGATTTTACTCACAGTTCCAGCCCAGCGACGGTACTCGCTGCATCTGTCGCCTGGTGCTTGCGCTTTACACGCAACTCCTCCGCCTGCTGGTTAGCAAATGCCTCCAATTCACCGGCCTTCGGTACGGACAGGCCTCGGCGCCGGCGAAACTCCTTGAATGCTTGCAAACTCACCGGAAGGACGAAAGAAAGCTGTGGTTTGTCCCATGGATTGCGCAGGTCACTGAGCGGGTCAAGCCGGCTAAGGATAGAATTTCCCACGTAGGTGCTTATCCCCAGATGACGCAATTCTGGCGGAATCCGTTCAAAACTCAACCCAGTGACTCTCATTAGGTCGAAAACTGATGAGACGTCCAGGCTGAAGAACAACTGGGCCTCTTGCCCGCGATCGACTGCACAGTGGTAACAGCCGTAAGTGAAGTCGATCAGCTTGAGGGCTTTTGCCAAAGACAAACTTCGGTCAGTGCGTCTAGGAATATGTTGCTTCCGCACCGGTACGTAACGCACGGATATCGCACGGTGGCTGTTTAGTCCCTGCTCCATGAAGCCTTCCGGCTTAGCCCGCCCCAATGCCCGCAGCGAATCCTGATGGTCCGAAAATTCGATGCAAAATCTTTCATGATTGAGCGAAAGCAAATCTTCGATTAAGTGAGGCAGGTTACGAGCCGCGGCATCGTAGAACCAGTTCTGCACGACCTCGCGGCGGGCGGCAAAGTCCTCTTTGACGAGCTGAGCAATTACTTGGACCTGGTTATATCGGGCCAGAAAGTGACAGTCACGGATAACTCGATCTGGGGTGGACAGCGCGGTGAGCGCTAGCCCTTGCAAATGAAGTTGGGGGAGCTTCTCTTTTTCCCAAAAAGGCAGGCTGTCGACGTTTCTGCGAGTCAGTTCGCGTCGCTCCTCGCCAGCGTGGCCCAAGATCGGCGTCTCGCCGTTGAGCGCCTCTGACGGCAGGTAGAGACACTCATCAGGGACCATGGCTGCAAAACGATCCTCCATCCACCGGTTGGGGTTATGCGTCTCTGCCCATTTAGGCTCAATGGTGTGCAGGAACTCGGTATTGAGGTCAACGCTGGCGCGTGTCTCCAGCTTCAGCTCGTACTCGGCCGGAACTGGTAACTGTGGGCTGCTCTCGACCCACATGTGTGGCAGGCGAACCATTGAGCCAGTTGCAAGTAGTGGCTCTGCCAAGCCGCGGTCGAAGTAACGGTCCCGGCACTGGTCAATGAACAGGTGCAACCACAACAGGTCCCAATCTTTGAGATCGGCAAGTGTGCCCAAAACGCGCAGACCTGAATCCGAGCTCATTAGAGCAGTACCCGCCTCACCAGCACTTGCGTGCCGGCCGTTATCACCCCACTGAATATCGAGCAAATCGTATGGAAAGTGACTCCCCTCAATGCGGTTGAGATTGTAGCGGTCATTTCGGCCGCGCATCCGCTGCTCTTGGAGGGGGTGTGTGTAGTTACCCTTGTCGGTAAGCACAAGAATTCGTCCACCAGTGTTGACCACCATCACGAAGTAGCTGTCGCTGACGTGTGGTGCCAGGATGACGCAAAGGGAGAAGCCCGTGGGGATCCGCCGGGCGTGAGTGATCAAATCTTCGATCGACTCGAACGCAAAAACCAGCCGACTGACCTTCGCCTCGGCGGCGCCCCCTACGACTCCATCGCAGATCATTAGACGAGTAAGGCGATCGACACCGTGGTACGCATCCAGGCCGACGAAGCAGCTGCTTTCTCGCACAAACTGGCGGCTCTTTTCATCAAGGGTCTGAGGGGTAAGGTCGCGATAGTGAGCCAGGGCACCCTCGCAGTAATGAAAGAATGCCTCATTCCGCGCTACGGTCGCCGCCAGCGCAAACAGCGCATTCATACGGCCTACTAGCTCCAGACGGGCCTGCAAGCGCTCGTTACCAGCCAAGATGTCTGCCAGAGTGAAAGACTCAGCCAAGGCGTACTGCTCGGCCAGCGCCTTGACCACGAGCGTCACGGTCAAGTCATCACCCACCGCCTGGGCCTGCTTCACCCGTTTATTGGCCTGGTAGAGGTCAAAGTTGTCACTGCCCACACGGAAGGTGTAAGACGAACTGTTGACCGACTTGCCGGTCAATTCCTCCCACAAAGCGATGGCCTGGGTGCTGCTGCTCTTGTCAGTGCTCACGATGGGCTCCTGGTGCGGCCTCTAATGAAGCCAGTGCTGTAATCAAACCTGTGCGCGAGGACCGCGCCTCCCTTACGGCCTCTGCCCCGCGTAGCGAGGCTTTAGCTATTGGGTTGATTCAACCCTTCGTGCTTGGCACTGGGAGTGCAAAACCGGTCTTCTTGATTAAACGGTCACACTCAACAACCAGGTCAAAATCCGGATCGCTCGCCTTCCGACTAATCGCGACGGCTTCACGAATAGGGCAGTCGACAATGAACCGGAACCGAGTAGCGTCACCCTGTACTTGTTCGAGTTCTGCGCGAACCCGCTCTAGCTCGCCAACTGCCGCTTGGACGACAGCAGCAATGAAGGCCGGGGAAACGTCATTGAATTTTTGAGCGTCGCTGTCCGCCGGCAAGCTGATGATTTCTTGCAATGACAAAATTCGGCCGGCGGTATTGTCCTCGTAGCCGCATTCCGGACACCCAGTGTTTTCAAGGTTGAGGATCTGGGCGCAACCAGGACAAATTACCGTTTTCAGATTGATCCCCATGCCGTAATTCCTTTGCGATGCGGACGCAAAAATTGGCGTCCTTTACTGCCAGGGCCCCGCGGGTGCGAGGCTGAATGGTTGGCTGCATTCCGTAATGCTTTTCTATTTCACTTCGTCGTAGTGCCACTGGATGCAGTCGAAGGCCGCAATCTTTGCCTCTTCCTCGATGTGCTTTTGCGTAGCGTTGTCCTCGACCTCGAATTCAAATTCGACTTCAGAGCCCTGCACGTCAGTTTTTATGGATCCTTTGAAAAGACGCATCGTCTATTTTCCTTAAGTTCATTCTTCGGTGGCTGGTGAGGAGAACTGAGAATTCATAAGGCTTGCTACCTTGTCGGCGCGAACAGTTGCGAGCGTCTCTGAGCAGTGGTTGCAGCCCAACACAAAGAGGCATTCCACGTCGCTAGTGTTAAGCCGTCCCTGCTGGACTCCAGTACAAATAACATTCGACGTTTGCCAAGCAAGGTCGCTGCTACCGCATACCTTGCACCGGGTGATTGCTGATGCCTTGATGGTCATGGGAATTCCCTTTAACGGGTGTGCAGCCCGACGCATCGGGCCGGAAAGTTAGGAGGCTTTCGCGACTTCAGCGTGAATATCAAATCCGGTAGGACCAGCGGCGGAGCCATAGCTGCCCAGTGCAGTGAAGTAGGCCAGGCGATCATTCACACCGTCCACGCCAACGATCTTTCCGAAGAAAGGAAACCGATCGTCACCGTTATCACGCTCGATAACGACAGTGCCGCCATTCACGGTTTGGTAGGTCTTACCCACCTCCAATGCAACCCTCATTTTGCGATCCCCAATGATTAAGACAATGAGGGAATTGTAGGTGCGTTTAACGCACCAGTCAAAGATATTTCTCTCATCCACCATGAGAAATTCTCAAAATGATTTGATTCGAAGAAAGTGTTTTGGCTACCGTGGTTTGGCTTAACAGGTGGTGCACGCACAGCACCGCCGATTCAATTCACAGCCGTGCTTTTAACGGTGCCACTCAAGTTTGCGGGAAACCAAATTTATCTCCAGATTTGGGCGGCACTAAATGCTACCCGTACCGAAGGCGTACCTCGCAACGATCGCAGCGATTTCGAGAATGCGCCCCAGCTCACACCCTGGAAGTGAAGCTTCATCACGTAGAGCTCCCAGCCAAGTCATCACATGCTGGTTGTGCTTCATCTGATTCTCCAATAATTGCGCCGATGGTATTGGCAGCCGCGAACAATGCATCACTGGCGCGAAATTCTGAGTAACCCGGCACACTTCTACTGCATTTATGCTGACAAAATATGTAAACAAACCTAGTTAGAAGCCGGGAAATAAGGCCCTTAAAGAGTCAAGATTCAAAAAAGCGGAAATAAATACTCGAAACTCGCCGAGTTGTTTACAAAACTCAAAAGCAATGGGATGGACTCCTCCTCAACTCCGGAATTTTGAGTGCCACACTGAAGGCGCACACCTATCTACGAGGCGATATGGTTCGCCTTTCGCTATGGGCCAAAATACTTACGTACATCCAGCCGTTGCGACACTACTACTCATGTCGGTTACTGAATTACGCCAGGAATAATGGCGGCATTAATATTGTCAAAGCAGATAGAAATTCGTGACTATTTAGATGATCATCGCACCACAACCTAGGGAGGTAGATGATTCATATGGCCGATGATCAAGAGCACCCATTGTCCAAGCTAATAGCCATTGCGACAAAAGCAGGTATTGGGTTGTTGCCTGGCGGAGGCTTACTCACGGCAGGATTTGAAGGAATTCAGCTATTGAGTGAAGAGGTGGCCAAACAGATGGAACGGCGCACTCAAGCGCGATTTGAGGAGTTCATCAAAAGCGTTTTCAATGGGAACGTCTGCCCTGAGGTAACAGAGCATCTTACTGCGGATGATTACAGTGCGCTACTATCAGGCTGTATGGACGATGTGGAAAATGAGAAGACCCAATACTATGGACGCTTGGCAGCAGCAATAGGCCGCGGCGACGTCACAGGCAGCAGTCGACGGTTCATGATCCTTACGCTTCGTGAGCTTTCCGCAGCACAGTTACAGATGCTTCGAAGATCTTTTATAGCCGTACAGTTCCAAATCCGACCAAGCCAGGGCGCAGGAAATTTGGATGTTAAGGGAATACTGCAAATCTCCGATACGATTGATGACTATCACTATAGAGATCTGGTCGCTCGGTCGTTCTACATCGACGACAAGCTTGCCAAAGTAGCTGGGGACCTTGTTCACGCTTGCTTTTCCTCAGAAGAACTGACGCCTGAGTCGATTGGGCATGTTGCGTGGCACCCTAGATATTTAGACATTCTATTCGATACAAATCAGACTGGACTTATCATCACACTAATTAACAAGTGCTGGAACAATGCCATCAAAAGTACTAATCGTTCTGTGACTGTTTTGGATCGAGGGCTACTCGTTCCGACAATCTCACCTCGAGTCATGATCATGGGAACAGATGCGGCACCTGATTACCTCCCAAATCTGAAGAAAAGGATAAGTGGAAGCGACGTACTTTTCGTCACCTATCACGATCATTCCCAGTTAATCCAAAAACATTTCCCAGGAAGTGTAACCATTGATGCAAGAGGATTGTGCGACTCGGAGATTGCTGAGCAAGTGATGATAAAAATTAATGTCGCGATAAGTGCATCACCCACATAATCGGACCCCTATTTCGAGCAGCGACTTGGAGTATCGATCGCTTACTATTATGGAAGGATCAATTAGCCGATTTAACTTTTACCACTCGCAGCTATGGGTGGTCAGCAACCTACCGTGAAGCACCTACCGATGCATAACTGTCAGTCTACAGAATCACTGGCAACTCAGAGAATGGCGTCATCGATAGCAATCTCACATCCGTATTAAAAATTAACGCACATACGCGACCGAGAGCGAGCGCAAAATTGCGCTCGGCTCCATGACAATTCTCACATTTACACCAGCTCACTGTGCTAAGCACTCTCAATTTATGCTAGTGCATTAAAGACCTTTTAGCCCATGATAGACAAAAGTCATAAATCGACCCGCTGTCTCTCTTTGATCTTCAATATTATTTCCGGTCCAAAGGTGATGAGCTGGGTTTAAATCTTCTCGCCAAGCATGAAGCTCTTCCTTCACACCAGATGAAATACATCCATTGTCAAACAAACCGTCGATGCGCTCCCCCAGCGCCAGCGCACCAAGTTTGTATTGCGCCATCTGTTTAGCAAACCGGTGATCGATTTCATACTCCAAGAACACCCTCAGATCTCCTGAAGCACATCCTGGTGTAACTGCCTCAATGAATCCGAAAATCTCGTCACGCTTCTTCTGATGATCACTTTTAATAAAATCATCCATATCCCCCATACATATAGACGACACACTCCCAACATTATCAATCATACAAAAACTGAGCGGCTTATTTTTCTTGTGCTTAACTAATAAGTCCGCCACCCCCTGCTCATAGTGGCTCAAAATGATGACCTGCCGAACCTCTGCCGCCAAGTTAATAATCCCACGATGAACCGCCCCTACTCTATTGGAGTCAAATGAGGTAACAGGGTCATCGAACACTACGATAGACCCAGCGAGCTCAGCTTCTGTTTGACCGATTAAAGAAGCCCAAAAAACCGAAAGTGCGAGAGCCCTACGATCTGACTCACTAAAAACTCGATCAATGTTAGACTCAGCAATCACATTATCTTTAAACAAAACCTTGAGAAAATAGATAGGTGTATTACCCCTATCATCTATACCTTTCACCAACTTAAAGTCTTTACTACCAAAATCAACAAAGCATCTATTTACCCGATCAAAGAAAGAATCAATAAATTCGCTTTGTTCTTTCCTTAGTTGCTCAAGGAGTTTAGGGATTTCATCTGCCAAATCATTATTCTGCTTATCAAGCAGCAACCACTCTTCACATTGCACTACCCTTTCCAATCTTTTTATTTTCAAGTTAATGTCATCACCTGACGCTTTTAGCTTCGCCAGCTTCTCCGACAACAACTCATGACTTAAGCCCTCTTTAAACTGGCGAACAATCTCATGAACCAGCCTCACTGATGAATTGTATTTTTCAACAGCCGAGTCTAAAGATTCAAGAATCTCTTTCCACGCACCAAAATCAACCATTTCAAACGCTAACTGAGGAGCGGCCTTCTTTTGCTCAACAAGCCTACTAACCACTGAAAAAGTTTCTGCATAATCTTCCACCCAGCGCTCTACTATAGCACTTAAAGCTTCTTCCTCTTGAGCAACCGTTTTTGAATACTGTTGAAATAATGGCTGCTCAGCCAACTCCGGATACAACAGTATCACTTTGGCATTTTGCTCAAGTAGCAGCCTTACACCAGAAAGCTCAAACCTTGCAATTTTTTCGCCACTACTATCAAGTGCGCGCGAGACAGACTCTTGGTGTTGCTTGAACCCAGCATCAAAACTAAGCCTATAAAAATCCATTAAATCATTAGCAGAACTACCGAACGCCTGCCCACAGAACAAACAATCATTACCTTTCGCCCGACCTAAGCCCTCCCTTATCCAAGCCTCTGCCCCTCGCTCCTCTTTGAAGCATTTTTCGATGTGATTAGATACAGCTTTTTTTGCCTCCTCATGAATTCCCTCATGAGTTTTAACAAGCGCACTATTCAGCGCATCAAAACTAGCAACCAACGTATTATCATAACGCAGCGGCTTTAACATTTCCCTACCGAGAATCTGCTCCATCTGTTTCTTTTGTCTTGATATAGCAGACCACTCGTCCCGCAGTTGATCTCTGCTACTCTCGAGTTGCTCTTTATCGTCATCAACCTCTAGAGCAATAAACTTCGAAACATCCGAAACATCACCAAAAGCATCTTTTCCTAGTTTATTTCTAGTTCTAAGCGCTTCAGCTTTTGCTTTATTTTTTTCAGCTATCAGGTGCGCTTTCTCAACGCCCTCTGCACCGAGAACAAAGGAACTGAATTGCTCCTTGGTCTGACGTGTAAACTCCCTTGCCGCAAACAAATTTTGATGATAGAAGCCGTCATCAAAGACATGCATCCTTAAAGACGCCGGAAGCTCAGTTTGCCAGTTACCATTTTTGTATAAAACGGTAACCTCTTTCTGCCCCTCTTCTTGAAAGCTAAGCGCAACCTCTTGATCAGCCTGATCCAAAGGAATCGACAACCGTTTCTTTATTGATTCTGAGCGCCTAGCTTTCAAACTAGAAAATATATCGCTTAAAGTAGATTTACCGTAAGTATTCAGACCAAAAATTATTGCAATTTTATTAAACTCTATTCGACCGGGAGTGCAGTTGCGAAAGCGACCTACATTCTGAATTTTTGATACTCGTTTTAGCACGTCCCTGCTCCGAAAAATTCGACAACATTATTAGAATGCTCGTCCTCACGAACGCCAGAATACGACTGTTTTCTGGCATCCCCAAAATTTCCTTGCTTCCCTGTCAGGAAAACAGCCTTGGCTTTCTGACAGGCCGTCCCATTTTCGACACCGTATTCCTACAGGAGAAAATAGCAAATGGTCACTTTTGCATACGGACGCGTATCAACCGCCCTTCAAGACACAGAGAATCAGCGCCTGGAACTCGCCAGCGCCGGATGGGCCATTGGCTTGCTTAATTGCATGGACTTGACCACCCATTTGCATTCGACTTGACCAGTCGTTTGCATCGGATTTGACCAGCACGCTGGGTGGCCTTGACCGGCAAAAAACGGCCAAAAGCGGACTGTTCCGTAGTGTCTTAGCAGGCCTCCGTTGAGGCTTGGAGGTGTCTACGAAATCTGGGGCGATTCAAAGGGTGCTGTTCTGCTCTTAGCCCGACAGTACCCAAATGTACTTATTGGTGAACACGGCCTTGAGCATGCCGCTCACGCTGTGAGGGTGTTTCTGCGTAGTGCTTTCGCGTCCCGCCCGATCATTGGTCAACTGTCCGCTCAGTCAATCCTGCTCCTGTTAAGTCAGCCATTTGGCTTCGCTCGGCCGATTAGGCAACACCTTCAAAGCCAGCAATCCCAAAATGATCGCCGGGATTGCTTCAAGCATCAGCAGCCACTGCCAACCGGAAAAGTTTGCCACACCGTCCATGTTCAACAGCAGTGCCGACAAAGGCGAGCCGATGAAATTAGACAGTGGAATAGCCACCATGAATATCGCAATGATTCGAGCCATGTACGCTTTGGTCGAAAAATGGCGTTGGGGTTGGCCGAGTAACCGAGTCATAGGTATCGAGAATCACACCATCCGTCATGCAATCTCCACGACAGGCTTGGAACTTCGGGAACGCGCAACGCGTAGTAGTACCAGGCTATTACCCTCCCGCTGCGCGATACCGCCATGATCTGGAACATGGATCATCACCCTACCTGCAATCGCCCTTCAATCTCTCTGGAACCGGCTAATTGCCGTGTTTACACCTGAGCCGCCAAACGCCCGGTGTTCCAAGCAAAACGAGCGAAGATCGATACAACAATCACAAAAATGCAGGCCTGCTGACCAATGGACTTGTTTCCATTGAGATGAGTCATTGCCCTGCCCCACTTCGCCGGAGGATCTGTGAGCCTGCCTGTCAGATTTCGTGAAGCTGTAAATACAATAATTCCGCGTGCGCGGCGATTCGATGACGAGCTGTCCATCCTGGCTTTCGGCACGGATGCCAGCTTCTACCGACTCATCCCAAAACTGGTAATTCGAGTAGAGTCCGAAGATGAAGTCATTCAGCTCCTGAAATTGGCTGAAGCTGACGGTGTTGCTGTGACATTCAGGGCTGCTGGCACCAGCTTGTCCGGTCAGGCCATCAGCGATTCAGTGCTTATAGTGCTTGGGGATAACTGGAACGGGCGCGAGATCCGTGGCCAAGGCACGCAAATCCGCCTGCAATCGGGGGTAATCGGCGCACAAGCCAACGCCTGGCTGGCACCATTTGGGCGCAAGATCGGCCCGGACCCTGCGTCTATCAATGCGTGCAAGATCGGCGGCATTGTCGCCAACAACTCCAGCGGCATGTGTTGTGGCACCGCTCAGAATACTTACAACACACTTGCTGGAATTCGATTTGTTCTGGCTGACGGGACGCTTGTAGACACAGAAAATGCACTGAGTCGTACTGCATTTCATGAGAGCCATCGCGAACTGCTGGAGCGCCTGGCTCTTCTTGGGCAACAGACGCGTAACAACTCAGCCTTGGCCGCGAAAATTCGTCACAAGTACCGTCTGAAAAACACCACCGGCCTGTCACTCAACGCCCTGGTGGACTTCGATGATCCAGTGGACATTCTCAGTCATCTGCTCGTAGGTTCAGAGGGCACTCTCGGCTTCATAAGTTCAGTGACCTACGACACGGTGATCGATCACCCGAACAAGGCCTCGGCGCTGATCGTCTTCGCGGATGTGGAAACCTGCTGCAACGCCGTCACCGTGCTGAAAAGCCAACCGGTGTCAGCGGTAGAGTTGCTGGACCGGCGCAGCCTGCGCTCGGTACAGGACAAGCCCGGCATGCCCGTTTTCGTACAACAGCTGTCGAACAATGCCTGCGCCCTGCTGATCGAATCCCGCGCGGCGTCCTCCTCGTTGTTGCAGGAACAACTGGCGCGGATCATGGGGTCACTGTCCTCGTTCCCGGTAGAGAAACAAGTCGATTTCACCGAAAACCCGCTGGAAAACGCCCGACTCTGGGCGATCCGCAAGGACACCTTCCCCGCTGTCGGCGCGGTGCGTAAAACCGGGACCACGGTCATCATCGAAGACGTGACCTTCCCGGTGGAACAACTGGCCATCGGCGTGAACCGGCTGATCGAGTTGTTCGACAAACATCACTACGACGAAGCGATCCTTTTCGGACATGCACTGGAAGGCAATCTGCACTTCGTCTTCACCCAAGGCTTCAACAACCCGGAAGAAGTCGCCCGCTACCAGGCGTTCATGGACGACGTGGCGCAACTGGTGGCGGTCGAGTTCGGCGGTTCGCTCAAGGCCGAGCATGGCACCGGGCGCAATATGGCACCCTTCGTCGAACTGGAATGGGGCAGCGATGCCTACCAGTTGATGTGGCAACTCAAGCGGCTGCTCGATCCCAACGGCATCCTCAACCCCGACGTGGTGCTCAGCGAAGATCCACAGATCCACCTCAAGCACCTCAAGCCCTTGCCGGCCGCCGACGAGATTGTGGACAAGTGCATCGAATGCGGCTTCTGCGAGCCGGTCTGCCCGTCGAAAGGCCTGACCCTGAGTCCACGCCAACGCATCGTGATCTGGCGCGACATTCAGGCGAGAAAACGCGCCGGCATCGACACCACCGAACTCGAAGCCGCCTATGAATACCAGGGCATCGACACCTGCGCCGCCACCGGCCTTTGCGCGCAACGTTGCCCGGTCGGCATCAACACTGGCGATCTGGTGAAAAAACTGCGCAGCCGCAAGGCAACGCATGCGAAAACCGCCAACTGGCTTGAAGGCAATTTCGCCACGGCGCTGCAAGGGGCGCGTTTTACCCTGCATGTGGCCAATGGCGCACGGATGTTGCTGGGCGCGCCACGCCTGGCAAAACTCTCGGCGACGCTGACGAAGCTGTCCAAAGGTCAGGTCCCGCAGTGGACCAACGCCATGCCGCAACCGGAAAAAGCCATTCGCTTCAGCCCCTCGGTGAACGACGAACGCCCGCGCGTGGTGTACCTGGCCGCGTGCGTCTCACGCGCGATGGGGCCGGCCGCGGGCGACAAGGAACAAATATCGCTGTACGACAAGACCCGCGGCCTGCTGGAAAAAGCCGGTTATCAAGTGGTCTTCCCGGACAACCTGGACAACCTCTGCTGCGGCCAGCCGTTCGCCTCCAAGGGTTATGCCGAACAGGCCGAACACAAACGCCAGGAACTGATCGGCGCCCTGCTCCACGCCAGCCGTGGCGGACTCGACCCCATCTACTGCGACACCAGCCCCTGCACCTTGCGCCTGACCCAGGACCTGGGCGATGTACGCCTGGACCTGTACGACCCGGTGCGCTTCATTCGTACGCACTTGATGGATCGACTGCAGTTCACGCCGCAGGAAGCGCCCATCGCGGTGCATGTCACCTGCAGCACCCAGCACCTTGGCGAAAGCCAGGCGCTGATCGATCTGGCGCGCAAATGCAGCAACAACGTGGTCATCCCCGAAGGCATTCACTGCTGCGGGTTTGCCGGCGACAAGGGCTTCACCACACCCGAGCTGAACGCACATTCGCTGCGCACGTTGAAAGACGCCGTGCAGTATTGCAGCGAAGGGATTTCCACCAGCCGCACCTGTGAAATCGGCCTGAGCCAGCATGGCGGGATCGATTACCACAGTCTGGTGTATCTGGTGGATCGAGTGACCCGAAAAAAGACCGGAACAGCAGAGCAACCGGTCTCATCAACCCAACTGTGCGCGCAGGAATGACCCTTGAGTGATCTTCTGTTTCGTCGACAAAGGCTGCTGGCGCAACCGGCCCATTGCGACCTGTTGAGTCAATGCCTGAGAGGGATTGAGCGCGAATGTTTGCGCGTGAATTGCGAGGGACTCCTTGCATTGACACCGCACCCTGCCGCACTGGGTTCGGCACTTACCCATCCGCAGATAACCACCGACTACTCCGAATCCTTGCTGGAATTCATCACTCCAGCCATGCCGGGGGTAGTGGAATCCTTGACCTGCCTGGAGCAAATCCACCGATTCGCATGCAGCAAGCTTGAAGGGGAATATTTATGGAGCCTATCCATGCCATGCCCCCTCCCGGAAGAAGAAAATATACCGATCGCCTATTACGGCACGTCACATACAGGGCAGTTGAAATATCTTTACCGCAAAGGATTGGCCTTACGCTATGGCAAAAAAATGCACTGCATTGCCGGCATTCATTACAACTTCTCGATGCCCGAAGCGCTCTTCGCGCTTCTGCAACGGGAGGAAGGTGATACACAGGACCTGCAGGATTATCAGTCAGCTTGCTATATGGCCCTGATTCGTAATTTCAAACGCTACAGCTGGTTGCTGATGTATCTGTTCGGCGCCTCCCCAGCGGTGGAGTCCAGCTTTCTCAAGGGAAGCGCGCACGCACTCGAACATTTTGATGAGCACACCCTCTACCTGCCCTTTGCCACCAGCTTGCGCATGAGCGATCTGGGTTATCAAAGCCGAGCCCAATCCGACCTCAATCCGAGTTATGACACCCTTGGCAATTACATAGAAATGTTACGCCGCGCGGTCTCCACTCCCCATCCAGGCTATGAGGAAATGGGGACTCACCAAGCGGGCGAACGGGTGCAGCTGAGCACTCACACACTGCAAATTGAAAACGAGTTCTACGCCAGTATTCGCCCCAAACGTGTGACAGATATCGGCGAAAGACCGCTTCAGGCGTTGTTGTCACGGGGCATTCAATACGTGGAAGTGCGCTGCCTGGATATCAATCCATTTATGCCAGCGGGAATAGATCTTGTCCAAATGCGCTTTCTCGATGCGTTTCTGTTGTTTTGCGCGCTGCAGGACAGCCCGCGCCTGGGCAGTGATGAGCAACTGCATGCCGATCAAAATTTCCTCAAGGTCGCCAAAGAAGGTCGTCGACCCGGGCTGCAACTGCTGAGGGAAGGACAGAACATCGAATTGAAAACCTGGGCTTTCGATTTGTTCGAGAGCATTCAGCCTCTCGCCGCATTGCTGGATCGAAGCCAGGCTGTCGACCTCCATACCGAGGCCGTAAAATCACAAAGAGACAAGGTTGAAAACTGCACCCTGACACCTTCGGCACAGGTGCTGGAAGCGCTGCGAAAACGTAAATTGAGCCTGGCGCGGTTCGGCCTGCTTCAGAGCAAACAGCACGCCGAATACTTCAAGGGCCTGGCCGGCCACGAACAGTCGAATCTGGAGGCGCTGAGCGTCACCTCAAGGTTGCATCAGCAAGCGCTTGAGCGAGCCTCCATAGGCGAGCTCGACGCCTATGTCCAATCTTACATCAGCCGTATTTCCCAGCTCCACTCGTGATCATTTTCAATGGGCGCAGAATTCCGTACCCCTGTAAAAACGTAGTAACCCTCTATTACCCACCCGAGCCATGTTCGCCTCATCATGAAGTCAAATGTGCTTGACACAAAATCCAAGAATCACGAAAAAATGCAGGTAGATGGAATGGCAAAATTTATTCACACCATGATTCGCGTGGGCAACCTCGACCAATCCATGAAGTTCTATCAGGAAGTGTTTGGGCTCAAAGAAACTCATCGCCTGGAGTTCGACGATTTTTCCCTGGTCTACCTGCGAGATGTCGAGAGCGGCGCAGAAATCGAACTGACCTGGAACAAGGGACAAAGCGAATACACCCATGGCAGCGGCTACGGTCATGCCGCCTTTGTCGTCGAGGATCTGGACCAGCAATTCAATCGGCTGCTGGATCTGAATTTGTCACCGGCCCCTATCAAGGAATTTAAAAGAGACGGCGTTCTGCTCTCACGATTCTTTTTTATTCAGGATCCCGATGGTTACAAAATCGAAGTATTGCAACGGGGTGGTCACTACCAATAAAGAAGTGCGAGCACCGAAATCGATGGCCTGGGCACCTGCCAGCTCAGAACCCTCAAGATGGTTTTATTTTTTAATGCGAATCATTTCTGAAAGCAAACGCCCGATTGGATTGGTCTTATGTAGTAACACGTTCCTACCTCTCCCGTTAGACCTCACTCCATGATTCGACCGTGACGCCGTCACTCCTTATAAAAATAAAAAGGAGACATTTCATGCAAGACGTACAGATCAATCGTCGCCGTTTTCTGCAAGGAAGCGGTGGGTTGTTGTTGGGCACGCTTATATTCGGCTCCGGCCCCATCGCCCTGCTGGCTCCCAGCCGCTCATGGGCCATGGAGATGAATACCCTGAGCAGCGATGTTGCGGCGAAGGTACTGCTGGTGATCCGCCGTATCTACCCCCATGACCGTATGGAAGATGCTGTCTACGCCTTTGCCGTAAAGGCGCTCGACGAGCGAGCATCCACCGATCCCTCCGTGCTCCCCCTGCTTGATAAAGGTCTGTCCGACCTGGATCGACTGGCGGGTGGTCATTGGTCAAGTATCGATGAAAACAGACAAGTCGCCCTGCTTGAAGACATTCAACATTCCGACTTTTTCGTTTTGATCAGAAGCACCTCGGTCAATTCGCTATACAGCAACGAGCTGGCTTACCACCATTTCGGTTACGAAGGCGCCTCCTTTCCTAAAGGCGGATATCTGATGCGTGGCTTCAATGATCTGAAGTGGCTGCCTGCCGCTCCAGCAGAAGCCAGTCCCAGCGCTTTTTCTTGAGGAGTAACGAGCATGACAACCTACAGTTTTGACGACGATTCGGTGGTAGTAATCATAGGTTCCGGTGCGGGTGGCGGGACCCTCGCCAACGAGTTGTGCCAAAAGGGCGTACCGGTCGTTCTTCTCGAAGCGGGTGAGCGTCAATCCTCGGCGACCTTCATCAATGATGAATGGCCTTCGTTTCAACAGTTGTCCTGGGGCGATACCCGCACCACGTCGGGCTCTTGGCAGATTGCCAAGGACTTTCCCAATCTACCCGCGTGGATCTGCAAGACGGTGGGTGGCACCACTACTCACTGGGCCGGAGCCAGCATCCGCTTACAAGAGCACGAATTTAGGGCACGAGAGACTTACGGCGAAGTAAAAGGCGCCAACCTGCTGGATTGGCCACTGACCTTAGCTGAGCTGGAGCCCTATTACGCACGTGCTGAGGACAAGATGGGCGTCACCCGCACCAATGACATTCCTGGATTGCCCGGCAACAATAACTTCCAAGTGATGTACAACGGTGCAATGAAGCTCGGTTATAAACATTGCTCGACTGGACGCATGGCCATCAACAGCCGCGCCCGTGCAGGGCGCGCGCAATGCATGCAGCTCGGGTTCTGCTTTCAGGGCTGCAAAATGGGGGCGAAATGGTCAACGCTCTACACCGAGATTCCCGCCGCCGAAGCGACTGGTAAGCTTGAACTGCGAACGCAAGCCCATGCGGTTCGTATCGAACATGATGCAAAGGGACGTGCCAGCGCCGTTGTGTACGCCGATGCAAAGGGTCAACTGCACCGGCAGAAAGGCCGCATCATCGCGATAGCGGGCAACGCAATCGAAACGCCCAGATTGCTCTTGAACTCCTCCAGCACATTGTTTCCGCACGGACTGGCCAACGGATCAGGCATGGTCGGCAAACATTACATGCGGCACACCACCGGCTCTGTTTTCGCCGAATTCAGCGATCCTGTGCACTTCTACCGAGGCACGATCATGGCGGGCCTGATCAGTGACGAGGTGCATTTCAATCCTGACCGCGGCTTTGTCGGCGGCTACGAAATGGAAACCATCTCTCTTGGGCCATCTTTCATGGCGGCATTTTTCAAGCCTGGTGCCTGGGGCAAGGATTTCGCCCGAGTCATGGACAATTACACTCACCTTGCCGGCATGTGGCTGGTGGGCGAAGACATGCCTCGTGAGAGCAATCGCATCACATTGAGCGATAACACCAAGGATCGTTTCGGGATACCAGTGGCCAACGTTCACTACGATGACCATCCCAATGACATTGCCATGCGTGAACACGCCTTCAAACAAGGCAGCGCGGTGTACGAAGCAGTTGGCGCGCTCAAGACACACCGGGTTCCGCCTTACCCTTCCACCCATAACATGGGCACGTGTCGCATGAGTCTCAAAGAGGCGGATGGTGTCTGCAATAAACACGGACAGTGCCACGAGGTGCCAAACCTGTTCATCTCAGACGGGAGCCAGTTCACTACCAGTGGCGCGGAGAACCCGACGCTGACAATCGTGAGCCTGGCCATTCGCCAAGCCGACTATATTGCCGAAGCTCTCAAGGCCAAGGCAGCATGACGGCGCAAAAAACAGGCGGCATGGAAGTCCTCGAGTTGAGGGCTTTCACCGACAATTACATTTGGCTGCTGCTCAATCCGGATGAGAACCACTGCGCAGCCGTTGATCCTGGGGATGCTCAACCTGTCATCGACTGGTTGAACGAGCATCCGCAGTGGACGCTTAGCGACGTGTTAATCACCCATCATCATCATGACCATGTCGGCGGTATTGATGAGCTCAAGCAACAGTACAACGTCAGAGTGATAGGGCCGGCACAGGCGTCGATTCCAGGTCTGGACCTGGTCGTGGGCGACAGTGATGAGATCAAGGTGCTCGGACGTACTGTGCAGGTCATTGCCGTACCAGGACACACCTTGGATCATGTCGCCTTTTACCTGCCGGGTGACCAAATCCTCTTCAGTGGCGACACACTATTCGCTGCAGGATGCGGTCGACTGTTCGAGGGCACCGCCGGGCAGATGCTCGACTCCCTGGAGCGTCTGGCGGCATTGCCCGACGCCACGCGCGTCTATTGCGCGCATGAATATACCTTGGGGAACCTGCACTTCGCTCAGGCTGTAGAACCCGACAACAAGCAGATAGCCGATCGCTTGCTGGAGGTGGAGTCAACACTGGCTCGGGGGGCATGCACCCTGCCCTCGACGATTGGCCTGGAAAAGGCCACCAATCCGTTTCTACGAACGTCTGTCCCCGCAGTTCAGGCGGCATCGCAAAACCATGCGCCGGCGAGCATTACAACGCCAGCCGCCTGTTTGCAATCGTTGCGCGAATGGAAAAACGGCTTTTAGACCGTCGACAAGTATGCCTCTGCGGGCTCGTGACTACCCTGCGCACTCATGATTACGAATGGGTAGTGATGGTCCGAGAGGGTGTTTAGAAAATAAAAACAATTGATGAGATCAACGATGAAAAAGATTCTGGCAGCTGCCTTTTTACTCGTGATATCGAGTGCCCATGCGGCTCAAGAGCCGGATGTAGTCTTCAATCGGTCATGTGCCATGTGTCACAACGGACAATTGCCTATTGCGCCCAAAAAGGGTGATCAAGCCGCCTGGAAACCTCGCCTGGACAAGGGCCCGGACGTACTGCTCAAGAACGTCACCGAGGGGCTAAACGTCATGCCGCCTAGGGGGCTGTGCATGGACTGCAGCCCGGAAGACCTGGCAGCGGTCATTGCCTGGATTTCGAAATGAGTCTGTTGGGCAGAGGCAACGGTGCAACCCTGACTGGTACGCCAAGTGTAGTATTGGCCTATTACCTCTCGTTGCCTGAAGAGGGAAATAATCCAGCTTTTACCGGGTAGGGCCTCAAAATGTGCGAGCTGTATATCAAAGCCGATCCAATACTGTACGAATCTCGGTCACGCTCGTTGCGTATACACGGCGTGATCACGACTCTGCGACTGGAAAACCAGTTTTGGGACATCCTCACAGAGATGGCCGCTGGGGAGAGCCTGACCACCAACCAGTTGATCACCAATCTCTATGAGGAGATCACCAAAGCTCGCGATGAGGTGGTGAACTTCTCCTCATTTCTACGGGTTTGTTGCACTCGATACCTGGCTCAACAGCGCAGTGCCGCACCTCTTAAGCTGGTAAACCGCAGCGCCTGATTTTGGGGTTTGGGGCGCAATGGAACCGAAAACCAACGTAAGCACGAATTAGAGTTCGCTTTTCCCATCAGAGGTTGTTGATTAGCGAACTTTGATTAGCAAAACGAGTTTATCGCACCACTTTTCGGGGTGTTATTGGCTTCCTTGGTACTCGCCGTAACGGTTTCATAAAACGGTGGTTTTATCGAACTTCCCAGACAAAACGCGGGCCTGCAGGCAGGCACTGGGCTTAAGTACACTTTCTGTTCCGTTGCTCCCCGAACCCCGAAAACCGTGGTTGGCGGTCTGTGTGGGGAACTCGGCGTCACTCGACAGACGTTGTACCGGCACGTCTCGCCAAAGGGCGAGTTGCGTCCAGATGGCCTGAAGTTGCTTTCACGGGGTTGATCTTGACCTGGAGGCGAATGGCTCACTACGGCCAATAGCAGTCATTGCTTACCCGATTGTCGCAGCTCGAAAGATTGCCGGGGCTGAACCCAATGCAATTCTGAGCAGCTTGTCCTACCTGGGTGAGATGACGTCCGAGGAATTCGGCAAACCGGATGCCGCGCGCGTCGGCTAGTTCGCGTTACCAATAACGCCGCTTATGTTCAAAAGGCCCCTACACTTGGAGCCAGTGTGGGGGCTTTTTTGTGGGCCGGTGAAAACCAGCCCCCCCTGCGCTTGTAGACCAACCCCCACAGCGGTGGTTTTACGCAGTGACCGCTAATTCGATCAGGAAGCGCCTTCCTGGCGTTATCCCTCACCTCAACAATAATGGGTGAAAGAATGAGCGTCGTATTCTCGCGCAATGGTGTCAGCATGCCCGATCTGGTCCGCACCAAACTCGCCAATCACCTGGCACGCCTCGGCCGCCCAGCAGATGTGCCTGCCTTTGCACTGGCCGAAGAGCGCGCAGAAGGTTTTTGGAGGGGGTGGAAGCCGCACATGCGCTAACCCCCGCTTCGATTGAGGGGTTGTTTATCGCCGTTGAAGACGCCGCCGCACGCCGGCGGCGGGATCTGGCGCCATGAATGGTGAAGCGATCCAGTCAGACACCTTGAGCGCTTTGGTCAGCCAGCACGCGATCCGCGAAACGGTGGTGGGCCGCGTGGCGTGGATAACCACGAACCATAACGGACGTTCAGGCAGATGTGATGCCAAATAATCGATGGAGTTCGCATTGCCTCTAGGGGGCATTTCAAAACCTCAAAAAAATGACCAAAAGCCCTTGGCATTGATTTCACGGCGATGCGTTGATTAGCCATCCTGACCGCGATCAGCAAAACGCACCGCGATAGCCTGGAATTGCTCATGGTTGGCCAGGAAAACCTCGCAAATATCTGGATCGAAATGCGTAGCACATCCCTGGCGGATTATCTCCAGCGCCTGATCGTGTGACATGCCTTTCTTGTATACGCGTCGGCTAATCAACGCGTCATAGACATCCGCCAATGCCATGAGCCTGGCGCTGATGGGGATGTCATCGGCACTCAGCCCATCGGGATAACCGGTACCGTCCCACTTCTCGTGGTGGCTGTAGGCGATCTCCTTGGCCAGGCGCAGAAATCCCACCGAGGTGCCCAACTGCTCTTCGGCATGCCGGATTGCATCGCGTCCCAGTACCGTATGGGTCTTCATCGTCTCGAACTCTTCCGGCGTGAGGCGCCCCGGCTTGAGCAGTATGTCATCGGGTATGCCGATCTTGCCGATGTCATGCAACGGAGCTGACTTAAACAGCAGGCGGATACTTTCCTCATTGAGAAACTGCTGGAACCTCGGATGTTCGCGAAGCAGCTCGGCCAGTAGTCTGACGTAGTGCTGAGTTCGTCGAATGTGGTTACCCGTCTCATTGTCGCGGGTTTCGGCCAGCGAGGTCATGGCCTGAATGGTCACATCCTGGATAGCGATGACCTCGGCGGTGCGGCGCTGGACTTCCTGCTCAAGGTAAGCCTTCTGATCACGCAAAAAGTCGGCGGCCGCCTTGATCTTCAATTGGGTTTCCACCCGTGCCAGCACGATGGGTGGGTTGATCGGCTTGGTGATGTAGTCCACGGCGCCCATCTGCAAACCCAGGATCTCGTCTTCCATTGTCGCCATGGCGGTGATGAAGATGATCGGGATATGAGCGGTGCGCGGATCGCGCTTGAGCTGCTCTGCCACCTCATACCCCGACAGATCAGGCATCATGATGTCGAGCAGAATCAGATCCGGGCGAGGCTCCTGCACCGCTGCCTTCAGCGCGCGCTCACCGCTGATGGCCACCCGCATGCGGTAGATGTCCTTCAGCAGGCCATTGATCAGCGTAATGTTCTCCGGCGTATCATCGACAATGAGGATGATCGGGGGAAGTGGGTAGTTTAGCGTTTCACTCATGATGTTCCCTCCAGCACGGGGTATCGCGGGCCGTCGATGCACGTTTGAGGGTTAGCCGTGCGGCCTCGAAGTCAAAGTTGTTCACCTCATTCATCAACTGCTCGAAACTGTCCTGGCCGAGTGCTCCGCGCAACGAATCCGCATACTGTTCCATATAATCCGGCGCTGCTCCGTCATTGGCCTCCAGCAGGTGGATGAGCGCTATGGCATGCTGTGCCCAGTCGACGCTCGATACCACCGCCGGTGCTGCCTGGCCGCTACCCAGCGCTTGACGGATTGCATGCACGGCCAGCGAGAGCGCCTCAATCAATTCATTCACCAATGCGTCCGACTCAGCGTGTGCCCCGATCGCGGTTTCCAGCTTACCGGCCATGGCTTGCAGGCCGCTGAAACCGAGGTTGCCTGCAACGCCTTTCACGGTGTGGGCCATTCGCTCGGCCGTCGCCCGATCACCCGCACGTAGCGCGTTCCTCAGCGCTTGCCCTTCCATAGCCCTGCGGTCGGCAAATTGACCCAGCAGCTTGATGTATAGCTGGCGATTGCCCGCCACTCGCCTCAGTCCGTCGGCGCTATCTAGCCCTGGAATGTCCGGTAGGCGCTCCTCGCCCGATGCGGCGCTGGACGGCTCCACTGCCGCCGACCGAGGTACGACCCAGCGCAGAACCGTGGCGATGAGTGCTTGCGGATCCACGGGCTTGGTCACATGGTCGACCATGCCCGCCTCGATACAGCGCTCCCGGTCCTCGACCCTGGCATGTGCGGTCATAGCAATCACCGGGATCTGTGCGCAGTGAGGCCCGACGCGAATACGCCGGGTCGCCTCGAGACCATCCATCTGCGGCATCTGTACGTCCATCAGCACCGCGTCGTATTGCGCTGCAGCCAACATCGACAGCGCCTCGCAGCCGTTGCCGGCAACTTCCACCAGGGCACCGGCAGCCTCGAGAAGCTCCCTGGCAATCTGTTGGTTGATTTCGTTGTCCTCCGCGACGAGCAGGCGCACTCCGGCGAGCACCTTCGCCTGCGCAATGGGTACGGTTAGCGCCACCACGCCCGTTTGCGGCGCGAATAAGTTGACCAGTACCTCTACCAGCGAGGACTGGTTGACCGGCTTGACCAGGAACGCGCGAATGCCGGCCGCTTGCCCAGCGGCGTGCATTTCGTCATGCCCAAATGCACTGACCATGATGGCGTACAGTGCAGGCTGCAGGCCAAGCGCCCGGCGCGTCGTCTCGATGCCATCCATCTCTGGCATTTGCCAATCCACCAATAGCACCCGGAACGGGTCGTCGGCCGCAGCACCGCGAAGGCTCTCCAGAGCAGCCTCGCCTGACGCCACCGCGACCGGCGAAAGCCCCGCTACGAGAAGCATGTCGGAAAGGATCTGGCGCGCGTCGGCATTGTCATCGACGACCAGGACGCGCGCTCCGGCGAGCTCCGCAGGGACAATCTGGCGCTGCGTACGCATGTGCTGGTCAAGACCAAGCCAGACACTGAAAGAGAACGTGCTGCCGTTGCCCGGTTCTGAGTCAACCGTGATCGTTCCGCCCATCAACTCGACGATGCGCTTCGAGATGGCAAGGCCCAGGCCGGTACCACCGAATTGTCGCGTGGTGGAGCTATCGGCTTGGGCAAAGGCCTCAAAGAGTCGCCCGGTTTGCTCGGGAGTCATGCCGATACCGGTATCGCGGACACGAACCTGCAGTTGAACTTTGTCGCCGGTGCGGCCCAGGTTGCGAACCACGACCGTAACCTGCCCCTGTTCGGTGAATTTCACTGCGTTGCCTACCAGGTTCAGGATGACCTGGCCCAGACGCAGCGGATCTCCAAGCAGCGTCTCGGGAACGTCCGACGCCCGGTCGAACAGCAGCTCAATGGCCTTGTCGTAGGCCTTTTGCGCAATCAGCGAGGACACGTTGTCTAGCACTGCGTCTATCTCAAATGGCACTACCTCGACGCTAAGCTTGCCGGCCTCGATCTTGGAGAAGTCGAGGATGTCGTTGATGATGCCAAGCAGCGAAGTGCCCGCGTTGTGGATTTTCGAGACATAATCGCGCTGCCGCTGGTCCAGCGAAGTCTTCAGCGCAAGGTAAGACATGCCGATGATCGCATTCATGGGCGTGCGGATTTCGTGACTCATGTTTGCAAGGAAGTCGCTTTTTGCCCGCGTCGCCTCTTCAGCAATCTCCTTCGCCCGCTGCTGCGCGTGCTCTGCTGCCTTGCGCTCGGTGATGTCCTGCAGCCAGCCGAGCAGCCCTTGCTCCCCCTGGATCTGGATTGGCAGGTAGGTGACAAGTATGGTGCGTTCGCGCCCCTGTCGGTCACGCATCGGTACTTCTTGGTCCTTTGCGATGCCGTCGTCCGTGAGGCGTTCGACGATGGCTTCGCGATCATGCTCATTCGCGTAAATCTGCGAAGCAGCGTCACCGACGCCTACGCCGAACGTTTCACAGAAGCGGGGGTTGGCGAAGCGGATCACGCCCTGGGTAGAAAAGGCTATGTTGATTGGACTCGTATCGAGGATTGCCTGCAGCCGCGCGCGTTCTTCGCTAAGCGCCACTGCTGCCGCATGATGATCCGTGACATCGCGCACCCAACTGGCGACCAGGGTCTCACCGTGGATTGTCACGAATGATGCACCGACCAGAACCCAGAGAATTGATCCATTTTTGTGCAGCAGGCGGGTCTCGAAGTTTTCGACCTTGCCATTTCGTGTCAGCAGTTCGAGGAAGCGCTCGCGCTCCTCAGGGTCGACATACAGGCTCGTGGCGTTGCGCCCGAGCAGGTCCTCGCTGACATAACCGGTCGCCTGTGAAAAGCGTTGGCTTACTTCCCTGACAGCTCCGTTCCGATCTGCCAGCACCAGGCTGGCGGGGCTGGTATCCATGAGCGCGCGGGTGAAAGCCTCGCGCTCGGCTAGCTCTGCGGCAACGCGCTTGCGCTCGTCTACTTCCCGGTTGAGGCGTCGGTTCCAGGCCAGCATGGCGCCGAGCAACAGCAGGACCGCGACCAAGCTCGGGATCGCCCATCTCATTACGGTTTTAATATCGAGGCCGTCCTCGTTGAGGGACTCCTCGAACAGCCGGTATTCCATGAGCGATACGCGATAGTACCGCCGCCAGCTCGCATCGAGCGGCGAATCAATGCGATTGCTGGACTGGAAGAACTGCTCCAGCGCTCGTGCGAGATCCGGCGCGTTGCGCGCAACACCCCACCCAACGCTGGTCGCTTCGCTGACCGGAAACGCAATGGAGAGACGTTCGGGATCTTCACGGGCCCAGCGCAGCGCGCTTTCACTACCCAACACCGTGAAATCCACCTTCGCTTCGGCTACCAGTTTCACAGCCTGCTCGGTTGGCGCATAGACGATTCTGACCGGCTGACTGGATAGAGGACCGCGGTTGGCTTCATCGATCCACTGCTCGTAGCCCGTACCCTTCTGCACTGCCGCCGTCAGACCGAGCAGATCAGACACCTCGTTGCCAAGGGACTGGTTGGAGCGATGGGCGATGACCAGGTTGCGTACCCGGTAATAGGGCACGAGCAACATCTTCGTTTCGCGCCAAGGGACGATCTGCAAGTCATTTGGATAAAGATCGCAGCGGCCGTCGGCGAGTAGCTTCGGGTCGTAGCTTGCCTCGCGTACGGTCTCGCCCCGATCGTCGTGAAACTGCGCATCGAAACTCGGCAGTTCCGTTACCTGTGGGCGTAAACCGAGTGACCGCGCGAACGCCTCCGCGTTAGTCCGGTAGAAGGAAGCGCTTGAGCCAGCCACGCATATGCGCAGGACGCCGCTTTCCCGAATCTGGGACAGCGTACGTGCTTCTACGCATGGCATGCCCAACACCAACAAGCCTCCCAGTGCAAGCAACGCTCCCAAGCGCGGCTCTGTTTTCAAAATGCTCCTGCTGGTAGGTAATTGCTCACGATCCAACTCGACATATCCTTGTGAACGCCCTTGCAAGAGCTTGTCCGCCGTTCTGCACTGGTATTATAGGTTTTGGAGTGTAGGCATACGCTGCAGCAAGCGCCAGCAACAAAAACTGGGCCAGCTAGCAACCTCCCACTGCTACTCACCGTTCGGAAAGTGAGTTTCCGGACGCTTACTTAATACTCGCACACCTAAGTTTCTCCAATGTCCGCTATGGGTCCAGGCTGTGTGAAAACTCCCGCAATTGTCTAATCTTCTGATCGTCGAGATCGTAGCGGGGGCGATCATGAAGCGATTTATTGAAGGTGAGGCTCGGACGCAGGTCACGTTGCTGCCGGAGTGCCTGGACGATTACG
>JAAIGE0101369220.1_pt1 | contig 48237 bp, 72 predicted proteins | sample 6487951 | NCBI WGS metagenome assembly JAAIGE01 (sample SAMN13974128, study PRJNA590717) | phyllosphere metagenome | biome: tomato field; feature: multiple bacterial spot infested tomato fields; material: tomato leaves; isolation source: leaves from tomato fields | host: Solanum lycopersicum ...
GACGATCCGCTTGCCGGTGAACTCCACATCGGCATCCATCGCCCGCCAGCGGTCGGTCTGAAACTCTTCCACAGGCAGGACCTTGCCCTTGGGCTGCTTGCTCGTTCGCAAGGGCTGGGAACAGGTCACGCCGGGCAAGATGACGCCGCTGCAGTTCGACCAGGCCGTGGGTGATCTCGTCAACTACCTCCAGTGGATGGCCGAGCCGGCCCAGAACACGCGCGTGCGCGTCGGGGTGTGGGTGCTGCTGTTCCTGGCCATGGCCCTGGTCTTCGTCTGGCGCCTCAACGCCTCCTATTGGAAAGACGTCAAGTAGCATTTCGATATCGACTGGCCCCGCGCTTTCCGCGCGTCCGGTGGGGGTTCGCCCCCACCGGAGCAGCACGAGGGAACCATGAGCAACAAGCGAATCTTCGTCACCGGTATCGGTGCGACCTCCCCCATCGGCGGAACCGCCGGCGAGAGCTGGGACGCCCTCCTCGCCGGAGAGTCCGGCGCGCGCACCCTCGAGCACGAGTGGGTCGAGCAGTACCAGCTGCCCGTCACGTTCGCCGCCGAGGCGAAGGTGCGCCCCGAGACGGTGCTGGAACGCCCCGTCGCCAAGCGGCTCGACCCGTCGTCGCAGCTCGCGATGGTCGCCGCCAAGGAGGCCTGGGAGGACGCGGGTTCACCCGAGGTCGACCCGGAGCGCCTCGGCGTCGAGTTCGCCACGGGCATCGGCGGCGTGTGGACGCTCCTCGACGCCTGGGACACCCTGCGCGAGAAGGGGCCGCGTCGCGTCATGCCGATGACGGTGCCCATGCTCATGCCCAACGCGGCGGCGGGCAACCTGTCGCTGCACTTCGGTGCCCGCGCCTACGCCCGCACCTTCGCGAGCGCCTGCGCGTCGAGCACCGAGTCGATCGTCAACGCCCTCGAGCACATGCGCGCGGGCCTCGCCGACGTCGTGATCGCCGGCGGTACCGAATCGGCGATCCACCCCATCACGATCGCGTCGTTCGCCTCGATGCAGGCGCTCTCGCGACGCAACGACTCCCCCGAGACGGCATCCCGTCCCGGCAGCATCGACCGCGACGGCTTCGTCATGGGCGAGGGGGCGGCCGTACTGATCCTCGAGACCGAGGAGCACGCGAAGGCGCGCGGCGCCAAGATCTACGCCGAGCTCGTCGGCGGCGGCGTGACGGCGGATTCGTACCACATCACCGCCAACGACCCCGAGGGCACCGGCGCCGCGCGCGCCGTCCGTCTCGCCCTGGAGATGGCGGATGCCGCGCCGGACGACGTGACCCACGTCAACGCGCACGCGACCTCCACCCCGGTCGGCGACCCGAACGAATACGTCGCACTGAAGTCCGTCTTCGGCGACCGTGTCGAGGAGATGCCGGTCTCGGCTACGAAGGCCTCCACGGGCCACCTGCTGGGCGGTACGGGCGCCCTCGAGGCGATGTTCACGGTGCTCGCCCTGCGCGACCGTGTCGCTCCCCCGACGATCAACATCACTGAGCCGGACCCGGCCGTGCCGTTCCGCCTGTCCGGCGACGCGGTGCCGCTCGGCGACGGTGACCAGCTGGCCATCAGCAACTCGTTCGGCTTCGGCGGTCACAACGCCGTCGTCGCGTTCCGCTCGGTCTGATCCGACACACGACAGACGCCCCCGGGAAGCCACCGGGGGCGTCTGTCGTTCTATCCAGGCGGGGCCGAGGCCGCCCCGGTCTCCGGGAAGCCGTCCGAAGCCGGTCGAAGCTCTCCTGCCCCGCCTGAAAACCTGTCCGATCGTGGAGTGTCCGCTCGGGACGGGTCGTCTCAGCCGACCTTGTGCAGCCAGACGACCGGTGCGTCGTCGCTGGCGTGACGGAACGGCTCGAGTTCGTCGTCCCAGGCGACGCCGAGCGCGACGTCGAGCTCTCGCTGGAGTTCGGTGATGTCGCCGGCCGCGATCTCCATGGCGTACCGCAGGCGGTCCTCGCCGATGACGACGTTGCCGGCCGAGTCCGTCTGGGCGTAGTGGATGCCGAGGCTCGGCGTGTGCAGCCACCGGCCGCCGTCGCTGCGCGGCGTCGGGTCCTCGCTCACCTCGTAACGCAGGTGCTCCCACCCGCGCATGGCGGTCGCGAGGGCGGCGCCGGTGCCGGCGGGTCCCTCCCAGTAGAACTCCGCGCGTCGGCTGCCGTCGAGGACGGGCTGGTCCGCCCACTCGAAGTTGACGGCGTGCCCGAGGGCACGCCCGGCCGCCCACTCGAGGTGGGGGCACAGCGCGCGTGGCGCGGAGTGGATGAAGATCACTCCGCGCGCCTGAGGTGTGGCCATCGATCTCTCCGTTTCGTTCAGGTACGTCTTCCCCTACGACCTGATGGAGAGTGCTGGCCGGATATCCGGTTGTGCCGCCATTATCGCCTACGTCGACGTCGAATCACAACCGTGTAACACTCACGGCTCCGTTCATCCGTCAACCCTGTAGGACGCTGCCTTGTGCAGAGGCACAGTGGCCGCACGACGGAAGGAAGATCATGAGCGAGAACACCCCTCACCACCGCGACGCCGACGACGCCCACGCCGACGACGCGCCGCCGACCGACGCCGCGAGCGACGAGGTCAAGGCCGACGCGGCCCGAGCCGGCGACGAGGTGTCGGACGACGGCCTGTCGGACGACGAGGACGACCCCTTCCCCCAGGGACCGTCGATCACGCATCCCTGATGGGGCGAGGATCCGCGGTCGTCGGCCGCGCACTCGCCCTCGTCTTCCTCGGCGTGCAACGGGTGCGGCATCCACGCCCGATCCATCCCCGCGGATTGCCGTTGACCGGCTCGGTGCACTGGATGCCTCGGAACACCCGCTCCGGCATCCGTTGGATAGACGACCCCGCCGCCGGGGAAAGCCAGCCGCTCGCGGGGCGCCTCTCGCGCTCGATCGGGCTCCCGGCACCCCTGCCCGACGTCATCGGGCTCGCGCTGCGCGTGCAGACGCCCGAGGGACCGGCCGACATCGAGCTCGCCTCGACCGGGTCCGGCGTGCCGCTCAGATTCACCCTCCTGCTGCGCTTGCGACCGTCGCCGGGCGTGTACGGCACGCTCGTCCCCTACGAAAGCGATCAGGGCCGCGTGATGGTGCGTGCCCGCTCGCTCGGGCCGCGTCTGCCCGCACGGCTGAGCGAGCTGCACCGCACGCTGCGTCGGACGGCGTGGTGGGTGGAGCTCTCGCATGCGACACCCGCGGGGCCGTGGCATCCGTTCGCCCTGGTCGACCTGCGGGCGGCCGACAGTCCGGACGTGATGAGGGCGGATGCCGGTCGCCGCCTCATCCCCGGCGCGCGGATGCCCGCGTGGTTCGAGGCGCTGCGTCAGCCGTCCTACGACGCCGTGCAACGCGGTGATCGGTAGGGCGGGTGGGACTTGAACCCTCCGCCTAGCCGAGGCGATCACGCTCGACACGCGGAATCACGCGGCAGATGACGACACTTCACGACACATCGAACGATCTCGGACGAGTTCGAGTGTGGGCAAAATGTGGGCAAAGTCACGCGCGCTGACGACGTCGAGCTCGAGCGGCCAGCTCGCGACCAACACGCTGATGCCGGTGGACGAGCATCGGGTCCACCTCGAGGGCCGTCGGTTTCGCGATCGCACGCTCGAGCAGCTGGTAGTACCTCGCCGGCGTGACGCCGAGCTCGGCCCTGATGGTCTCCTCTTTGTCGCCGGTGTGCCGCGGGTGAGCGGCCTCGAACGCGAGGAGGTCGCGGTCGGTGGGAATCGGCATGAGCCGATGGTGCCACCGGCCACCGACATCAGCCGATGGCGGGGAGCTCGTCTGATCCGCCCGGACGCTCGACCCAGGGGACGTCGATCGTGGTTCCGTCCCAGCCGCACACGTAGCCGCCGTCGACGTCGCGCATGACGGTCCCGCAGGTCGGGCACTTGGGCTGCTCGCCGTCAGCGAGCGAGTCGAACTGGTTCACTCGCCCTCGATCTCGAAGTCGTCGGCGAGCACCCTGGAGGCCGGATGCCGCTCGGCGAACTGCTGAACGGCGTGCCTCTTGTTGTGACGATTCGGTCGCCCGCCAGTGAGCTTCGACAGCCGGGCTCGAGCTTCCTCGATCGCCATGAACGTTCGCTTGGCAAGCTCGGCGAGCTCTGCGGGCGCCTTGGTTGCGGATTCGACGGTGAGCTCAGACGACCATCGCCTAGCGCGGCTGACTCGTTGCCAACTACGCCACCGGGAGAAGCCCTGCGCGACGTCCGCGATCTGGTCCGGTCCGATGATGCTGGGCCGTACGGGCGCCCACTCCTCAGCTTCGATCGACTTCGCTATCCAATCCTGGAAGAGGTACATGTCATCTCGCCACAGGAGTGCGGCCGCGCGGCTCCTCGCCCGTCTTTCGTTCCGTCGCACGAGGAACGGTGGGATCGCGGCCGCGATGGTTCCCAGAACAATGCCGAGGGCTAGGTTGAATGCCTCTTCCGTCGCGGTGAGCCCGAGATAGACCAGGAGCCCGGCCGCGACGGCGAGCGCGCCTAAGACGTAGATGAAGTCGGACACTATTCCCGGGCGCATGCACCGAGTATTGCGCGCGATCTAGGTCCGGTCCTGCACACACGATGAAAGACGCCCCACGCCCGCCCCTGTGAGGCGAGAGTGGGGCGTCTAGTCGTGGACTACTCGGTCGGCCCGAGAGGGGTGTTGGCGAGACGGTTGGTGCCGGTGCTGAAGCCGTACAGTTCGGCTCGAGTGGCCCTGCGTTCGACCGTGGGGTCGGCGGGCAGGGTGGCCAGGATCAGGCGCAGCAGGGAGCCGATAGCGGCGAAGAGGGCGGCGTTGAGGATGAACAGCCAGTCGACGTCGGTGATGAGCAGGGCGGTGGAGACGCCTGCGGCGATCGCCTGAGCGAAGGACTTCACGCAGCGCTCGACGGCGGCGAGCCACCAGGGCAGATCGACGCCGACGGTCTCGGGGAGGCCGGCGAGGGAGGTGGCGATCGACGCGAGGGCGCCGATGCCCGCGGCCGACGCGAGCGTGATCCAGGGCACCTCAGTCAGCAGAGATCCGCCGAGGTAAGGGAGCGCGATGACGACGGCGGTGTTGAGAGCGCGGCGGAGGGCGTCGGTCCACCAGGTGCGGGACGTGAGGCGCGACTTCAGCAGCGCGAGCGGGAGTGTGATCTTGCTCATGAGGGTCTCCTGTCAGGTCGGGGGTCGCCGGCGGTGCTCGGCAACAAGTGGGAGGTACACGCAGATGAGGGCGACGACGGCCGCTGCCGTCACCGCGAGAGGTCGGCCGCCCGGCGGGGCGGTGATGGCGATCGCCTCGATGGTGCTGTACATGCCGGCGACGACGAAGGCACCAAGGGCGAGACCCAGCGGGTCGACGCGATCGCCACGGTGCTGCCACCAGCCGGCAGCCATGCCCACGGCGAGCGCTGCGAGGAGCGCCAGGTTGAGGATGCGGAGTGCGAGTGCGATCTCGTCGGTCACCGGATGAGTCCTTCCGGCCACGGCGGGGGTGGCGCCTTTTTTCCGTCGGCGATGTGACCGCGGAGGTCGAAGATGTAGTCGCTCTGCATCCGGGTCTGGTCCTCGAGGCGTTCGACACGGCCGCGGAGGTCCGCGATCGTGAGCTGTTCGGAGGTGGCGCGGCGCGAGCTGCGTGCGACGAGCCAGGTGACCAGCGGGACCGCGATGACCGTTCCGATGGATGCGACCCAGTCAGCTACCCCCACCCGTATCCGCCTTTCGGATTGGCTCGACGAGCCTCGAGGACAGCAGCCCGAGCATCACGGCGGGCAGGCCGTAGGTGGAGGCGTTGAGCCACTCGCGCGAGATCCCGTCCGGGCTGCCGAAGGAGCTGAACCAACCGAGCACGTAGCCGATGGCCCAGGCCGACATCATTCCGACGACGAGGCCCCAGGCCAGGTAGTCGGGTCGTCGGAACGCGTACACGGCTGCGAACACGCCGACGAGCAGCCAGGCTGCGGCCCACACCTCGAGCGGGATGACCGAGGAGATGAGCTGCAGCCCGGCGGGGAGCTCGCTGGGCGTGTCGGTGATCGGCAGGTACGCGATCGCGCGTACCCAGCAGTACGCGGCCGCGGCGAGCAGCGCGACGCCGCGGGCGCCGTTGAGGCGAGGCATCACTTGCCCGTGGTGATCGCCTTGAGCAACGCGACGGTCTGCCGGTTGCGGCTCCAAACGCTGTTGGACGCGTGCTTGCCGGTCTCGGGGTTGAGGACGCCGGCCTGCACGATGCCGCCCTTGATGACGAGAACGCTCTGCGGGATGCCGAGACCGCCGATGAGGCTGATGAAGTCCTTCGAGCTGAGCTTGTGCAGCTCGTCCTTCACGCTCGTGACCTGGCGGACGAGGTCGGCCTGCTCCTTCGTGCCGTGGTGGGTGATGAACTCCGCCCCGACGGTGAAGTAGTGCTTGTTGTCGACGAGGATGGCGTGCGTCATGGTGTCTCCTTCGGTTGCGTTCTGGATCCTGCTGGCGATCTGCGCCGCGGTGGCGCGCTTGATGAACGGGACGGGGTCGAGGACCTTGCGGCTGGTGTTCCACGCGCCGTCGCTGTAGCGCGAGAACACGACGTGGTCGTGGATCCCGGCCCATGTGATCGGCAGGAAGGGGAGCTTCACTCGGCGGCCGGTCCACTTCGCGGCATCCGACCACGACGCGTTGCGCCCCAGGCGCTGCCCTGACTTGACCTTGTCGCTGACCTTCACGCTGGGCACGGCGTGGGAGTGGGACTCGTAGACGACGTCGCCGTCGGCGTCGCGTCCTCTGATGACCACGGTGCCGCCGAGTGCGCCACCGGGTGCCGGCGACGCGTGCACGACAGTTCCGTCGAGGATCGCGACGACGTCGGTGACGACGGATGCCGTCTTCGACTCGTTCTGCTCGCGGTAGTCAGCGCCTCGGTGGCGGCCGCCGGAGTAGCGGGAGCTCACCTTCCAGAAGGTATTCGAGCTGGTGCGCGCGGGTCCGTAGACCGTGGCGAGGTCGAGCATGGTGGGGGTCATCAGCACTCCTCGGGTACGACGAAGCCCCCGGGTCTCCGAGGGCTGGTTGGGCGGCGTCGGGCCGCTGGCTTACGATGAGATCTCTCGGCCGGAGAAGGGGACTCACCGACCGATGGGAACGAACCGGCGCTACGCCGACGCCGTCGACGCGCGCATGAACGACCGCGTGCTGCAGGTCGCCGCGAGGGACGCTCAGCTGCAGACGCTCAGCGCCGAAGAGCTACGCCTCGACGAGCTCCCCGTGACGATCGACCCGCAGCGGCGTCGGAAGGTCCGGGCGTGGGTGCGCTTCGGGACCACACCCGTCAGGGTCGATGCGACCGCGGCCCGGTGGACCCGCGACGCCGTCGGTATCGTGTTCCATGTCGACGGAGTCGAGCACCGCTGCTGGGTGTGGATCGGTGCGGTCGAGACGATCGACTGACCGCGTCGGCAGATAACCGGTCTACACCGTCCGCACATAGGCTCAGCAGCATGAGTGAGCAGCTGCCTATTCGGATGATCGACGTGTTTCTGGATGCCCCTAACAGGGCGCGCATCTGGCTACGGGCCGAGGAAGATGATGTGCAGGCGACGCTTGACGCCGCGGTGGCCGACGAAGGGTTTGCAGTCGAGAGGTCCCGAGTCCAGCTGGCTGGCGACGTCGTCATTCAGTATCTGATCGAGAACGCCGGTGACATCCTCGTCGGCCTCGGAGCGGTGATCGCTGCGTGGACACAGCGCAACCGAGGGAAGCAGCTCGACATCAGGGCAGAGCATCTGCACATCACCGTGAAAGGTCGAGCACTCAGTGATGATGAGCGCGAACTCATCATGCGCGCGCTCGCCCGTGACACTCAGGATGACTGACTACGCGCCAGAGTTAGAAACACCAGCACCCTATGATCGAGCGCATGGGGAAACGCCGCCGCCATCGAAATCGAGACGCCTGGTGGCGTCAGCAGTACGGCGGGATGCCTGTATGGGGTATCGCGGTCGCTGTCGTCTGTCTAATAGCGATGGCTGCTGTCGCAGTTCCTGCCGCGCTGTCTCAGACGGACCGAACCGCGGCTGCTGAGGCACGACCCCTGCCCAGCATGTACGTGCCTGAGCGCAACCCGATAGCCGCGTTCATCGGTGACTCGTACACCGCGGGTGCTGGCAGCCAGGAGGGCGGCTTCGTTCGCCTCGTCGCCGCCGACCAGAAGTGGACGGCACGCAACCTCGGCCGAGGTGGCACCGGGTTTACCACTGAGCCCAATCAGGACCCCGCGGTCGCGCAGCTCGCCTGCAGCCAGGACTACTGCGAGTCGTACCCCGAGATGATCCCCGCCGCCGCGGCGGTCTCCCCTGACGTCGTGGTCGTCAGCGGTGGACGCAACAGCGTCGGCAGGGACCCCGAGGAACTTCGGACGGCGATCGATTCATTCTTCGACGAGCTGCGTGCCGCACTCCCTGACGCCCGAGTCATCGTGACCTCGCCAGTGTGGGATGACGAACCTGCACCCGACGCTCTGAGCGACATCGCGCGCTGGGAAGCGGAGGCCGCCGCGTCTATCGGAGCAGAGTACGTTGAAATCGGCCAGCCCCTAGAAGGCAAGCCGGAACTGCTCTCTGGCGACGGCATCCATCCCAACGACGAAGGGCATGACGCTCTCGCCTCAGCGATCTTGACAGGACTCGCCGGTTGACGGGGTGCTGGTCACCAGAAGCGCAGCCCGAGCTCACCGAAGTCGACGTACGAGCCGTCTGTCGGGCTACCTGTCGTTTCTAGCGAGAACCGGACGGTGGTCGCAGTCGCGGGTACTAGGCCAGCCACCCGCATCAGCAGATCGCGGTTACGTGGGTATGAGGCATTGAACAGCAGCACGCTCGCGACCTGCGTCGCGCCGTTGTAGAACAACAGCCGCGGTGCAGCGACCAGCGAGCCGACGATCTTCGCACGCAGGACGGCCTCGAACGATTGCCCGGGGGTGACAGGGATGTTCGCATACCACTCCTGCGTAACGGCGATCGATTCCGCACCCAGGGTTCGGTAGACGATCCCGCGGAACCCCTCGATGTTCGCTAGGAAGCCACCTCCACGCTTGGAGCGTGCGCCCGTGCCGGTCCCCCACCCTGTCGGGATTGCCGAGGTGTCCTGCGTCGGGCCGGTGTCGCCAGGGGTGGGCGCGACAGAACCGTCGTCGACGTAGGAGTAGGAGCCCTGTGCGATCTGCGCGAGGAAGAGAAAGCTGGCGTCGCCGGGCCCCTTCCGGTAAACCGCGAAGCCCGCGTTTGATGCCGGGGCGCCGGCGGGGACCGCGACGGTGATCTTCCCGGGGCCAGTGAGCGTGGCGGATGCCGCGGCGGACTTGACGCCCTCGCCGAGACGGGTACGGGTCGCGACCCGGTACTCGTACGTGCCAGCAGGAAGGGTGCCACTGTCGGTAGCCGCCGTGGGCGTGACAGAGGTCGGGGCGGGCATGACCGAACCGCGTGCGGTCATGAATCCGTTGGCGAGCGCGTCCCGGCCGTTGGCGGTGGGGAGGCGGACGCTCGGGGCGCCGAGTACGGGTTCGAGCGTGCTGAGTCCAAATGCGGCGATCTTCGACCGGGTCTCGGCGTTCGCGGGGTGCACGCCGTCGCCCGACCATCCACTCGGCCAGGAGCCGGTGGCGGGGTCAGTGAGCGCGTCCCACGGGATGACGACGAGGCCGTGCGTGGCGGCGTAGGAGTAGATCCAGTCGCTGAGCGAACGGTTCTTCGCCTGCGCGCCTGCGGGGGCGTCGCTGCTTGGCCACAATGCGCCGAGGACGAGCGTGGCACCGATCGCCTTGCACTTCTCGTGGTAAGCGATGATGTTGGCGCGAGAGACGGACTCAGCCACCCCCTGCAGGACGTCGTTCCTCAGGATGCTGAGAGACACGACATCCGGGTCCCAGGGGGCGACGTAGGTGTCGAACCGGGCGAGCGCCTGATCGCTGCGTTGCCCCGCAACGGCGGCGTTGTAGACCATCTGCACTCGCCCGCCGGTCATCGCCTCGAACATGGTCGCCCACGCCTCGCCGCGACCCTGGATGCCAGCGGAGGAGACAATGTTCTCGATCACGATGGAGTCGCCATCGAAGACCCATCGCGGGCCGAGGACGGTTCGAACACCAGCGAGCCGAGTGTCGAAGACCTGACCCATGGTGTGCGTTAGCTCATCACTCGAGGCGAGGGCGGCACGACCGGCGGGAGTATTCGGGACGGCGGCGTTGGCCTTTGCGTAGGCGTCGAGCGCGACCTGGGGTGCGTACGCGTTGGGGAGCCGGCCGTTGGAGTCGAGGGTGGGGACGCGTCCGTCGGGCATCTAGACCTCCGTAGTCGGGATGAGGATGCTCGACCCGTCGGGGTGAGCCATCGTCGAGGGGTAGTTGATGAGGAGGACGGCGGGGTCCTCGGGGTCGGGGATTGCGGCGAAGCTGCGGGCCCGGATCTCGTCGCGCATGGCGGTGATCTCGGCGATCGCTGCGGTCCATGCGGCGATCGCGGTGGTCGTGGGGTGCAGGGTCTTCGGGTCGACGTCGACGAGATCTCCGAATGCGACCTCGTCGGCGTCGGGGATCGCGGTGAACCGGTCGAGGCGGTGGCCGAGGACTTCGTCGACGACCTGCCAGGCGACGCCGTAGCGGCCGTCGGTCGGCTGCAGCTCGATCGTGTCGAGCGGGATGCCGGCGAGGATGGGGACCTCGAACGTGCGGGGGAAGGTGACCTCCTCCCCCGCGACCTCGATGTGCGGCCCGTTCGCATCCCAGTAGGTCGCCCGGACGACGCCGGCGGTAAGCGGTGCGGATCCGCCGAGCAGAGCGACGAGTCCGCGGAGGTTGATGATCGTCACCGGTCAGCTCCCCTCGATCGGGATGAGGATGCTCGACCCGTCCGGGTGAGCGAACGAGTCCGCGTAGGTGAGGATCAGGACACCAGGGTCGTCCGGGTCGACCCTGGCCGTGATGCCCGCGCTCGGCCGCGTTGGCGCCTGCAGGCGACGCTCCTGCACGCCCGTGAAGCTCGCCCCCAGCGCGATCGTGATCGTCGCGAGGCCGCGGCCGTCGGCGAGCGCTGTGGCGATCTCGGTGACGGTGGGCTCTTCCACGCGGGGTTCCCAGTCGGCGATCGCTTCGGCGATGTCGGCTTCGTCGATGGCGACGGCGCCGAGCTGCTCGACGATGCCGTAGTCGGGGAGGGCCGCGCGTTCTCCGATGACGGTGGAGACGAGGGTGCGGACGGATTGGGCGAGCTCGTCGGAGGTGTCCTGGGTAAGGGTGCTGAGGGAGCCGGTGGGGCCGAGCTCGAGCGGGAGGCGGAGGGTGAGGGCCACGCGGGTCTCCTACTCGTCGACGGCGATGATCCACGGGCCGGTGCTCGTGAACATCACCAGGACGTGCACCCCTACGGGGAGGGGGGTGAGGTAGGTGATGAGCAGGGCGTCCGTGTCGGGGTCGGGGGTGACGGTGACGGGGCGGGTGCGGATGCCGCGGCAGGGTCCGATGGGGTGTTCTTCGGACTGGCCGAGCGGGGTGACGAACACGCCGGCCTCGCTCACGGCGGTCACCATGGCGGTGACCGGCGCGAGCTGGACCGGCGGTGTCCGTCGCCGTCGCACGTCGTCGAGACCCACGTCACTCCTCTGCGAGCTGGGCGATCGCCGCCCACGTCTCCGTGTCGTCGTACTCGGGCGCTTCCGCCCACTCAGGGGCGGGTGTCCCCTCGAGCGCGCAGACGCGTTCCACGAGGGCGCGCAGCGTGGGGATGAGGGCGACGGCCACCCGGTCGTAGGCGAGGCCGTCAGGGGCCCCGTCTGCGTCGGTGGTGACCAGGTACGGGGCGTACGGCAGCACCTCCTCGACGACGGCACCGAACGCGCGGACGCGCTTCTCGGGGTCGTCGTACCCGCCGGCGATCGCTCGCTGCACCGAGCCTCGGTCGATCCACGTGCGAGGGTGGATGTTGAGGATCGCGAGAGGGTCGATCTCCTGGTCCTCGACGTCGAGCTTCGCGCTCTTGAGCGACGTCGCGCGGCCGAAGGTGCCGGCGTTCGTGATGTACGCGTTGGCCGGCAGCGTGTAGGTCCGGTCGTAGACCAGCCCCGGAGGACCGAACAGGCGAGGGCCGTCCTCGTCGGTCGTGATCTGGAGGTACCGGGTCGACGAGTCGTAGATCCGGTCGTGGTCGTGTGCCGTGCGCGCCGCGTCGAGGTTCGCCCGCGCGGCCGTCGCGTTCGTCGCTCCGGTGCCACCCTGGTTCACCGGGAGGGTGCCGGTGATGTTCGCATCGGTCAGCGAGTGGCCGTGGCTAGCCGACGCTGCGCCGAGGTTCGCACGAGCATCCGACGCCGTCGACGCGCCCGTCCCGCCGTTCGCGACCGGGAGATCTCCGGTCGTGTTACCGAGGCCGAACGCGTTGCGAGCTGCGGCCGCGGTGGTCGCGCCCGTTCCGCCCTGGCTGACCGGGAGGGTTCCGGTGATGTTCGCATCGTTGAGCGAGTGCCCGTGGCCAGCGGATGCTGCGCCGAGGTTCGCACGCGCATCCGACGCCGTCGACGCGCCCGTCCCGCCGTTGGCGATGGGGAGATCCCCGGTGGTGTTGCCGAGGCCGAGCGCGTTACGGGCGCCGGCGGCAGTGGTGGCCCCCGTGCCGCCCTGGTTGACGGGGAGGGTGCCGGTGATGTTCGCGTCCGTCAGCGCATGCCCGTGGCCCGACGTCGCCGCGCCGATGTTCGCCGGGGTGACCCCGAGGGCAGACCGGGCATCCGCGGCCGTCGCCGCACCCGTGCCGCCGTTCGCGACGGGAACGGGGCCGGACGTGTTGCCGAGGCCGAGCGCGTTGCGGGCGCCGGCGGCGGTGGTCGCGCCGGTGCCGCCCTGGTTGACGGGGAGGGTGCCGGTGATGTTCGCGTCCGTCAGCGCATGCCCGTGGCCCGACGTCGCCGCGCCGATGTTCGCCGGGGTGATCCCGAGCGCCGTACGTGCGTCCTCCGCGTTCGCTGCGCCTGTGCCGCCGCTGGCGACAGGGACCGGGCCGGCGGTGTTGCCGAGCCCGAGGGCGTTGCGCGCTGCGGCGACGGTGGTTGCGCCGGTGCCGCCGTTCGCGACGGGGAGCGTCCCGCCGGTGCCGCCGTTCGCGGTGCCGAGGACGCCGGTCACGCCCGGCCGGGGGGACGCCTGCAGCGGGGATGCGGCCGCGGTCGACCCGAGGTTGACCAGCATCGACGGGGCGACGGCGAGCCCCGTGCCGCCCCGGTTGATCGGCAGCGGTGCGACTGAGGTGAAGATCGAGTACCAGACCCCGGCTGTGCCGGTCGGGTTCAGCTGCAGCTCCCCCGTCGTCAGGTTGAAGATCACCTGACCGGCCCACAGCTCGGTGAGCTCGTTGCGCTGCGCCGTCGTGACGGCCTGGATGCCAGGCCGGCCGCTGACGAACAGGGCGAGCGCCTCGATGTCGATCCGCGGCTTGTCGTCGTCGGTGGACTCCGGGTAGGGGTAGCCCTTGTCGGTCGACGTTCCCATGCGGGCCTCCTAGTTCTCGGCTTCGGCGTAGGTGCCGGCGGTCGCTTCGGCTTCCGCATAGGTGCCGGCGTCGAGCTCGGCGGCGCCGTACGACGTTGCGGCGAGGTAGACGTATGTGAACGTCATGCCCGCCGGGCGGTGCGTCTCGGCGAGCGCCTCGAGTGATTCGGGGGTGACGCCGTCGGCGAAGTCGGACACGTGGACGGTGATGGTGGCGTGCCAGGGTGAGAGGTCGCGTTCGGCGACGAACACTCGGCGTTGCCCGGTCATGACGGTGCGGAGGGTGGCGACGAGGCCCCGGTAGGTGCCTGTTGCCCATTCGGGGCGGTCGATGATGAGCTCTCGTTGCCGGGCGATCGAGAGGGTCGGGTCGACCTGGACGCCGGCGAGCTGCGCGAGCCACGCGGGCGACGTGGTCTCGTGCAGGTCGAACAGTGCCGGCCACTCGTCGATGGTCGGTGTGAGCGAGGCGGCCGCGGTCTCGGCATCCGCGGTGAGGGCGGTGACGAGGGGCTCGAGCTGGTCGCCGGCGAGCCGGTTGAATGCGGGCCCGAGCCCGTCGAGGATGTCGTCTGCGAAGGTCATGTGACGTTCACCGTGAGTGTGGATCCTCCGGGCTCGAAGGGGGCGATGAGCGCACCCGGGGTGCTGGCGAGGGTGACGTCCGCGGATCCGCCGTTGATCGCGACGGAGGTGACACCGGTGACGCCGGCGGCGGATGCCGCGAGCAGTGCGATGTCGAGGGTGCGGAGCTTGGGACGGTCGACCCATGCGCGCGGGTCGGTGTCGGTCGCGCCCCACCGGGACGGGTGGAGGGCGGCGGTGATCTTCGCGGCGACGTTGGCCTGCACCTCAGATGCCGTGTGGTCGGCGCCCTTGGTGACGGTGACGACGATGACCGGCTCGGCGTAGGTGGGGTCGGCGATGTGGAAGACGAACCCGACCTCGCGGATCTGCTCGAGCTCGTCGAGGAGCAGCTCCCGCGTCGAAGTGTTGAGGGGCTCCCCCGCTGCGTCGATGGGGATGACGGTGACGGTGCGCTCGGCGGGCGTGCTCGGGTCGGCGGGGTTGTACCGGTCGAGGGCGATCGCGCGCTGGACGCCGGTGACCGTGGTCGCGAACTCGGCGATGTTCTGAGCGCGCACTCCCCCGGGCTTGAGGGTGTGCAGCCACCGGGTGAACCGGGACAGGTACGCGGTCATGGTCTCCGGGTCGATGCCGCCGGCCGCGGTCGCGGTGACGGTGGCCGACACGATGACGGAGGACACTGTCTGCAGAGTCGCGGTGTCGCCGGGCTCACCGACGTTCGAGAGCGTGCCGACTTCGAGGGCGGTGAAGTCGACGGCGAACGTCCCGCGCCAGTACCCGACGTAGGGCCCGTCGGTGACCTCTGTGAAGGCGACGGGGACGGTGGTCTGCTGCGGGATGATGAACGCACGCTGGTCGACGGCGATTGTGAAGCCGGCCGGGACGGTCACGGTCGTCGTGAACGGGGCGGTGCCGGCGGAGGGGGGCAGCTGCGCGACGAGCGCGACGTCGGGGAGGGTGGCCTTCGCACCTTCGATGGGCTGGAAGCCGAACGCGGTCGCGACGCCGGCGGCCGCGTACCGGGTGGCGTCGACGGCGAGCTGGTTGAGGATGGCCACCTGGTGACCGAACTCCTCGGCGAGCGCGACCTCGGGGGCACCCTCGGTGGGGGTCCAGCCGGGGAGCTTGTCGGCGATGCGGCCGAGGATGCTGGTGATGATCGTGGTCTCGTCGACGGGGATGTCGAGGTCTGTCCAGGTCAACGTCAGACTCCGATCGTGAGAGGGCGGGTGAGCTTCACCTCCGGGGCGCCACTGGCGGGGAGGATGCGGCGGTACTCGGAGACCAGCCAGGCGCCGTCTGCGGGGCCGCTGCCGGTGACCTGGACGGTCGCGCCGACGTCAACGGACCAGAGCGTCGGGTCGACGGTGAAGCTGGCCCGCTCGGCGGGCTGGTTTGTGTCGATCGTGAAAGCGATCGCGGAGGTCAGCGGCTCCGACCGTCCGGTGATCGTCGCCGCCGGGGTGCGAGCGAGGAGCGCTGCGTCGGTGGAGACGACGATGCGGCTGCCGTCGGAGTAGACGCGGCCGCCGAGGCGGCCGACGAGGGTGGAGATCTCCTGCCACGAGTTCGTGAACTCGAGCTGCGACCGCCCGACGCCTTCCACGTACCGGTCGCCGATCACGGGGTCGATGTAGACGGGCACGCCGGCTTCCGTGGCGAACCGGATGATGAACTCTGCGGCGGGCCGCGCCACGGTGAACATGATCGGCTCGGTCTGCGCGCGGAGGGCGGCGATGAGGTGGTCCTCGAACGTGAGGCGGATGAGACTGTCGACGGTGTTGACCGCGACCCACGCGTAGGTGCGGTCGAGAGTGGTCGCGATCATCTCGGACCCGAGGCGGGGTTCGCCGGTGAGGATCGCCGCGTTGTCGTCGGGGATGCGGACGATGACTCTCGACGCGCCGACGATCGTGCGGATGATCTCTGCGGCCGAAGCGTCCGAGACGAGCGTGTCGTGCGCGGCTCCGTCAGGGGCGGCGATCGTGAGGTCATCGAGCTCCACGATCACCGCCCCGTCCTACTTCAGTGCTTTCTTCAGCGCGGCTGTGTACCCCTTCCGCCCGAGCACGACGTACTCGGTGAGGGTGAGGGTCACGTCCTGCCGGATCCGGCGCCCGTTGTCGTTGGTGAGGAAGTCGCCCCACTTCAGGTCGGTGATCACCCACCGCACGCTGAGCGGGACGCGGACGTTCCCGCTCAGCTTGATCGACGGTGGGAACACGATGCCCCCACCGATCGAGGAGGGTCGGCACCAGGTCGTCAGCGTGCGGATCTGCGTCTCGACCGAATGCGACTCTCGTGTCCCGAATCCGTCGAGACGCAGCGGCAACCGGTACACCCGGAGCGGTTGCTTGGTCCAGACCATGCCGGGCCGTCGCAGCTTCCGCTCGACCTGCTCCCATCCGCCGGCATCGCCCGTGAGCTCGTCGTCGCCGATGAGCTTGAACGAGAGGCGCGGCGAGTTTCTCAGCGAGGACTTCATGCGGACGAGCAGATCCCGACTCACAGGCGAGCCTCCTCGTCGTCGCTGGACTCGAGCACCCATTCCATGAGCACACGATCGTCGGGGGTGACGAGCCTGATGATCTTCGGGGTTCGGTCGTCGCTGCTGCCGACCGAGATCTCGACGTCCTCGAGGGAAGCGGAGATCTCGTCAGCCGACGTACCCGACAGGGTCGATGTCGGCACCCGAGGGAGCACCTTGCCGTCCGTCTCCGGAACGAACAACTCCGGATAGCCGGCGTCACCGACGACGTAGGGCATGCCAGCTTCGACGTCGCCACCTCGTGCGAGGTACGGGATCTTCGGGATCGACAGACCGAACGTCATCCCACCGACGCCGGGGACGCCGTCGGGGATCTTCACCGATAGGCTGTTGAGCCCGCCGATCGCCCCGTTCACGAGCCGGATGACGGCGTTGATGGCGAACCGGATCGCGCCGACGACGTTGTTGAACGCGTCGGAGACGAACCCGGCGATCCCCCCGAACACGGACTGGAAGAACCCCGCGACACCCGACCACGCGGCCTGGAACTGCGAGGCCGCGGTCTGCGACCCGGTCACGAGCTGGAAGAACCACGTGATCGCCTCGACCACCCAGGTGATCACGGTCGACAGCATGTTGGCCAGGAACCCGAGTGCGCCGCCGGCGAGCTCGAGGATCGGGGACAGCAGCGCCATCACCGGGGTGAGGACCGCCATGAGCAGGTCGATGAGCGGCGGGAGCAGCGTGGTGACGATCGGCAGGAGCGCCTCGATCAGCGGGAAGAACGCCGACACGAGCGACACGACCGGAGCGATCAGCGGCAGTACCAGCCCGAGCACCTGACCGATGATCTCGGCGAGCATCGTGAGCAGGGGCGAGACCTGGACGAGCGCGCCGGCGAGCGCGTTCGCGAGGACCTCGGCGACCTGCATCACGACGGGCATCAGCTCGACGAGCACACCGGATAGGGCGGTGAGCACGACGTCGACGATCGGGGTGAGCACGGTCGCGAGGGTCTGCAGCACCCCCAGGAGCGCGCCGCCGACGACCGTGGCGAGCATCCCGAGCAGGGATGCGACCTGCGGGAGGATCGGCTGCAGGGTCTGGAAGATGAGCGACAGGGGCGAGAACGCCTGCCACAGCTGCAGCACCGGGCCGATGAGGGGCGCGATCGTGTCACCGATCTGAGACAGCAACCCGAGGAACCCGGTAAGTCCTGCCGCGATCTCGGGCGAGAGTGCCTGCGCGCTCGTGGCGAGCGATGCCATCGCCCCGCCGACCAGGTTGTAGACGGCGGTGGAGATCGGTTCGATCGCGGTGAGCGCGTTGTTCTTGATGATCTGCCACGACTCGGCGGCATCCGCCGTCGCCTGAGAGACGCCCATGATGGTGTCGCCGGAACCCTCGGCGGCCGCGGCGAGCGCGTCGAGGTTGAGGGTGCCCGCTTCGAGGGCGCCGATGAACTGCGCAGCGCCCCGGGTGCCGAAGATCTTCGACGCGAGCTCGATCGCCTTGGCACGGTCGCCGGCCTCGATGAAGCCACCGATCTCGCCGGTGACCCGCTGGAACGCGTCGGCCGGCTCCTCCCCCGCCTTCGCGAGGGTGACCATGCCCTTGGTGAGACCAGCGAGCACGGTGTTGGAGTTGAGGCCGGCCTTGTCGAGCGTGCCGAGAAGCGAGACGGACTGGTCGAACCCGAAGCCGAGCTCCTGCAGCGCGACCGCCTGACGTGCCACCCCCGAGGCGAGGGTGTTCATCCCGACGCCGGTTGCCTGCGACACCCGGAAGAGGGTGTCGAGGGAGCCACTGACCGCCTCGCCCTCGATGCCGAACGCGGAGAACGCTGCCGACGCACCTTGGATGTCGATGTCTTCGCCGAGGATCCGGCTTGCCTCGAGCACCTGGGAGGTGACGGTGGTGAGCGTGTCGCCCGTGAGTCCGAGCCGAGTATTGAGGTCCGCGACTGCGGGGCCGATGCGGTCGAACTCGGCGGGAACCCGGTTGCCGACGTCCTTCGCGACGTCGACGAGACCGCCGAGCTGCGTACCGGTCGCTCCCGTGCCGACGCGGATGGTGTCAGAGACGTCGTCGAAGACGCCGCCGACATTGAAGAGCGCGCCCCCCATGAGACCCGCGGCGACAACGACACCGGCCGCGGCCCCCGCGATCGCAGCCTTCCAGCCGCGCGCGCGGGAGCCGCCACTCTCGAGCTTGTCCGCGAACCCGTCGAGCCCACCCGACATCTTGCCGAGACCGGTGTTGAACGGGAGAAACTGGTCGACGATCCCGCCGAGTCCGCCGGCGAACCGAGACAGGCCCCGCGCACCCTTCGATGCGCGGCTCCCGCTCTTCTCGACAGCGGACCCGACTGCGAGCGCTTCCTTCGCGGCCTTATCGGTGCCGTTGGTGCGGAAGGTGAGGAGGACTGTGCCAGCGGCCATGTCGCTCCTCTCGGATGGTCACCGTCGTCTGAGCAGACGCGGCAGGTTGCGGCCGAGCCAGTTGGTCAGCGGCTGGGCGGTGAGGTGCGCGGTCTTGGATGCGAGGTAGTCGAACTCGCCCCGCTTGCGCTCCTCGTCCAGGCGCGCTCGAGCGGCGATGATCGCGTTCGCGACGCGGAGATCGTCGACCTCGAGGGCGAGGTACGCGAGCGGGTCGAACCCGTAGAGCGAGGCCACCGCCGCCGATTTCACGGCGGGGTGGCGGCTCAGTTTCCCTCGTACTCCTCGTCGGCCTCGGGCGCGACGTACCCGGACCAGGTCGTCAGCGCGTTGACCGCCGCGGCGATGTCACCGTCGGTGAAGAACAGCGTCTGTACGACGTCGGCTGCGCGCTTGAGCTCCGGGTGTCCGAGGTAGCCGGCGAGGTCCTCGTCGAACTTCGGCCAGTCTTCCGGCGACCCGATCGGGTTGCCCTCGGCGTCCTTCTCGAACACGCCGACGCAGCACTGGGCGAGCAGCTGCGCATTGGCCTTGACGGCCGCGGCGGGGTCCTTCGACTTCCGCGCCGAGTTGGTGAGACGGGCGACGACGGCGCCGTCTGCCGGGCTGAGGCGCACGTAGACGGGCGTCTCGTAGCGTGGCACCCGGTGGTCCAGGTACAGCTTCTCGACGATCTTCTCGCGCTGGGCGCGGAGGCCGGCGAGGCCGCTCGAGGGCGCGGCGGGGAGCTGCCCCTCGTGAGACTCCTCGGGGGTGTAGTCGTCGTCGATCATGCCGGCACCCCCACGACCGCGACGATGGTGATCATCCGCGTCTCGTCGCTGTTGGAGTCGGCGTCGTCGACGGCGACCGAGGAGAGCTTGCCGCTGTAGACGACAGGCTTGCCGAACTTGACGCCGTCGACGTCGAGGGGCTGCTCGGTGATCGTGATGGACGCGCGGCCGACCTTGTTGCGAAGGTCGCGCTCGAGCGCCGAGTCGCGCTTGGTGTCGTAGCGTCGACCGATCGTCACGTCGCCCGTCGTCGGGCGTGCGGCGTCGATCACCTCCGTGCGCGACCCGCCGGGGCGGTACTTGGCCAGGGGCGCGGTCGTCTCGCCGCCGGATCGGGTATCGAACGTCCCGATCGACTTGCCGTTGACCGATGCTGTGATCAGCACCTGAGACTTGGTTGCCATGCTGCTCGTCCTTTCGGGTTAGTTCGCCAGGGAGGTGACGACGTTGATGACGATCTGCTCGGCCGAGGTCGACGCGGTGATCGCCACCGACGCGAGGACCTGACCGGCCGCGATCGTCTCGGGGGTGTTGTTGGTGAAGTCGCAGACGACGTTGAACGCCTCCTCGGCGGTCGCGCCGTACAGGCCCTGTGCATCCCAGGTCTGCTGCAGCTCTGCGGTGATGATGCCTTCGATCTCCGAGAACAGGTGACCTTGCCCGTCGATCGGGCGGCCGAGGAACTGCAGCATCAGCGCGGACATCGTCGCGCTGATGTCCATCGCGAGACGGCCCACGTTGAACTGCCGCCAGACACCCGTCGGTGTGAGCGAACGCCAGCCCGTGAGGACGACGATCGAGCCGGTGCGACGGAAGACGTTGACGCCGGCGTCGTAGAGGGTGTCGACCTCCGCGTCGGTGAACAGCGTCTCGACGTCGAGGGCATCCGCGACCGTGCCTGCACCGCGGCCCTGGTCGAAGATCGGCGCCTGGTTCGCGTGACCCTGCGCGGTGTCACCACGCGCGGCGAGGCCAGCAGCGACGACCGATGCGGGCGTCTCACGCGGGCTGTTGCCGGCACCCGGGAACACGATCCACGGGCCGACGATCGCCGCGCGGCTTGCGCCCGAGCTCGCGGCGATCGCCGCGGCCGCGGCAGCGGCGGACGAGACCGTCGCGTCCTGCGCGACGTCGAGCAGCGCGACCCGCTGCGCGTTCGCGGCGACGTGGGCGAGCAGCGCCTGATGGGCGGCCGTGGACGCGACACCCGGGATGGTGACCTGCCCCGGGCCGAACGACGGCGTCAGCAGGGCGAGAGCGGTCGCCCACTCGGCCTGCGTGACCGCGTCGGCGTCGACCGCTGCGGCGTGCAGAGCGACGACCTCGGTCGCACCCTGCACGATCGCGTCGCCGATCCATGCCGCGATCGCGTCGGGGACGTCGAGATCCGTCGCGGCCGAGACCGAGCTGATGACGGTGGGGGTCGACGGCCCGCCTGTGCCGGCGTAGACGAAGAACAGCCTGCCGGTGTCGGTGGACGCGGAGGCGACCGGCAGCGCTCCCGAGATGTTGACGGTGACCTGAGGTCGTGCCATGACGGCTCCTTAGTTCGATGGGGTGACGGTGTTGAGGGTTTCCGTCACCTTCGGGACGGCGTTGATGGTGTTGCGGATCTCGGCGAGATTCATGACGGTCTCGGCGGTGGCGTCGAAGAAGACCTCGCACCCGGCGAGGGTGCGGGCCGACTCCTTCTCGGGGACGAGGTCGCTGTCCTCCCCCACCCACCGGAGGGTGACGGGGACGTCAGGCCCGAGTGAGGTCGGTATGAGGGCCGCCACGCGGATGACCTTCGCCCAGTTCTGAATCTGCGCCTGTGTCTCTGCGTGGTCCTTGCCCCGCGCGAATACGGCGACGCTGACCTGCCAGACCCCGTCGTAGGAGCCCGCGCCGCGACCGGCCTGCGTTGTCATCCGAGGGGCGACGATCACCACGGAGGGCAGGTTCGCGGCTGTCAGCGCGGATGGTGTCGGGACCTGCTGCCAGGTCTTCACCTCGCCGAGGTCGTCGAGTCCGAGGAGCTCCTGGACGAGGGGAACGTTGGTGCGGAGAATCTGCTCGAGTGCCGTCGCGATGTCCCCGCCGCCGACGACGGTGGGCGGTGGGGTCGGTTCCGGCATGCGCTCAGTCCTCTCCGGTCGCCTCGCTGAGGAGGGTCTCGATCAGCTTCGCGAGCTGGTAGCGATCGGGGTGGGGCGTCGGGTTGCGCTTGGGCATGTTGCCGCCGCGGCCGCTCCCATCGCTGTAGAAGCGCCCCGTACGCAGGTGGATCCCGTACTCGGGCCCGCGGATCTGGACGGACGCGGACAGCCGCCGAGGTTCACCGGTGAGCGCCCGCTTGAGGATGCCGGTGCGCTCGAGCGGGCGCCGGCCAGGGTGGTTCTTTAGCGGCTCCCATGGCTTCCCCGTGGCGGCACCGCCGGAGTCCCAGACCTCGTTCTCCCACTCCTGAGCGAACTCCGCGACCTTCTCGAGGAGGTGCGGGCGATCGCCGAGGCGCCGCGCGATGCCGCGCATCGTCTTGACGCCGAGGCTGGTGTTGAGCTCGGCACGTATCGTGGTGCGTTCGGCCACGGCGCGCTCCCGTCAGTACCGGCGGGGACGTGGCCGCGGCTGCCGCAGCGGGTCGGGATACACCGACGCCGGTGGGAAGCTCCCGCGGCTGACCCCGGATGCGATCGCGTCGGAGCTGCTGGGCATCCCCCGGAGCGTGGCCATGAGGTCGTTGAACTTCAGCTTGAGGAAGTAGCCGCGGCCGCTGTCGCCCCGCGCCTGCTGCTCGGGGAACTCGGCATATTCGATGTTCGATGCGACGCCGTACGCGATCGCCTGCAGCGCGAGCGTGCGGGTCGCGCCGGTGGGGTTCGACCCGACGACGGGGATGACCTCTGCGGCGATCTGCTGGACGAACGCCTCGAACATCGGTGCCGGCGGAGTGCCGTACGTCTTGTCGAGCAGGTCGGGGTCGCGCTGCGCGAGCAGCACCCCCACGTTCGCCTTGGTCACCTCAGCGGCCAGCCCCGTCAGCGGCATCGTCACTCCTCAGTCGTCTTGGCCTTGCGGCCGGCCTTCGGTGTCGGCGCCGGCTCCGGCTCGACCTCGCGGATCACTCCGAACTGAAGGAGCCGGGAGATCTCCGCGGGCTCGACACCCTCCGGGAGGGGTGTGGACGGCGGGACCTCGATGGCCTCGCCGTCCACACGGACGACGGCGTGAACGTTGGTCACGTGACTCGTCATCGCCGTCCTCCCTTACTCGTTGCCGGAGTCGCCCGTGCCGGTGTCGCCGGCGGACTCATCCGAGTCTCCGGTGTCACCCGAGTCGTCCGAGCTGTCGTCTCCGGCAGCGCCGTCGTCTTCGGCAGCTGCCGGCTTCTTCGAGCCCGATCCGCCGCTGCGCGATCGCCGCGGCGCGGCGGGCGTCGACGTCGTCTCGGCTTCGACCGACGGCGCCTCTGCGAGGAAGCCCTCGTCGAGGAGGCGCTGCGCTTCGTCCTCCGGAACGTCCTTGGGGACGGGCTGGCCGCGGTAGATGTACGCGTGCGAACCGGTGATGGTGCGAGCGATGGTGAGCGCTTCCTTGCCGATCAGCTGACCGACCTTCTTCCGCCCGGCCATCAGACGCCCGTCACCTTCACCGCAGCGCGCGGCTCCTGGACCATCGGCGTGCCGGTCTTGCGGACCTGCAGCTGGTGGCCGTCGATGTCGTGGTTGAACCACTGCTTGTACTCGAAGCCGAGCGGGTCGGAGGGGTCACCGAGGTAGCCGCCGCCGAGGTCCTCCCAGCCGATGGAGCCGAGCTGCGTGCTGTCGAGCACGAGGACGTCCGTCGACGCCGGCAGGTTCGTGGTCTTCAGCAGCGTGAGACCGGCGACCTGCAGGACGTTCCCGGACGCGAGGATGTCCGGCGTGCCGATCGCGCCGGCGAACGTCTTGGCGATCGAGCCGACCAGGCGCGCCCACTTCTCCGGCTTGGCCACGACGGTGTTCGCGACGTAGCCCTCGTTGAGCTCGTCGATCTTCGCGCCCGAGAGCAGCAGGTCGAGGAACTGGTCGGCACCCGACGTGTTCCATGCGGCCGAGGCTGCCTGGGTCTGGGTGACCGCGGAGCCGACGGCGGACATGACGAGCCCGTCGAAGTAGAAGATGGACCGGTTGGCCATCTTCATGAGCTTGCGGCTGAGGACGTCCATGCGGTTGCGCGAGACGGTCTCGACGCCGACTCGCGTGCCGAAGCCTCGCTTGGAGCTCTTCGCGAGCGCGGCGATGGCCTCGGCGGCGTCGACGAGCGGGAACTCTCCGAGCTCGGCGATCTCGGAGGGGTCGTCCTCCACCATGTAGGGCTCGCCGACCTCGTAGACCGCCGCACCGCTGCCGGTCATGTTGACCCGGCCGGTGAGGATGTGTCCGCCGATGAGGCGCTGCTGGACGATCGTGCGCAGGATGCGGTAGACGATCGTCGGGTGGTTCATCAGGTAGTCGACCGTGAGGTCCCTACCGTTGAGAGTGAGGGTCATGCTCAGGATCTCCTTCAGATGAACAGGACGTCGATGACGTCGCCGTCGGCTGCGGCGGCCTGCAGAGCGAGGCCGATGGGATTGGTGGTGGAGCCGACGGTCTGGACCTTCCCGGCTGCTGCCGAGGAGACCTTCGCGGCTGCGGCGATCGCGCCCGATGCGGTGAGACGCTGAACGCCGCCCGCACGGGTGTAGATCGTGACGGCCTCACCGTTCTTGACGGTGGCGCCCGCGACACCAACGACGGCGGCGGAGTCCGCGCCGGCGTGCGCCACGGTGTACGGCCCCGTCACGGCGACGAGTCGGCCGGCGGTGATGTCGGCGGACGCGCGGAAGGTGACCGCGGCGCCCGGCTCGAACTTGGGGAGGTAGCGATCGCTCACAGCGAGGCTCCCTTCTTGAGGCCCATCTGGACGAGGAACTGGTCGACGATGCCGTCATCGACGGCGGCGACGGTCTCGCCGTCCGCGTCGAATCCGAGCTCGGCGACGGGGATCGCGTTCTCGGCGAGGTTCGCGATGGTCGCGCGAGTGCCTTCGGGGTCCGCGTCGTACAGGGCGACGAAGTGATCGCGGCGCGATGCCGCGAACTTCCCCTTGGTGATGGCCTCGTCGACCAGGCGGTCGCGAGCCTCGATGCGCTGCTGTTCGCGCGCCTCGACGCCGGCCTGCGCGTTGCGCTGCAGAGTGGCGAGAGCGGTCGCGTCGATGGTGACGATGCCTTCGCTGAGGTCGGTCGGGGCCGGACGGGCGGTGACGGCCGCGAGGATGGCCGTCTCGTCCGCGTCCTCGGGGAGTCCGAGGGAGGCCCGCATGTTGGTGAGCTGGTCGTCGCTGAATGCCACGGCCGTCTCCTTTCCGTGAGGGGTGGGGGAACCGGGCGCGGACGCGACCGGGGGCAGGTGGAGGCGCGCGGCCGGCCGGAGCTGCGCCGCGTCCTCGAAGGTGTCGCCGCCTTCGGCGGGGTCACTTGTGTCGCCGGCGGTCGATGTCTCTCCCGCATCGGGGACGACGGCGATCCGATCGGCGAGCCCGAGCTCGACAGCGGCCGCGGAGGTCAGCCACGTCTCGTCGGCGAGGAGGGTCGCCCAATCCTTCGAGCCGGCCTTGCCTTCGTAGATCTCAGTGATCGACGCCTCGAAGTTGTCGAGGACATCGGCGACCTTCCGCATCTCGACCGCGGTCCCCCAGACGATCGTCGACGGGGAGTGGATCATCATCGTCGTTCCGGGCGACATCACCGTCTCGTCGCACCCTGCGGCGATGACGGAGGCCGCCGATGCTGCGAGTCCGTCGACGACAGCAGTCACGCTGGCGCGGTGGGCGCGCAGCATGTTGAGGATCGTCATGCCCTCGGTCACTTCGCCCCCTGGCGAGTTGATGCGGAGGATGACCTGGGTGACCGTGTCGGGGAGGTTGTCGAGCACCTGGCCGATGTCTTCGGCGCTGATGCCCCACCATCCGCCCCAGCTATCGATCGGGCCGTACATGCGGATGGTGGCGACCTCGCCGCCTTCCTCTGCAGGAGCTGGTGAGGTGACCGCGTTGAAGAACTCCGCCTTGGGGCGCGGCTTCTCCGCCCCCCAGTACCGGTTCTGACTCAGCTTGGTCATGCGTCCTCCTGCGGAGTGTTGGCGATCGCGCCGAGGGGCGGCAGACCGAGCGCCGAGCGGATGAACTTCTCGAGGTCCTCGTCGGGGTGCAGCACACCGGCGGTGATGAGCGACGAGATCGACGCGAGGATCGACTCTTGCCGTGACCCGATCTCGTCGAATACGAGGCGAGGGGCGGGCTCGTCCTGCCCGTAGTTGATGTCGACGAGGTCCTCGACGATGTGGTTGGTCGCGGTCTCACGGACGTTCTCGGCGATCGCCTGGATGGCGAGCGTGAAGAAGTCCGCGAAGGTCGATCCGAGCGCCCACGATCCGGTCTGCGACCCGAGGTTGAGGAAGTGCGCGAGCACCGAGCGGCTGATCTGCTCGTCGTGGTACTTGACCTTCTCGAGGATGTTCGGGAGCGTGCCCGTGACACCCATCAGCTCGAGCTTCGCGTCCTTCCCGAGCGAGGCGCCCGAGTTGTCGCCGGCGCGGAGGTTCTCGACGATCAGCTGCCCCGCGTCGATGTGCTCCTGACTGTTGTCTCCGGCGGTGTGCACCGGGATGCCGAGGCCGTTTCGCTCGACGACCTGCGCGTCGATGCGCAGGAACAGGTCCTTGAGCATGACGTTCTTGTAGGCCGCTCGGAGAACGGACTCCCCGATCCAGTTCGATCCCTTGCGCTTGTTGGTGTAGACGACGAGTCGGTCCACCTTGAGCGGATCACCGACAGGGCCGACGTTGAAGGCGGCGAGCGCGTTCGAGAGCTGGACGGCCGCGTGCTGCTGGATCGAGAGGAGACCGCCGTCGGGTGCGACGTTCCACGCGGCGATCGTTCGAGCTGGTCGGTAGCCGAGCTTGCGGAGATGGAACAGCCCGTCTCCGCCGTCGGCTACCGCGCGGGGCGGGTAGTACACCTGCTCGAAGACGGCGTGACCGAACTGCAAATGGTCCGGAACGGCGGTCGACAGGTGATCGGTCCAAGAAAAGCGACCGCGGGTCCGGGTCGCGGGGACCTTGTTCTCCTCGCCGACGATCGGCAGTCCGAGGTCGGCGGCAACGTGCGCCACTACCTCGGGTCGGCAGCCGGTACCGTCGATGCGCCAGGTGGTCCGCATGATCGGCGTGGCGACGGCTGAGAGCACCGAGGACGCCTGCGCGTCCTGGCGCACCATGGCCTCGAACACGGAGATGGATTCCGGCCACCGAACCTCGGGGGTCGCCTCATTGGTGAGGTCCTCCCAGAACGTGGACGCGCCCGCACGGGCGTAGCCACGTTCTCGGACAGCCGCGCTCGAGGGGACGAACTCGGAGCGGACCTTTCGAGTGCGACCGCTGCGGCCGACGCCACCGGTGGGACGAATCCGAGGAGAGGTCACTGCGCCCTCCCTACGAGGTCAGAATCCGGATGATCGCGGGTTGAATCCGCTGGTGCGCGGTCGGCGACGCTTCGCGTTCTCGCCGCGTTCCGCGCTCGTCGAGTCGTTCGCAGGTCGCGAGACACCCGCGGGGGCGGACGCGACGTCGATGGCGTGCGCTGCCCAGGCGCCGGCGATGAGTGCGCCGGAGTTCTCCGGGGTCGCTCGCTTGAGGGTGATCGACCCCTGCACGGGGCGGGTCTGCGCGGCGGCGACGGCGGCGGTGAGGACGAGGCCGCCGCGGTGGCGGATGCTGGGCTGCTCCCCCATGAAGCCGTCGTAGAGCTTGCCCCACGCGGTCGTGACGTCGCTGGTCTTGAGCAGGATGATCTCGACGCCGGCGGCGCGGAGAGGCCCGATCAGGACGTTCGCGGGCCCGCCGGGATCGATGACCACACCGATGTTCTCGTGGGCGCTCGTGAGCCGCTTGAGCTCGGTGACCGCCCAGGTGACGCCCTCGTCCTCAGCGATCGCCTCGAGGTGCTTGCGGCCGTCGCTGCGGAACCCCGCTGCGGTGATCGAGGTCGCGCTGCGGTCCATGCGAACCTCGACGCCGAACGCGACAGGACCGACGACGGTCGACGTCTTGTCGAGTGCGGCGTCGAAGCGACGACGCGGGATGACCCAGTCCTCGCCCTCCTCGCGAGGGTAGTTGCCCACACCGAGGCGTTCGGCCGCGAACCGCGTCGGGTCCACCGCCGCGTTCATCGCGGTGTACTCGGTCTCGATGTAGTCGTGCGAAATGCGGCGGTTGTACGCCGGGTTCACCTTCGCCCACACGCGCGGGTCTGCAGGGTCGTCGACGTCGAGGTCTGCGGCGAACCGAGTCATGACGAGGCGTCGCTCGCGCGGCTCTTCGCCGTCGGCGCGACGCTGCAGCTCTTTCTCCGTGCGCGCGACGAGGCGACCGAGGACGGTGGACTTGCGTGTGCCGGCGCTGCCGCCGTACCAGATCTGCGGGTCGCCGGTGACGCTCTTCGCGGACAGGGCGGGCATGAGTGCGGCGAGGTGGTCGTCGGTCGCGTCCTGGACCTCGTCGATGATGACGCAGTCGCCGGTCAAACCGCGGCCGCCGCCGGCGGTGCGGGTGCGGAACTTGAGGACCTGGATGAAGTCGTCCTGCTTGCCCGGCCGCTTCGTCTTGAGGAGGATCGCCTCTTTGCCGTTCGCGGCCGGCGTCTTCCACACCTCGCGTCGCAGCTCGGGGTCGCTGTCTATGTACGCGACCATGCGGTTGTAAGCCTGCATCGCCGTCTCGCCCTTGTGGGCGGAGTAGACGATGAGCTCCTCGCGGAACACGAACAGGCCGGCGAGCGCGCGCAGCTCGAAGATGACGGACTTGCCGTTTTGCCGGGCGAGCTCGATGCCCACCTCGTAGGCTGCCCACCGCGATCCGCCGTCCGCGGTGAAGCGGCGGCCGAGGCCGTGGGTGAGGTGCTCGCGCTGGTAGCGGTCGAGGTCTATGCCGAGGCCGTGTGCGATGTCGAGCGCGGCGTCGATGTCGGAGTAGTCGATGCCGGCGGGGACGAGCTGGTGTGTGGGGGTCTGTGAGCCAATCAGCTCAAGTGGACTCTCCAGCAGCACGTCGACGCTCCTCACGTTCGCGGCGAGAGCGTTCCATGCGACTCTCGGGCACGACGTTCTCGGGCGGCTCCTCGCCCGCACGCTGCGCCGTACCGGCGGCCGTCTGCGCCACGCGGACAGCGGCCGGCGTCTTCGCCCACTTCTCGGGGAATCTGCGCTCGAGGAACCATCGGTGCGGGTCGGACGTGTCGCCGCCCTTGAGCACCTGGCGCAGTGCTCTGAGCTCCCCCTGCGCGACGGCAACGTCGAGGGCGTGCACGTAGTCGACGAGGGTCGGTTCGGCTAGCGCGGTCGATCCCGCCTCCGCACTGCCGCGTTCGATCCACAGGGCGTGCTCGTGCGGCCGCATCCCGTAGGCGAGCGCAGCGCGGTCGGGTTCCATCCCGATCATCACGGCCTGCAGGATCTTCGCTGCGAGGTCGGGATCGAAGCGTGTCGGCGTCACCATTTCCTCGAGGGGTTGAAGCGCTCGAGGGTGTGCCTCAAGCGGGCGCCGTCGGAGCGATTGCAGTGCGCGTGCTCGATCCGATCGCCGACAGCGTGCGAGTCGATTGCGTGGTCGGTGGAGTGGCCGAGGTCGAGCTCGTCGGTCTCGAGCATGATCTCTCCGCACCGCGGGCAGGGAGTGCCGATGGCGAGCGGTAGCAGCTCCCTCCGCCGCTTTTGGTGCTCGACCCCGTACTGCGGCTCGGCCAACAGGATCACCTCGCAGGCGGGCGTACAGCGCCGCTCACAGCATGCGAGTGGCGGGGAGGTAAGTGGACCCCCTGGGAGAAAAGTTCAAACCTGGGGAGAGAAAGATGCCGGGGTCTGGCGAGTGGTGTGCGCAGAGCCGAGATTTTTCCGTCGGGCGTGGCATGTAGTGCACGAGGACGGGACGGATCCGGCCCGGGGCGACGATGGCGGCGAGGTTGGGCCTCGCCTGCGCCCGAGGTTGTCGAAAGACCCGCCCCGTCTCGGCTGACGACCGTATGCAGCGCCGGTTCGCACGCGCTCGTATTCAGTTGGCGCTCTGGTGAGTCGACCGCCGGCGCGCAACACTCGGCGGCCGACCCACAGTCAGCGCCCCGCCGCCCATCACCGCTCGAGGTGCGCATCGATACGACCGGCTGAGTCCGTGACGACCAGGCCAGCGGCTGTGCAGAGGTGGTGAGAGCGTGTGGCGGGCGGGGCGAAGTAGAGAATGGCCGGTCCGCTCTGAGCCCGAGCGCTACCCGAAAGCGCGTACCTCGGCGGACCGGCCCCGAGAACGACGAAAGCCCCACCGGATCGGTGAGGCTTTGTCATAGTTCTCGTGCACGCACAGCGTATCACGAACGGGCGAACAATTACGGGATCACTTCGGTCGTCGTGGCGACTTCCTTTCGAGGCCGGCCGGGCTTCTTGGCGGTGGCCACCGCGATCACCTTCGAGGTGTAGACGGATCGGATGACGGTACCGTTCGGAAGACGCACCCGCATCGCGACCGGGAGATCTCCGTCGGCGATCCACTTCTGAATGATCCGCTGCGTTTTGCCGACCAGCTTCGCCGCCTGCTGCGTCGTGAGCAGACGGTCGTACCACTCCGGGACCGACGACCGCTCCACCTCGATCGCCTCGGCAGCCTCGGCCGCGGTCGGGTAGACGTGGCGATCGCGTCGCTCGATCCCCCACCGGTCGGCGGCGTCCTGCAGTGACCACACCGCGCGGTGCCCTTCCCCGTCGACCTCATGGCGATCGAGCACGAGATCCCACAGGTCCTCCACGTTGCGCGGGTCGGTGAGCAGACCGTCGAGGCCCTCGAGCGTGCGCCGGTCGAAGTGCTGCCACCAGACACCGAGCGACGCCTCGAGCCAAAGGAGCGCGTCGAGGAGCTCAGCAGTGATCTGGTCCCGCGGTGCCGAGCCTCTCGAGGAAGCCTTGACCGGCGAGTAGACGACGGCCTTGCCCTGCGAGGCGAGCGTGCGCATCCGCCCGAGGAGGTCGCTGGCGTTGCGCAGCATGCCGCGCAGCCGGCGGTTGCAGCTCGCGCAGATCAGCGTCCCGTACACGGTCGGCGACGGCGTCTCGCAGTCGCACGCGAACGCGCCGCTCTTGCCGTAGTTGGCGCAGGCGGCGACGTGGGTGCTGCATCCGCGGATGCATACCTCACCAGGCTTCGTCATCGAGTGAGTCCTCTCCGGACGGGGGCTGATCGAACAGGGGCGGGGCTGTCGGTCCAGGTTCCGGGCCCGTGGGTGGTGGGGGCGGTGAGGCGTCGCCGTGATACCGAGCGAGGTCGGCTTCGTAGCGGGCTCTGACCATCCACTGCTCGTGGCGCATGCGGGCGGTGCGGCAAGGACCACAGGCCCAGAGAGCGCCGTTGGGATGGTCGGGGCAGCCGAGGGGCGGAGCATCGAGTTGCCAGGGTCGCTGGGGCCGAGGAGGCCGCTCTCGCACTCGCTCGCTCGCTCGCTCCCGCTCGCCCGCACCCGCTCGCGCACTCTCGCCCACAGCCGATGAAAATGGCCGCGTCTGCGCCGTCGTGACGGCCACCCACTCGTCCCCGTCCGAGCCGATCCCCGTCTGCAGGTAGTGCGCATCCTCGAGCACGAGGATGTGCGTCTCGATCCGGCTCGCAGCTAGCCGCCACCGCTCCCCCGGGTACAGCGTCGTCGCGAGCAGCTCGAGGTTCAGCGGCATCCGGCCGCTTGAGCCCGCCAGCATCGTGATCCCCATCAGCGTCGGCGCTGCGGCCAGGAGCGACGCGTCGGGCTCGCTGGGCCTCGGCGAGCGCGCGTCGCCACTCGGCGGTGGCTGGGGGGTTGTATCCAAGGTCGTTCCCTCTCAGAAATCCGGTCATGCATAGGTCGAAGGCGTGGCGTACCTCGTGATGGTCGACGAGGAAGCACTCGGACCAGCCGCGGCCGCGGTCGAGGACGTCGAGGGCTTCGGTGGGTGTGTCGAAGGCTCGCGGGTAGGTGGTGGCGAGCTCGGCGAGTGCTTCGCGTTCCCAGGTGTCGTCGGTGCCGCGCATGTAGAGGAGGATCTCGGCGCCGCTCTGGCGGAGCTGCTCGATGCGGGACTCTCGCCATGCGCGCCCGACCTTGAGGACGTAGAGCTCGGGCCAGTAGGCAATGTAGGTGGCGGCGTACTTCAGCATCCGTGCAGGGTCGCGGACGCATTCACGGCACGACGTGGCACGGCCGGCGCGGAGCGCGCGGCCTTCCTCGGCGGTCTCGCGGCCGCACCAGCACTCGCACGCCCAGGTCGGCTGGCGCGCGCCGCTGGGCGTGATCGCGTCGGCGAGGCGTCGGGTGACGGTGAGGTGCCCGAACTGCTGCCCGGTGAGGTCGATGAGAGCCCCCATCAGCGGCGACGCCCCGTCGCCTGCTGCTCGGCACGGGTCTCGGCGCGCCACTTCTTGTGCGGCTCAGAAATCTTCGAGCACAGCCCGAACCTGTCGAGCTTGATCGTCCGCTGCCCGCACAGCGCGCACGTGGGGTGTTGCGCGTGGTGCCGGTCGATCTCGGCGAGCGCGGCGGTCGTGATCTCGCGGTCAAGCGTCCATGCCTGCGCGTTCTCCTCCACGGCGGGCGCAACAGCGACGCTCACCGCTGCGCCCTCTCTCCGACAGGCGCAGCAACGTGAGCGTCCATCTGCGCTTGGCTTCGCGGGCGGTAACCGCAGGAGCACTCAATGAACCCGCCCCAGGAAAAGCTGATCTCCTGCCACTCGTGCGCCCTCACCGACCCCTCCTCCTTCTCAGCCCTCGCGATCTCCGTCTCCCAGTGCTCGACGTCGTCGTGGAAGCCGAGCTGTCGCTGGCTCCACATCCTGCGGACAGCGACGATCGCCCCGACGACGCCGATTGCGGCGAGCGCGGCGCTGGCGATGACGAGGAGACCGGCGAAGGCCCAGTCGGTCAGTTCTGTGGGGGTCATGCGTGGTCGGCCTCCTTCGGCACGAGGAGCGCGAGCTCGACGTGCGAGTCGACGCCGGCAGCTCCTGGATACGGGTCGTGCATGAGTTCGCCTGTGGTGGCGTCGGCGAGCACACAGTGCAGCCAGTCCCCGCGGGGGCTCTTGCCGGTGAGGACGACCCGGTCGGGCGCGACCTCGGGGTTGGTGTAGGCGGGGAACACTGGTTGGGTGCAGACGAGGGTCCAGCCGGGGCGGGCGGTCTCGACGAATGCGACGGTGGCGTACCACCAGTCGGTGCTGTTCTCGTCGCCGCCGTGCTCGTGGATGAAGTGCGGGACCTCGTCGCGGGGCAGCTCGAGGAGGCAGGCGATCGAGGTTCGCCAGCAGTCGCCCGGGATCGGCCCTCCCCGCTCGAGGTAGCGCTGCTGCTGCGTCGCGAGATGCGTCGCTGTCATCGGGTGACCTGCTCTGCAGCTGCGTCGTCGATGCTGTGTCGACGCCAGAATGTCGCGTCGCCGCGGGGGAAGTAGGTAGCGGCCGCGGCTTCGGCCTGCTCGACGAGGACGAACGGTGCCCCGTGCAGGAACCAGTAGAAGTGCGGGTCGTCAGGGCCACCGATGGAGAAGCCGTACTGCCACGTGCCGAGTGCTCCTGAGCGCTCGGTGACGCGGATGATCTTCCCGATGAGCTCGTCGAGCGCGCGGCCTTGGTGGCTGTCCAGGTGCTCGTAGGCGCCGAGAGCGGATACTGCGATGTCGAGCAGCTCTTCGAGGACGTTCTCGATCGTGCCGACTGTGCCTTTCCGCGGGTTCGCGCCAAGAGCCCCGATGAGAGCGGCAACAGCTTCGCCCATCTCCTCGGTCACCTTGATGACGCGGTGCAGAGTCAGCGCCTCGGGATCCCGGTTCGCATTGCCGGCGTCGACCCAGCGGCTGAGCGCGACCAGGTACGCGGAGGCGATGTCGGTCGTCATCGCGCTTCGCCCCGAAGCAGCTTCGCGATCTCGCGACCGATGGCGTCGCCGATTGAGTCGGCCTGCCATTGGTTGTCGCGGAAGAAGCCTTCGACCGCGGTGAGTATCTGCGCGCGGACCTGGTCGCGTTGGGGCTCCGCGGCGAGGTACTCAGCGACGACGTCGCGGGCGATGTCGTTGACCGCCGTGGTGAAGGCGATCTCGAGGGGGCTGCGCCCGGTCTCGCGGCCGTAGAGGGAGTCCTTCGGGCGCTCGAGGAGGCCGGCGACGGCCTGCTGAATGACGAGGTCGCGCTGCTCGGGGCCGATCGCGTCCATGATTCCCTTCGCGACGAGGTCGCGGACGGCCCCGCTGTCGATCTGGATGTTGGTCATGGCGTCTTCTCCTTCGGTGTTGCCGTGCGCATTCGCGCGGCTGCTGCTTCTTCGACCTGGCGGGCTCGGGTCGCCTTCTCGTCCCCGATCTCCGTCGCGATGTACTCGACGTCGACGTACCCGGCGAGGATGAGCGCCTCGGCCATGCGGACGCGGGTGTCCTTCTCGGTGCGGGGCGCGCCGTCCTTGAGCTTCTCGACGACACGCTCGCGGACAGCGAGCCAGTCGCTCGCGGCGATCTCGGTCTGCTTGCTCATCGCGCACCGCCCAGCTGCCACCAGCGGCGAGCGCGGAGTCGTTCGACTTCGGCGGTGAGTTCGGCGATGCGGTGGTCGGCTTCGCCGAGCTCGGCCCCGTTGCGTTCGATGGTTGCGTCGGCGTCGAGCAGCTGCTCGCGGACGTCACGGAGTCGGTTGAGGAGGTACCGGACCGCGCCGACGCGGACCTTGTTCAGGTGCTCGATGTGTCTGCGCTCGGCGGCGAGCCGATCGTCGGCGGTTGCCCAGGACCGGAGCGCGAAGTCGAGAGCCCCGCCCATCGTGGCCTGCTCGGCTAGGAGGATCGCGTTCTCGGCTTCGAGGCGCACGGCGAGATCGCGCGCTCGTTCGACGTCCTGGGAGACGGTGACGGTGGCCCAGTCGGGCCGAGGGGTCTTCGCCTCGAGGAGGTACTCCGTGGCGAGCGGGGACGCTGCCATCTGCGCCTCGAGGTCGCTGATGGTGAGGGTCGGGACGATGTCGGCACGCTCACGAATCTCGTCGAGAGCGTCGGACTCCTTGGCGTAGTCGTAGTCCCCCACCGGCTCCTCGTCTGCGGGTGGCGCGTCGACCGAGTCGAGGGTGGCTGCGACCTCGCCGACGGGTGCCGACTCCGACCCGGGCTCCGAGACCGGCGCGGCGAGCTTGGCTTCCGTGTTGGCGGCCTGCGTCGGGATGTGCCCGTTGGCGATCGCCTCGTCGTACGCGTCGAGGATCCTCCAGGGGATGCGGCCGTGGCTCGCGACATCGTGGCCGTTGGATCGCGCCCAGAAGCGGATCTCGGCGAGCTCCTGCCCGCTGCGCCCCGATCCGCGAGATGTCGGGCGCTGTGGCTTCTGAAAAGCCTCGAAGCCGTTCCCCTCGGTGGGTGGCTTGGGCTTGGTGGCCGGCGTCGACGTCGGCTCGGTCTTCTTGGCCATGGTGTGCTCCTGGGGGGTCGGGGTGTTCTCGGGGTCGTGCGTGCAGCTGCAGGTCGTCGGCTGGTCGGTGAACTGACACCAGGACGTGCCGTCGCAGTTGGTGTGCTTGCCGGCTGCGCATTCGGGACAGACGGACGGGATCGGCTCACGGCGCGGCCGGGCGCGGGCGATCGCGGCATCCCGCTCCTGCTGCTCCTTGCGGGCCGCGTAGGCGACGATCGCGCCCTCGACGGACGGCGGGGCGACTTTCGGTGCGGGCTCGTCGGGCTTGGGCCCGGTGAAGCCGAGCGCCTTGGCGATCGCGGCGGGGCGCGGGTCGCGGACCTTCGCGCGGTAGTAGCGCGGGTCGGTCTGAGCGCGGAGGTGGGCGTAGAAGCATGCCATCCCGTGATCCGCGTATGCGGGGCACTCGGTCACCTCGCGGCATCCGGCGGCGTAGCCGTCGGGGGTGCCATGCTCGACGCCCTCGGCGAGCGCGATGGTCATTCCTCGTCCTCGTCCGCCTCGGCGGCCTCGGCGGCGGTCGCTGCGATGTCGGCCTTCGCGCGTTCGATGTGTTCGCGGTCGGTGTCGGTGAGGGTGTACCCGAGGGCGGTGAGCGCGTCGAAGTAGGCGACGCCCTCGCCTGAGTCGACGAACTCCTCGAGGGTGGCGAACGCGGCAGCGAGCGCGACGCGGAGGGAGGGCTGCCGGTGGGTGGTGATGATGGCGACGAGCTCGTCAGCGTTCGGGTGCGACTGCCACGTGTCGGCGGTGCGGGTCTCGCCGGCGAGGACCGCCATGGTGAGGTTGGGGTCCTGGCCGGCTTCGTAGCGGACCATGGCGCCGGTCGCGGCGGCGAGGATGTCGAAGTGTGCCGCGGCGGGGCGGAGACGGCCGGTCGTGAGGTGGTCGTGGACCCAGTTGAGGCGTGCCTGGGTGTTGGCGTCGACGATCGCGCGGGCACGGGCGATCTCGGCCCGCACCTTCTCTGCTCGAGCGATCGATGCGGCGCGTTCCTTCTCCCGCTCGATCTCCTCGGGGGTGCGGTCGTCGTCGGGGCGCTGCCACTTGGTGTGGCCGTTCGCTTCCCAGTCGATGCAGACGTAGACGGTGTCGAAGCCGTCCTCGCGGTCGAGGTAGTAGGCGGATGCCCGGTGGACGTAGGCGCCGCGGCCAGGGCAGTCGGCGTGTGTCTCAGGGGTGAGCTGCACGTCGGGGGTGGCGGGGTCGGCGAGCTGATGGAGCTCGGCGCCCGGGCCGCCGTACATGCCGCCCTTCTTCGACCAGCCGTACTGCGAGTAGGTGAAGGACTCGATGAAGGGCACGTCGATGTCGGCGAGCGCTGCCTTGGCCTCTGCGATTCGGTCGGCGGCGGCGCGTTCGCCCTTCGCGACCTCGACGTCGCGCGTGAAGTTGGCGGGTTTGGTGGTCGCTGTCTCGACGAGCTTTTTCTGCAGCTTCGGGTAGTCGTCGAAGTCGGCGATCGCCGCGGCTTGTGCGAAGTCGATCGCCGGCTGTTCTTCGACGAGTGCGGCCGCGGTGGTGGACGTGTTGATCTTGAGGCCAGCGCGGATCCGGTCGGGCTTCTCGCCGAGGCCTGCGGCGATGTCCTCGGGGCGGAGCCCGAACAGGGAGAGCTTCTGGTAGCCGGCGGCGAGGTCGCGGGCGGTGAGTCCCTTGCGGCGTTCGTTCTCGACGATCTGCTCTTCGAGGGTGAGCGCTTCGGATGCAGCGCCGTGAGGGCGGACGATGACCGTGATCTCGGCGAGGCCCGCGATGATCGCTGCGCCGACGCGGCGGTGGCCGGTGACGATCGTGTACCCGTCACCGTCGGCGTTGCCTTCGACGACGGGCGGCTGGATGATGCCGTGCGCGCGCACCGACTCGATGAGTCCGTCGTCGGGGGTAGCGTCCTCCCGCGCCTGGTCGCGGACGTGAAGGGTGGCGGGGTCGACGACGGCGAGCTCGAGCGCGTGCGTGGGGGCGGTCTTGGAGGTCATGGGGGTGTCCTTCGGGTGTCGTGGTGTGTCGGGGTCAGGCGGCGAGGTCGGCGGCCACGAGGCCGTCGCCGACCGCCGCGATGATGTACGCGGTGACGGCGCCGTGGAACTCCTCGGGGTGGCCGAGGATGGCGCGGATGATGGCGGTCAGGTTGTCCCAGTCGCCGTTCAGCGACGCGGTGACCATCTGCGCGGCGGTCCTCGCTGCGGAGTCGGCGCCGTCGCCGCTCATCGCCCAGAACTCGCCCTCGCCCAGCGTCACGTCCTTGGTGAGACCCTTGGGCCAGACGGCGTAGATGACGCGGCAGAGCGCCTCGAGGAGCGCGTGCATGTCGTGGAGGCGGTGGACGTGCGACTGCAGCCACTCGGTGATGCGGGCGCTGTCACGACTCTCGATGAGAGCGCACAGGTCGTAGAGGTCGTCCTGGTCGAAGCCGAAGCGGAGTGCGGGCATGGCGGGTCTCTCTCGGGTCAACGGTGAGGGGGCAGGGCGCTGCGGACGGGGATGGGGCGGCGCGCGTTAGCGACGGTCTGGTTGTGGATGATGGACGCGGCGCGCGCCCAGTTGATGGCGGTCGTCAACCCGGGGTATGAGACCAGCGGGCGCGAGAGCTTCCGCTCTTCGGGACGCGTTGCGCGGGTGCCGAGGTAGGACCGGACGACCCACTCGGACACATCCCTGCGGGTCTCGCCGAACTTCGGGGTGCGCACGGGCTCGAGGCGGATGAGCCAGCGCATCAGGCGGCATCCTTCATCTGCAGCACGTAGTTCGATGCGAGACCGAGCTCCTCACGGTCACGCTCGATCGTCTTCTCCGAGACGCACAGGAGGTGGGCGAGGGCGGGGTCCCAGAGGCCGCGCGCGTGGAGCTGCGTGAGCGCGAGGTGTCGCTCGGTGCGAGTGAGACGGGGGCGGTGCCCGTCGACGGCCGCGGCGATCGCGACGTCGTCGATGATCTCCTCGTCTACGTCGCCGGCCTGAGGGTGGGGGTCGGTGTCGATGTCATCCCATGCGAGCGGGGGCGCCCACTCGGCGCGTGCGGCGCGTCCCAGGGTGCGGGTGCGGTCGCGACGCTCGACGGGCGTACTCATGGGCGCGGGTGTGTTCCAGAGCTCCTCGTAGACTGCGGCGATCGCGAGGTGCGTGTGGACCGTCACCGCTGTCTTTCGCGTCGCGCTGAGCAGGGTCGGTTTCGGGATGCCTGCGCGGCGTGCGATCTCGGCGACGTTCCAGCCAAGGCACCCGAGGGCCTGGACGCGGCGGATCGTGCCCGTGGAGGGGATGATCGTGTGGGCGTCGAGGTCCTCGAGCTTCGGCGTGATGGCGAGGATCGCACGCGCCTTCGGCGCCTGCAGCCAGTTCGACCCGCCGGTCGCGCACCGGTAGATCATCCGGGCCTCAACGCCGGCGGCTCGCGCGATCTGCTCGTACGAGTATCCGAAGCGCTGCAGCTGGACGATGTGGACCAGGACGGGTGCGACGGGGTGCTTCTGCCGGTCGTACCGGCCGTACGCTTTGAGCTTCTTGGCGGTCATCGTCCGCCTCGCGTTCGCGGCGCGGCAACGGATGCACCGGCACTTGTGGCCGCAGTAGCAGTTGCTCGTCGCGTCGTGCGGGTGCTCCGGGGGGCACACGTGATCGTCCTGCGTCGGCGCGAGCGTCACAGCACACCTGCCAGGGCGAGGACGGCGGCGTAGCCGGCCGCAGCGAGCGCGACGAGACCGGTGAGCGCGGCGATGGCTGGCGCGTACGGGACGGCGCGGTCGGTGGGCCTGGCGGGCTCGGTGGCGCTGTCGAGGACGGGGGTCTGGGCGTGCTGGATGACGGGTGTTTCGGGCATCGGGTGTTCCTCGGGTTCAGTCGAAGAGGGTCGGGGTGGGGAGTGCGCGCAGCTTGGGCGCTGGGCGGAGGGCACGGAATGTCTCGGTGAGCTCTTCCAGGCCGGCGGGTGTGACGTGGATCTGCGGGTAGCTGCGGAGGGTCTTGCCGGTGCGGCGGGGGCCGATGCTGACGGCGCGGAGGGTCAGCCAGTCCCGGTTGTACGGGAGGACGGTGATCACCCACGGGCCGCCGGGCTCGTTGCGTTCGATCCAGCCGAGGGCGTCCATGTGGTCGAAGAGACGGTCACGGCCGAGGTCGATGCCGAGCTCGTCGGCGATCGTCTTCGCAGCCGCGGCGACGGTGTATGCGGTCGCGAAGGATGCCGGCTGGTGTGCGAGCTCGAGCACGGCCGGGTCGGTGAAGGTCGGGGCGTGCTCGTCGAGCCAGGCGAGGAACGCGGCCGCGCGATCCTGATCGATCGCGTCGGTGCGGACACGGTCGGTGGCGACGTCGAGCGGGATGAAGGTGACGCCAGAGATCTCGATCGAGTGCTCGTCCGCCGCGGTGAGGAGGGTGTCACCGGTCCCCCACGGCGGGACGCCGGCGATCGCCTCGACATCGTCGCGCGACAGGTACACGTACGGGGTGTCGACGAGCACCCGGAGGTCTTGACCGTGGAGGCGGTGGATGAGGGTGCGGGGCTGCTGCAGCTCGACCATGGTCATGCCCGCTCCCCCGCGGCTCGCTCGTCGCACTCGTCGTCGTCAGCGCACGAGGAGCAGAGGTCGTCCTCGACCCAGGTGCAGCCAGCCGTGATGACGACGAGCTCGTCGGCACCACAGCCTCGGCAGACGAACATGTCGCCGGCGTCGAAGAGGGGGACGTACTGGGTGCGCCTCTCGAGCTCGCAGCTCAGCTCGCGCACCAGGCGCCGGATACCGGCCAGCTCGATGCCGAGCGCGATCGTCGCTATGCCGAGGCACACGACCGCGGCGAGCAGGACGAACACGAGGTGCGGGATCATCGTTCGACCTCCGGCTCGTCGACGACCCAGAAGCCCCGCGTGAGCATCCCGTACTTGATCCCGGCGATCACCATCAGGGCAGCACCGGCGAGCGCGATGCCCGTGATGGTGAGGTGGGCGACGTCGAACGCGAGGAGAGCGAGCCCTGCGAGGAGCAGGATGCGGCGGGTCATGCGGTGGCCTGCGCTTCCGGGTACACCACGTAGCCGCTGATGACTCGGGCGACGCGCTCAGCTTCGGCCGGGTCGCTCGTGCGGAGGACGCCGTTGCCGGATCGGTCGCAGACGACACACTCGCCGAGTGCGAGAGCCCGGCGGGCGGTCGCTCCGAGGGGGGAGGTTCGGAGCGACCGCTCTGCACCGTGGGGGGCGGTGCCGGGGGCCTCACCCTGGGGGGTGGGGTGAGGGGTCTGGACGGGGGCGGTCATGCCGTGCCCCGGGTGTTCTGGACGCTGGCGGTGACCCATGCGTGGATGTCGGCCTCGGCGTAGAGGACCGTCTTGTTGGTGGGCTTGAAGTAGCGCGGCCCCTGGCCCTTGGTACGCAAGTAGGCGAGGTGGCGGACGGTCATGCCCGGGACGACGTCGCAGACCTGCTCAGGCGAGAGCCAGACCTGCGGCTCCGCCTTCGGACGCAGCTGCGTGACGGTTGCGCCCATCACGCCACCGCCAGGTTGCCGTCCCGGGCGTCGAGCAGCTGCTCAGCGCGAGCGACGACCTCGGAAGCCTTGAGCCCGAGCTCGGCGGCGACGGCCGCGAGCAGCGACGGCGCGAACGGTGCATGCCCGTTCACACGCGACGACAGCGTCGCGCGACGGATGTCGAGGGTCTCGGCGATCCCCTTCACGGATACGGCGGGGTTCTGGGTGATCTCCGTCCGGACGACTGCTGCGACGCAGGCATCGAGGTCGGTGAACCCATTTCGGTTCGGGTGCATGCCAGCATCATGAACCGATTTGGGTTCACCCGCAACCGCTATTCCGAAAGTGAACCCAAATGGGTACACTCGCGATCGTGGCCCGCACTCAGAAGCACCTACTCGACGTCGACCTCCGCATCTCGGAGGTCCTCGCTGAGCTCGTCGACGCAGCCGGCATCAGCCGCCGCGAACTCGCCTCCCTGACCGGCATCTCAGCGAACCGACTGGGCATCATCCTGCGGCAGGAGCCGCCGCCCGCGACGGTGGGCGAAGTAGGACAGATCGCCACGGCGGTCGGCTCCACCGCCTCGCTCGTGATCGCACGAGCGGAGGCCCTCACCGAGTCGAACGTCGTCGTCGGTCGATTCGGTGTCGGACCCGCCATTCAAGATGAGCTCGGCGCGGTCGCCAAGACGAAGGGGCGCGACCGTGGAGGGGATGACGGCCAGGGATGACAGATCATTGGATCACTGACACTCTCGATGCACTCGGGGTTCGCGTCATCGATGCGGACCTGCCGGGCGATCGCGACGGCGAGTACCTACACCGCCGGCGCCTGATCCGACTGCAGCGAGGTATGCCCCATCGCCTCCGCCGCTCGGTCCTCGCACACGAGTGCGCTCACGCGGTGTTCGGCGACGAGCCGAGCCGGTTCGGGCCGCGCACGGCGAAGCAAGAGCGCCGCGCCGACGAGTGGGCCGCGCTCCGCCTGATCGACGTCGACGAGTACAAGACGGCCGAGCGCATCCACACCGGGCACGTCGACGCGATCGCGCTCGAGCTCGACGTGACTGCCGACCTCGTCGAGGCATTCCAGCGCATCCTCGTCCGCTTCGGCGACACCGTCTACGTGCAGCCGAAGATGGGCGCCGGCATGTGGCACCACCGAGAGACGGTCTGATGGGCGGCACGATCGACCCCTACATGACCGCCAAGGGGAAGCGGTACCGCGTTCGATACCGGAAGCCCGACCGGTCTCAGACCGACAAACGCGGGTTCAAGACGAAGAAGGAAGCCGAGCTCTACCTCGCATCCATCACCGTCTCCAAGGCGCAGGGCCTCTACGTCGACCCGAACGCCGGCGGCGTCACGATCGCGCAGCTCGGCCCGAAGTGGCTTGAGAAGAAGTCGACCCTCAAGCCGTCCGCCTACCGGCCGCTCGCGCTGTCCTGGCGGGTCTATGTCGAGCCGAAGTGGGGACGCGTCCCCGTCAAGGACGTGACGGCATCGGATGTCGAGGGGTGGATCTCGCAGCTGATCGCGGGCAAGGCCCCCACCGAGCGGCTCGGGAACCGGACGAGCAAGCCGCTGTCCGCCTCGAGCGTGCTCCGGGCCGTCGGCGTCCTCGCCGGCATCCTCGACGATGCGAAGCGCGACGGCCGGATCCCCTCGAACCCCGCCCGCGGCGCTCAGAACCTCCCTCGGAAGGTCAGCGGCAAGCGCCGCCGGTACCTGACTGACGCCGAGGTCATCGCCCTGGCCGAGGCGATCGACGACCCCGTGCGCTCCACCCTCGTGGTGCTCCTCGCCTACACCGGCCTCCGGTGGAGCGAGGCGATCGGTCTGCGCGTCCGCGACCTCAACATGCTCCGCCGGCGCCTGCACGTCCGTCGCGCCGTTGTCGAGATCGACGGGGTCTTCCACGAGGGCGAGCCGAAGAGCTGGGAGCGGCGCACCGTCGCGTTCCCCGCCTTCCTCGACGTGTCACTCGCGGCGCTCTGCACCGGCAAGGGCGCCGACGACGGCATCTTCTCCGAGGGTGGCGTGTACCTCCGGCAGCCGCACGCCTCCAAGTCCTGGTTCCTCACCGGGCTCGCAGCGGCTGGCATCGAACGCCTCACCCCGCACGATCTCCGCCACACCGCCGCATCGCTCGCGGTCTCGGCCGGCGCGAACATCAAGGTGCTGCAGCGCATGCTCGGCCACAAGTCGGCCGCCCTCACGCTCGACACGTACGCGGATCTCTTCGATGAGGACCTCGACGACGTCGCGACCAGGCTCGACGCGCGGATGGCGTCGTCCGCAGATGTGGGCAAGATGTGGGCAGCGCTCGGTTTCAAGGTCTCCTGAGGGCACAAAAAAAGACCCCCTGACCTGGCCTAAGCCGGGACGGGGGTCGAGTAGGGCGGGTGGGACTTGAACCCACGATCGTCGGGTTATGAGCCCGCTGCCTTGACCAGCTTGGCCACCGCCCCCTGTGAGGACGAGCCTATCGTTTCGGTCGTTCCTCGTCCTTGACGGGCGGATCCGGCCAGACCTTCGCTACGGTCTCGGTGATCCGGATCGATCCCGTCGTGGGCTTCTTGCCGTCGGTGAACTCGGTGCTGCCGCGGGAGATCGGGATCTCCTGGCTGTCGCTGATCACCTGCGGGTGGTACCGGGCGAGCTGGAAGACGCCGACGATCGCGAGCGCGCCCGCCACGGTGAACCCGATGTACGCCCAGAACGGGGCACCGCTCGCCTCGTCGAGGACGGCGAGCCCGATGACGATCGCGACGATCGGGTCGATCACCGTAAGCCCGGCGATGACGAGGTCCGGGGGGCCCGACGAGTATGCCGTCTGGACGAAGTAGGCACCCATCGCCGTTCCGGCGAGCAGCGCGACGATGCAGAGGACCGTCAGCCACTCGAAGTCGCCGTTGGCGATGCGGTTGATGACGACCTTCGCGAGGGTCGCGACGAAGCCGTAGACGATGCCGGCCGCAACGATGTAGAACAGGGCCCGCATCCGCTTGCGGAGGGTCACCCACAGGACGCCCAGGACGACGACGACGCCGAGGAGGATCCAGAGGACGGTCAGCAGCTGCGGGTCGCTGATCGGACGCTCGGTCGCGTACAGCGCGGCGACGGTCACGAAGATGAAGATGCCGCCGACGCACAGGGCGATCGAGGTGATCGAGCGTCGCGTCGGCTTGTGACCGCTGACCCTCGCGTTCAGCAGCGTGGTGATGACGAGCGAGATCGCACCGATCGGCTGCACGAGGATCAGCGGCGCGAAGGACAGCGCCGCGAGCTGGCAGAGGATCGCGAGGCCGAGCATCAGGGTTCCGAGGACCCACGACGGTCGTCGCAGCAACCGCAGCAGCTGACCGCCGGTCAGGCCGGAGACGCCCGCCTGCGCGGTGAGCTGCTCGACCTTCTGCACGCCGCGGTGCTGGTACTGCGCCCCGAACGACATGAACACCGCGCCGATGATCGCGAGCGGGATGCCGATGAGGATCGCCGGGTTGCCGAAGACGCCGACGAGCTCGTCGGTGAGGTCGTCGATCGGCGTCCCGGGGAGAATCACGCCTCGACGATACCGGGCGCGAGCCTCGTTAGGCTTCTGACGTGGCCGTACTTCCGATTCGCATCATGGGCGATCCCGTCCTCCATTCCGTCGCCGCTCCCGTCGACGAGGTGACCGACGACATCCGCACGCTCGTCGCCGACATGTTCGAGACGATGGACACGGCACCGGGTGTCGGCCTCGCCGCCCCCCAGGTCGGTGTCGGGCTCCGCATCTACACCTACTCGTATCAGGACGACGACGGGCAGCCGTGGCGGGGTGTCCTCATCAACCCGGAACTCTGGATGACGCCACCCGAGCCCGGCTCCCCCGACCCCGACGACGAGTCCGAGGGGTGCCTGTCCTTCCCGGGCGAGCGGTTCCCCCTGCGCCGGGCCGACGCGGTCCTGGTGACGGGCACAAACCTCGACGGCGCACCGGTCGAGATCCGCGTCGAGGGCTGGCGCGCCCGCATCATGCAGCACGAGTTCGACCACCTCAACGGCATCCTCTACATCGACCGCCTGTCGGACTCCGACTGGAAGACCACCCAGAAGATCGCCCGCAAGCGCGGCTGGGGCAAGCCCGGACAGAGCTGGATGCCGGGCGTCGACGACCTCGACGCCTGACCGGCCGTCCCGCCATGGAGCCGTGGGAGCTGCACGGGTGGTTCGGCGACTTCGTCGACACCTGCAACCGGCACGATCTGGCGGCGATCCGGGATCTTGTCGATCCGGGTGTCCGGCGCGCCCACCTGCCCGCCGGAGCGGATGCCTGGATCGATGACCTGGCCGATCTGTTCCACGGCTTCCCGGACTGGCGGTGGAAGACGATCCAGGTGGTCGCCGAGGACGATCGGATCGCCGCGCACCTGCGCGCCGGCGGAACTCACACCGGGGTGTGGCGCGGCATTCCGCCGACGCGTCGGCACGTGAACGTCGCCGAGTTCTTGTTCCTGCGCGTCACGGCGGGACGCGTGGTCGCCGTGACCGGATCGGGCGACGAGGCCGTACAGGCCCAACTCACCGGCTGATGCCGATGTCCGCCGCTCTGCGTACGATCGCGGTGTCGGCCGGAGAGAGGGATGCCGGTTGGGTGCGAACAGGCGGTACGCGGCGAGCGTCGATGCGCGGATGGACGACCGCATCCTGCAGCGGGTGGCGTCGCGCGGCATCCTGCAGTCCCTCACGAAGGAGGAGCTGGAGCTCGACCGCAGGCCCGTGACGACCGATCCGCGCCCCGCCCGTGTGCAGGCGTGGGTGCGGTTCGGCGCCGAGCCGGTGCTCGTCGATGCGGATCTGTGCATGTGGACCGACCGGGCCGCGGCGATCCGATTCCGGGTCGGCGATCAGGAGCGCCGGTGCTGGGTGTGGTCGGGCGCTGTGCTCCGCGACGGGTGAGGTCAGGCTCGGCGTGAGCGCCGCGCTCGACTCCACGTTCCGCGCGCAGCGCGTATGTTCCGCTGCGGGTTCTTCAGCGCCAGGACGAGCGCTCCGTATCCGCGGAATCGCGGGACGCGGAAGCCCGCGAGCAGGCGCCCGAGCGATCGTCCGAACTGCACCGTGCGGCGCTCGGACTGCAGCGGCTGCACGCGTGCGACGTCGTCGAGGTCGATCGGTGCGAGCGCCAGGACTTTCGCCGCGACGGCGCGCTCGATCAACGCAGCACCTCGACGGGTGCGCGCGATCATCACCGACGACCCTTCACCCTCGTCGAAGGTCGGGAAACCCCGCTCGTCCGTCGCCCAGAAGTCACCCACCGCGATGTCGGCGTGCTCACCCGTGCCGTCGGGACAGATCTTGCAGCGGGACTGCAGCTGCCGACCGAGGTGGTGACCCCACGACTCGTTGTAGTCCTGGGATCCGCTGGCGGCACCGGTGAAGACGAACCGGCCCGGCCACCCGTCCCCCCGGTATCGCAGCGAAGTGAGCTGCTCGGGGTCACCGCCGAGCTTCTGGACGAGACCGTCGGTCGCATGCTGACTCGGAGTGCCGGCGCAGAAGAACGACAGCAGGATCGGGTCCTCCCCGGAGGTGGCGTCGAGGAACTGGCGAAGACCGGCGACCTCGCAGGGCTTACCGACCATCCCGCCGCCGTTCCACGCGGAGGGCACGCTGACGGGCGCGTATCGCGAGCCGGCAGCCGCCAGTGCTTCCTCCCGGGAGGTGATCGTGACGGGCACCGTCCGCTTCGGACGCGAGGCGTCCTGCGCGGCACCCGTGACGATCGCAGCCTCCCCGACGTCGACGAGAAAGGCGGCCAACGCCGTCAACACGCCCCCGCTGCTTCCCGCTCGTCGGACAGAGTTGTCCACCGCGTGCCCTTCCCACGCAGCGACCACGCGACCGAACAGCCAGTGCGTCGATCCCTCCGAGTCGGGTGCGCGCAGTAGGACGCCGGGGCAGGATGCCTGGAAGGTGCGCGCCTGCGCCGCGTCATCGTCGCCGCCGCGCGGTGCCACGGTGGGTCGCATGAATCCGTCGGCCGACAGTCCCATCGTGACCCGGTCGGACACCAGCGCACAGACACCGCAGCCCGTGCAGTTGTCGTTGCGGACGACCGCGTCGACGGCATCGGCCAGAAGATCCCTGTTCGCGCGCACGCGATCCCCGTTCGCTCCCGTCAGCCCTGCTCCTCAGAGCCCCCAGAGGACTGACGACCTGATCTGTCTACCAGAATCGCCGCGAGAACGCCGCTCGGAAAGCTGTCGTCAGGTCGCGACGGCGACGCCCGGCACCTCGGCGAGGGAGGTGTACACCGGGAGGCCGCGCTCCCGCGCGATCGCCACGTCCTGATCTGCGCCTCGGGACTCGCCCGGAAGGCGCAGCACGGCGTCGCAGTGCTGCAGCAGTCGCTCGGCCGTCGGGTACATGACCTGCGCGGCCTGGGGATCGTGCGGACCCTCGGCGTCGGCGCTGCGCAGAACGGGCAGCGCCACCCACTCCCCGATCATCGGGATGTGGCCGGCTCGGAAGATCGGCCAGGCGGCCTGCTCGAGGCGCTCGAGATTGCGCCGCATGAGGTCGGGGTTTCCGTTCGTACCCGAGGCGTACGGGCCGGCGATGAGGATCAGGAGGGGGCGAGGTGCGTCGGAGGCGGTCATGCCGATAGAATAAGCACAAACATGCACAAACGTGAAGGATCGCGAATGCTCGCCGCCACTCGCAAACAGTTGCTGCTCGACCGACTCCGCTCGGACGGCCGCATCGTCGCGAAGGAGCTCGCCGCGGAACTGGGGCTCTCCGAGGACAGCATCCGCCGCGATCTCCGCGAACTGGATGCCGCCGGGCTGGCCGTCCGGGTGTACGGCGGCGCCCTTCCCGCATCCCCCGCCGTCGCGGACTACGGGGTGCGCGAAACCGTCGCGACCGACAGCAAGACACGCGTCGCGCGGCGCGCCGCCCAGCTGATCGAACCGGGCAGCACCGTCATCCTCGACGGCGGGACGACCGCACTCGCGACCGTGCGCGCCCTCGACCCCGGACGCGAGTGCACGATCATCACGCACAGTCCCACCGTGGCGGCCGCGCTGCTGCACCACACCGCCGAGGTCATCATCCTCGGGGGCCGCCTGTTCAAGCACTCGGCGGTCGCCTCGGGCGCCGCCGCCGTCGAGGCGGCGATGAACGTTTCCGCGGACCGGTTCCTGCTCGGCGTCACGGGTGTCCACGAGGACGCCGGTCTCACCACCGGCGACGCCGACGAGGCCGCGATGAAGCGCACGCTCGCGAGCCGCGCGGCGGAGACGTTCGTCCTCGGCAGCGCGGAGAAGATCGGGGCCGCGTCGCGGTACCGGGTCCTGACGTGGGATGCGGTCGACGGGGTGATCGTCGACGCGGAGGATGCTGCCGGCGCCGCGACGCTGTCCGCTCTCGAACGGCGCGGGGTCAGCGTCCTGCGCTGA